>Ga0209700_100800_pt1 | contig 62950 bp, 28 predicted proteins | sample SiratroredBW_FD_187528 | JGI IMG/M metagenome (GOLD analysis project Ga0209700, IMG submission 187528) | Root nodule microbial communities of legume samples collected from California, USA - Siratro red BW (SPAdes) (version 2) | ecosystem: Host-associated > Plants > Roots > Nodule | place: USA...
TATTTTTTTTTTTTTTTTTTTGGTAATGCAGTGTAGTGTGATGGTTGGTGGGTAGCTGCAACCTTAACATTATCAAGAAATATTATAAAGAAATTAGAAAAATAAATTGACAACAATCAGCATGTACTATGAATGCTGTTAAAAAAAAAAAACATGTACTATGAATCATGAATAAATAAAATATCTTTTATATGTGAGATTGCTTTGTCAATTGAATTGAATGTGCTATAAACTTCCGAATAACAGTTGAACTGTAATTTTCTCCACGTAATTGATATCTAAAGTTGATGTAATTAATATAGTTCATTTAAAAAGAAAGAAAATTAATCAAGCCAACAACAAATGTATACATATCTAAAAATATAAGCAGCATAATTTACAAGATAAGAATAAAATATTTAAAGAACTGGTGTTAAGTATTAACTGTAAGGGTTGTATTTTGAAATTATAAGATATGGTTTAAAAATTCGTTATTCAATCATCTTGTGCATGTACTTTGCCTAAATAATCGATAAATCTAATGCAATATTACATCTCCATGAAAGGCTTGTGCTACTACATATACACATTAATTTATTGAATCATTTCTTAAGCAACCCTCCCAAAAATATGCACACGAGCTATGCAGTGTGGATAACATATCCTTACTCCTATTTGCAAGTTAGTGTTTCAAAGAAGTGAAATCTGGCTCGGTTGGCTTTGGAGGTAAAAGAGGTAGTAGTCTCTGTTGCATTCTATTCTGTCTGTTATTTTCTCTCAAGTTTCGCAGTGCATTGGCAGCAAACCTTGATGCATATATGGTTGCACCAAGGCTTAGAGTAGAGCCATCATCCTTTGTCAAAGCATCTTGTAGCTTGTCTTCTTCTACGTGCAAAGACCTCTCAATCTTCCTTTTCCAGTATCTACGCCAAGCTGCTTGTATGAAACACGCAGCCCATGTCTGCCACTGTAAGGAATAGAATCTGCATGGAAAACAAGTTTATTGCAGAATTGAGGTTATGAAGCTTTTTTTTGTGAAAAAAAATTAAGAGAGTATTGTATTCTAATATTTTTTTTCCATGATCCCACATGTGCTCTAATGTAAAACACTTGTCACATGGCTTTTAACGGCTGTTATTGCTAAAAATTTAATAATCTTGCCTGAAAGCGTGTTGGAGCTGTTTGCTGCTAAGACGGCGAAATTGGGAAGCAACAAGCTTCAAGTCATCAGCCATGAGAGCAAAGGCTTCAACTTCTGATATAGTTTCTACTGTCCTGGTTGAAATGGGAAGATTCGAGGAGGAGTTAGGATCCAAGGCCCATGTCAGAAGCTCCTCTCCGCAAAATTGACCTGCTACGAGTAAAGAGGAGTTGAAGAAACCAGTTCTTCCACCGTTTGTGGTCACTGTAGAGACTTCTCCACGCATAATGAAAAGCATCTCATCAACCGGATCTCCTTCACGAAAAATGTGGCTCTTCTCAGTATAAAGGACTGGCTTCAGTCTAGTGCATATTGCATCCAACAACTGCTCATCGATTGTCTTAAACAATGGCACCTAAATCAATAAGAACATGAAAATGTTCATTACGCAAGAGTTAGATAAAAAAAATTATGTGGGGAGACATGATTATGGATGACACACTTCACCTTTTTAACCAAAGATAGGCAAAGGTGACGCTTTATGTCCCTTCTGAGATCTTTTGGAAGGTTACGAATTAATGTCTCCTCCTCAACACCCCTATTTTCTTGCCATTGATACTGTTCATACCGTCTAATTCTTTTCTTCAAGTTCTCAGGTAGCATACGGTGGGACATCCACTGTTCTGCGTCCCGTCTCTTTACTCTCATCTCCTCCACTCTAACAGTTGTAGATTCCAAATATTTCTGTAACCATATTCAACACAAGAATGGGAGAATTTTTGGTTAACAACTTCTCATCATAAAGTCAAATTTTCAAAAACTACTTTTTGGCAGACAATGAATTACCTGCATGTTTCCAATAAGTAACGAGAATAAAAACAATCCAAAGATGGCAATGAAGATTGCAAAGGCTATCTCTGGCACATAAGTACTTGTCTTGAGATCTTGTCCTAGAGAACTGCAAAAGATGACACTTTTTAATATCGGTACGCTTTGGGGTCAAATAAATTTGTATAGAAATATTACAAACACTTCATGCTACAGTACGTAGCATTTGCATATATATGAAAGTTATACACTTCATGCTACAAGTACGTAGCACTTGCATGTATATGAAAAGCAAGAACAAGAAGATTTTGACCAACCTTAAACTGCGCAAACCCCACCAAAAACAATAGAAGAACTTCTCAGAAAATTCTGTTGTTGATTCTACCACACCTGAATGTAAAGCATCAAAAAAGATTCCAAAATTGTAGTTTTTTCGGTCTTTGAGATCATCAGGGTCAATAAAAGAACAAGTTTGATTGAGAAGTGTAATGATGTCTTGGGTGCGGTTTCTACAACCCAAGTCTACATTCTTCAGCTGTCTGCGCCAGCAACGCAGCTCTGACTCTACCGAGAGCAAATACCAGAAAGCTCCAACTACCTGATAAGCCAGATATTTTTGGTGATCATAAAACCCAACATGATGACTACCTAGGAACATGCATAAATTGGATTTGAATAAGCAATAAAAGTCAGCTTACATGACTTGCTAGCATATAAAGAAAAAGATTATAAGCAGCTCCAGCCCCAGCTGTCTCAGTCAATATGCCAGAAGTTATAGTTACTTCTTTGAACAGTGGATGGATCCGCAAAAGCCGTGGCACATACTGGATTAATACAGAATACTTCAACAGATCCTTTGCTACAAATGGATCCGTTTTCATGTTTGGATGTATGGCTAAAACAATCACCTAAATGTCAAACACAATATAAAATAATTATGTCTTTCACATAAACCGAAATGATATATGTTAATTGATACATAATAAATAAATATAAGAAACAGTTTATGAGGGAGATACCTGTGGAAGTGGAAGAATTGATAGAACATCAATGATGAAGTATGACTTTAAGTATCTTTTAGTTATCGCCACAGGATCATCATTGAGGTCACCCCTTCCAAAAACACGAGAAGAAGGGGGAATGAACCCTGTCTTAAACTGAAAGATTATGCGAAGAATGTAGAACAGATCAAAGAAGGTGCGGAAAACACTTGCAGTGATCTGCAATGATCCACTCATATCAAGGCACTTTTCATCATTATTAATCACTGGAATGTAAAAGAAGAACGGGTCCACAGAGACTGCCAACACACACGATATTACAAAGATTTTGTTCCATTTCTGAAGCACTGGACCCTGTGGATCAAGAATGTCCTTCCTAGGTGCCAACTTTTTCTGTTCATCACTTAAGGTATGAACATCTGAAACTCTTCTCGGGTTCCTCATCTTCTCTGACCTACTCTCAACCCTTCTTCTTATACTCTTCAAAACTGCAACCACACTTGGTCTTCTTTTGTGATTTCCATCGTTTCGCTCTGTGCTAAAAGATGACTCCGATTTCCAGTCTTCAAACCTGGAAGGAAAGAAATTTTAACTTAACAATCATGCATCAGATATCTGTTAGCTTCCAGCTATTATAAAGAAGCTCCGAACTATTACAAATATCATATGAATTATGATCAAGTCTCTAAATGGACCCCTCAATGGTTGTGTTTGACTACAAAATACTCCAAAATCAAAATGATACCATGATCAAATCTCATTATCAGACGTTATTGGTGGAATGATTCTTTTAACTTGAAAAAAAGAACTGAGAACAGAATAGCAGACAGTGATATTGATTTAAAATTGGCAATAACCCAACTTGGAAAACAACAACTGCAATATGGTAATTTGGATTATTAATGGCACAATTCGGGGTCAATATATCATGTATTATAAAGTGCATCTATTGAAATAGTTAAATTTTATTATTTTCTGAGGCAGATGAACCTATTCTGAAAGAAAATAAACAGCTGAAATGAAGCATAATGAACGAATGAAAGTAAAAATAGATGAAGCAGAAGTGGTTCGCAACGTGTGCACCAAGAGTACTAAAATTTAAACGATATAAATATGCGGCAAAACCAGGACTGAACAACCGAACCTCACAAATCTATGTCCTTTTGCATTCATGATTTGGCTACTTCAGCATCCAGTGAGAACAGGTAAACTTTTCAGAAACAGAAGATTCAGACCTGCAAAATCCAACATCAAATTTCAAACTTATTTTCGTCCTCCTCAAGCTAAAAGTAGTGTCAATGTATACGGAAGGCAAGGGTCAATGGTTTATCGTTAAAAACAATATTAATATCATTTAACTAAAGTTATAAAAGTTTGCCACCAACGACGTGGATATAAACATATATATTATATAAGTCAAGTCAATCTCCAAACATGTACTGGCCATAACAACCAACCATGGACAAGGTCAGAAATGACTGTTGTAAATATATAAATAGCAAAACAAAAGAACACGTTATTTTTTAAGGGAGAAAAAGGTACACTTTTACCATATGAAATGAAACTATTCACCGACATCAAACGACTCATGATTAAGAAAAAGAAGAACAAAAAGAGAAACAAGAGCTGGGTGTAAAGAATGAACTAGAAGTTTTCTTCTTTACTAGGGTGTTGATTTTCACATGTGAAACACCAAACTCATATAAGAGACGAAGCTAAACATCAACATGAGAAAAATCAAGGGAAAGAATAAGTTTCTAAGAGTAGAAAGGTAGATACATAAAAGTTTTTTTTTTTTTTTTTTTTGACAAAAGAAGGAGGAAACAACAACCTTAAATATGGAAAGTTTCATTAAATGTATATGTTGTAGCCTTCTGAGAGTTGAGAGTTGAGAGAGGGAATGATGGTGCTTTTATTGATGTGGGAGTGAGAGATGAAGAGAATGAGAAAGAACCAAGAAAGAGGAAGAGAAGGTTTGGTAGTTTGGGAGACCAAGTCTACCCTGTAAGAAGAGTCAAGTCATCACTCTTCATCACGTCAAGACATGCAAAATTCCAATGCATTGAATGCAAGACGAAAAAATAATACCCCAATTTGTTGAACTGTGTTATTATTATATACTAATACTAATAATATATTACGGGGTAGTCCTTTTCCTAGAAAAATCAGGTGAGGAAAATACAAGAGACCAAAATAGCCACATTTCCTTTAAAAAATACAAGAAAATAAGCTCCTGAATATCATTTAGCCTTTCAAAGAAAGGGGTGTTCAAAGAATTTAGTCCTAACTAGATTTATTCACCTCAATTAGAATTATATGTAACCTATATTAGACCATTTCTTTTCTTGGCAACTTATTTACATTCTAGAATGTAAATTACAGTCCAAGATACACTTTTAGAACGAAAAGAGATAGATTTTGACGTGTTTAGAAAGTTGTTCTCAGTTCTTGCTTTTTATTTTACTTATTTTGTAATTAGATTGGACACCCATTCTTGGTATCCCATTACATAATTTGAGACCCTTTTTTTTTCACTCCTTTTTTTTTTCTTTTGACATCATAAGTTTTGCTTGTTCTACATTCCAAAATTGCCCTCTTTTGCCTAAACTTTATCTTTTGATTGTGATTGTTTTTCTCCGTCACTGGTCTCTTTCGTCGGCCACCCCATCAAACTACCAAATGTTGACTGCATATGTCGATTTCTTTTCTATATTTTTTAAAAGTGTATTAATTATATTTCAGAAACTAAACTTGTACTAAATCTCGTATCTTTCTAAAGGTATGCAGTCATATTTATTATTTTTTAACACGATGGTACTTATATTTTTTATAATTTTTAAATAGGTATATGTTTCTATCTTGTATAAGTATCCCATTGTAATTTTTAAATACTTACACACTCATATATTTTACAAAATTTAAATAAAATGGTAAAGGAAAATAGTTTCTTTTGTATTTTAATAACATGACATTAACCTTCTTTATTTTATTTATAAAAAATATATTTTTTGTTTTTTGTTTAACTTTGTTCTATATTATAAAACTTTAATTTTTATTTTTTTAAATTTTATTTAAAATTTATTCGATATAATACTTTTAAATAAAATAAAGAAGGTGCATATCATTTTCTTAAAAATAAAAGAAGGGTGAATATTATCTACTAAAATAAAAGAGACGTGATTCTCTAATTAAAAACAGAAGATTATTTTATTACAACTATAGGGTAAATACCTATTTTTAAATTATAGAGTTTTCAAATACCATTTAACATATATCCTAGAAGAGTGTAAGTGTAATTTACACATTTTATAAATATTTTATGTTATTTCATTAAAAAAATTAGAAATATATTTTGAATAAATGTTATGGAAAAAATATTTTATGATACAATTTATTAAAAAACATTACCTATAATATATTAAGAAAATTTTGAAATATATTGTTAATAAAATATTAAGGAAGAAATATTTTTCATGATATAGTCTCTCTTACTTTTAAAATTTATAATCTAAACTTTATTTTGAATTATTTATTCTAAAACACTTTTAAATCTATTTGAGAATATTCTTTGCTCTGAATGAGTTATTTTAAGATTTATTTTGCAAAACTAAAAGTCATTTATAAAAGAAAAATATTTTATTTCAAAATTTTTTTTTTTACTACTACATTTTTTTCTACTCTAAATTCTGTCACTGGGGAAGGTACAATTAATGAACTAAAAAGTTGATAAAGGAATCATGGATGACAAGCTGAACAAATTCATACATAACTTGTTTGATTACGGATCCCAATAAACTTGTAATTAATGTATGTATGTCAGTGCAAGAATAATCAGTAACCGTCCTTCATCTATTGCTGCTCAAACACAGCCTGAGACCCACTTTTCATGTTTTCCCACAAAAGATCCAAACAAGTTAAAAATTACATTGTTTCCATCATGTTACATCATTTATTTTATAGATATTATGCTTAACTTGCGTGTACGGTGCGCTCTTAGTCAATTATAAACATCCATAATGAATTATGAGTTATTTAGGGTTTATAATAATAAATAGAACAGTATTATTAATGATAGTATTAATAAATTAAACAATTTTAAAGACTATTTTTTCTTAATTTTTGTGTTTCTTATCTATTTTGATTTATTTTCCTTGTTACTCTTTGTATATTTTTCTTTCTACTAGATATACTATCAACTATTTACACTGACATGGTCTAATAATAAAAGTGTTTACAAGAAAGAAAAATAATACTGTGATTTGTATTATGAACTTTAACTTAACAGTCTAGACTTGTCACTTGGCTTAATATCACTTTCAAGCAATCTTCTATTTTCTTACTGTGAAATTTTGATATAATATAAAATCTTTTTCCCCGAGTTTTGCGACAGTTACTAGCTTCAACCTGCAATATAAATGCAGAGATTTTCCGGCAAGGGCAAAAGACTGGAAGAGGAATCAGCCACAGTCTTATTCACAAAAAAATTGCAGTGATTACATGATAGCAGACAGTCTTGTGCCGGTAGCGACCACAAGTAACAGAGCGGACATCCAATTTGACAGATGCCACCACAAAGTTACAAAGTTGGGTGCATATTGGCTGAGACAACTTAGAAACCACAAGATCCAATTGTCAGATACATTCTGAATTAACCCAACCTTTAGTCGTGCAACAAGTATATGACTAATTTAACCCAACCTTCACTTATTAGGCAAATTATTCGGAGGACCGCAACATATCAACTTCAATTGCCTTTCTTTATCATGTCAGCCCATGAAATACCACACAACGGACATGTGCTTTCTGTGGATTGTCTCGATTGGACTATAACATTCAACTAGTTCTATAATTCCTAACCAAGTTATGAGTTTTACATGACAAGGATTTTCAGCTTAGATTAACATCTCAAGTACCAACAGGCCCCATATGCAGATGAAAATAAGCAATGATGCTGTAAAAAGTTAAGTTGCACTCACTTTCCGAGATCCTACTTAATGTATATAGATGTATAACAAATCAGGAGGGGTTTGTATTAATTAAGGCATTTTTGTATAGTCAATAGAGGGAAGTGTATAGAGAAAAAGTTGTTAAACTTTAGGGGATGTGAGTATAATGCCCTGGACATTGTGCTTACTAAGTCACCAAAAAAATATTAAGCTTATTCATATTTTTTACATTTTTGCGATCGGGATAATCTGTTACATACAGCATTGTTGAACTGATTTCCCCATCTTCCAACTTGAGTGATAAGCTTCTTCAGAAAGAAAGGGTGAGAAACCAGATAAAAATGACATCTAATATCATTTTGATATTGTTATTGTTACAAAACTCAGACTTCTCCGAATTCTGAACCTGAGAAGCTGTATGAGAAACTCAGACATCTACCAGAGGGAGGACCTAAACTACAACACTGTATGAGAAGCTGACAAAACTGTTAACACGGTGACATTTCCGAATTCTGAACCTAACCCAGTTTTGTGATTTAGGGTTTTGTGATATTTCTGATGTCCAAATCTTGAACGAAAACTAATCACCGAGTATTGCATCCTCTTTGCTACTACTGTTCCTCATCCTAAAACAAAGTTCAAATCTTCGATGAAAAAATGTAAACAAAGTGGGTTGATCACCTGTAAGTGTACACGAGGGATGGTATAAACGAAGGGCATTCCCGAGAAACAAGAATCAGAGGTAGAGCAAAAGTACTTTCCTTTTGAAGTGTGGGGTGCGAAAAAGAACGTCTTGAAAAATAGGCGGGTTTCACATAAAAGTTTTCCCGACTTACATTCCCCGCCTGGCTGTCTTGATATGCGAGGGAAGATAATCCTCCTCCTCTTTAGGCTAATAATTCCACCTGACCACTGATCTGGCAATAGAATCAAAGCCCCCTGTTAAAAAATCATAAAATTCAGATATCATGATAAAGCAGTCCAGTTGAAGTATACTAAGAACCACCTCAGAAAGTGTATAAATAAGGCACTTCATCGCCAGGGAAATTTGAAGTAAATCGTGAAAACATATTTCGGATAAATAACACGATTAAAAGATTAGGCACTGGGATACTAGCCATCCTAAAAATAATATAACTAAATCAATGTGACAAGCTGCCACAGACATCTATTATTCTCCTAAAAGGCGAATGGCTGGACACAAAGTTATTACCTTCGGAACTTGGGTGAAGCAGGTTGATCGGGTGACGATTGTTGAGCAGTGCCACCATTAAACATTTGCTCCTCAAATGCTCCACCAGATTGGCTTCCCTCGTTGAGTAGTGATACTTCATTGACACTGGGGAAACCCATAGGTCCCAGAGTTCCAAATTCGAGCTGTTCTGCTGGTGTGTTGTAGCTAGCATTATGATCATATGAATACCACATTACAACAGGTGGAATTGTTGGTCCATTTGATGATATCCCACTGGGGCGCATCCCTGGTAGTGAGTACATTCCATAAGCCAAATTTGATGAACTGTTCTGCGAGGAATTTAACCGGACAGGCCCATTCTGGTGAGAAACAAAAGAATCAGGTCTATGTGAACCCCATGGTCTTTCAGAATGGCTCTCACTCGTTGCCAACTTTTCTTGCCTTGAACTAGATCTCTCAGCTTGACTGCGGTAATGGCTATGCCCACTTGTTCTCAACTTTGAGTTAACATTCCAATTCCCTTCTCTGTCACCATGCTGATCACTTCTATCATAGTTTTGATTACCCTTTCTCGTGCTTGTAGAATGTCGATCCCGAACAGAAACCTTCTGAAATAAATTAGGAAAGAAGGTAAAATAAGCACTGCTAGAGGCAGATTGACCTTAGGCTTAGGAACACAACCACTACTTTGTCTACAAGACAGACATATAGTCGCACTTGTAAGTTCTATTATAGTAGGAAAACAAATTCAAGTATAAACTATAAAGTACCAAGTTGAATAAGAAAATAATCTTACAGGATTTGGCAGGTAGGTTCCTGTCCCACCTCGATACCGTGGTATCTCATCTATAAATCGTTGGTAAATATTGGCTGGTCTGTTGGAAACTGAATGGAGGGGAGCAACAGGCACTAGGTGTGGCCCATAGTTCATAAGCTGAGTGAAAAGATTCACATTAGCTGACTGTGGTCTTCCAGGACCATCCCAGGGAAAACGACTCTGCAAATAAACAGGAGGTACAACAACAGATGAAGGATTGTTAACTGAATCAGGATGGAGTGAATTCTGACAAATTCGCCCATACTGCAAATTTTGCCAATGGCTAACAAAGTCACCATTAAGAATGTCAGGCTTGGGCTCTGATGTGTCAATAGCAGCTCTTCTCACAGAATTGGAAGAGCTCAACACCTCAGGCTGATCATACACCTCAGAAGGATCAAAATTCTGACTGCGGTCATTGTTATCTGCATCTTCCACATGGAAATTGCTTGCTGGTGCGTGAGAAGATTGAGTAGCAGGAAAATTATATAATGGAAGCATGGTAACAAATGGTACTGGTGGCCCTGTGGGATAGAAAGCAAATGGAACAACCCCAGAATTATCCCCTGTTCTTTGGCGAGAACCAGGACCTATAAGCACTGGAGCCATGGGTAACATAGAATCTGATCCAGTTGTCTGAACAATTTCAGAACTAGACACTGGCTGCCTTGGAACATGCATAGGAGCAACAGCCAGTGGCCCAGTGCTTCTATCTGACATATCAGATGCTGTAGGTGACAGAGGTGTCCATTGTCTGTTTTCACCATCGACAAGATTAGATGAAATATCTGAGACATTCTTGCCCTTACCATATGCAACCGATGGCACCGAGGAAGTACTTTTCTTCCCTCTTTTTTCCCTAGTTGATTTTGAAGATTTTGCAGACGGTCCATCACAAGAGCTTTCTGAAGACGTCTTACTCCTGAATGAGCTTGAAGATGGTTCACTGGGCAACCTTGGATTTGCAATTCTATCATCAAAATATGCACCATTTCCTCTGCCATCTTGATATTTAGGACTATCAATGTGCTCTTCTCTTTTAGAACCTCGATTTTCTTTAGTAAATGTTGGCTGAAGTATGGCAGAATTACTAGAGCTACCAACATGAGATGATGGTTTAAAGTTATATCCACCAGAAGTTGAATGTCGCTTATCGTCTGGAAGCATTTCAAAATTTCCATTATCAACATCAATCCCCCTAGCAGCAGCCCTTTCTTGCTCATGCCAGAAATCTTTATCAGCTTCTGCTGGACTCATTTCAACAGAATTGAAATTCTCATTACCAGTTTCGATTAAATCTTCAGGATTTGAGGTCAATCCTATGCCATGGAAATATGGAGTCCATGGGGAAGGGACTAAACCTTGGGGAAATTGCACATTAGTACCCCAATTGAAGGACTCGATTAAGGGAATGTTACCCATGTTCCTATGAGCATATCCCATTGATGCAAGAATGGAAGGGGAAAGTGGAAGTGGCAGGTGACCTGGGGCTAAATTCACTGGTATTTGATTCTGACCACTGAAACCTTCAGTTGTGGGGGATGACATCATGCTCAAAAGGTCCTGCTCCTCCTGATGCATCATATGCGTTCCACCTACTCCAGCAACAGAAGCAAACTCTTCACCCACAATTCCGGAGCCAGATTCATTGTCATAACTATTCGACCCATTGTTTGAATCAGCACCACTATCAAGAACCTGATGTGATATTAATTGCCTACCAGATGAATCGTCAATTCTAACAGCATAACTAGCAGGCATGTCAGAATCAAGATGCCTCCTGTGACTATTCTCCAACTTTGCAGAGGAAGTTGGTCCTTTCCCACTTTCCAGGGCTTTTATATGTCTTCCTTGCCTAGGAATTTCAACGTAAGAATCTGTCAACTCAGGACTGGAACATGTTCTTGCAAATAAAAGCCTTCCTGGGACATCATTGAATGGGTTATTTGGTTTAGCATTTCTCTGTACTTTATCAATCCGAGCACCTTGATTACAGTTAGCTTCCCTTTTGACCTGATCAAAATCCCTTGCATTATTTTTGTTAGCTGTAGAATCACCACTACTCTTAGATAAACTTTTAGAGGACAATATACTGTGTTGAGATAGAACACTCTGTGAAGTATGCACCCCTTTCACTTGAAATTCATGATTATAGGTATTCTCAGTTTTATTGCTATTTTTCTGGAGATTCTCGGACCCACGTGATTGGTCATGACTAGCTAACGTCAAGTGCCATAAGTCATTACAAGGAGCATCAGGTCGCTGCCCCGTTCCATGTCTGACCCAAGTGTTCATAAAGAATTGATTAACTTCCAAAACCAAATTCTCCTTCGGGCAATCAAGCAATCTAGCAAGCCTTTTGGCTCCAAATGCAAAAGCACTGCGAATTCTAAAGAAATTTCCTGGTTCATGCACATCATAAACGAAAGTATTAGCCATAATCAAATCAGACAGAGGTTCAGCGAATCTAATAAACTAATAATATCAATAAAATAATTATTCTAGCTATATATCCACAGCATGTATCAACTTTGCATAATTTTCATCTTGCATTCTAATCAGATAAATACAGTGTAGTTCAGTATTTAAGAGAAAAATACTAAAGTCTTAAATGAGCATGCATGCTGATTCAAAGTGGGGAACAATAGCTTCAATGTATCTTTAACTGATTCCTCCAACCTTGTAATATATACATGCTACCAGCAACAGAATCAGGTCCATATAAAAAGCCAACTTATCATATGAGATAGTTATACACATGCAAAAATGAGCTGTATCCAAAATTTCAGCCTCACAAACCTTTGCTGACACTACGACCAAGGTTATTGTTGACACGCAAAGGATCAATAACATTGAAATGCTTGGAAGTAAATGGTTGCCCCTGATTTTCTTGGCCAGCAGGGAAAACAGCATAAACTGAGCTGCATGCATCAAGAAATAACTTGCTGAGCAATAAATCTCCACCATCTTTCCGAGGAGGTTCAGCTGTGGAAAATGATGAGGGGAAGGAAGAAATCGATAAGCAATGGAGCTATACCATTATTAAAGAACTAATCAGATTGTAACTACCTGTCACATCTGGAAGTGAACTGATGGGTACGGGACCCCATAGACTAACACAGAAATTATCCCAATCAAACTTACTAAAAAACTCCAAAAACCTATACAATACCTACAAAAGCAAGGGTACACCAAGTCAATTCAACCATCAAAATGACACAAAAAATAACACCAATTATAAATTGTTACCTCAAGAGGACCAGCAAAGGAATTGTTGAAAACATGAAATATGTAAAGAACCAAAGTTTCTAATGCATAAGTTGAGATAAGTCCATGGTGGGCACCAAGTATTCGACTTTCATAGTAACACCAGGCTTTTATAAGTATAATGCTACGCTTGAATAAATGGTTTTGGTTAATCAAATTATCAACCTACAGCAGAAAAAACATTAAACTCTAGTCAATACATTAAAACTTAGTATCAGGGTTAAAATTCAAAGATATAGACAAAATGAGAATTCTAGGACAGTAGGATTCACCAAAATACCTCCTCAAGAAAACAAAGGGTGCACAATCCTCCAAGTTGGTTAAATGAAATGTCCACAACAATATTCTCAACAAGACACTTTATAATCTTCACCTAAAAAATGAAGAAAAACAATGCAAGTAAAATACAAATTCTACAATCGATTAGTTGGCCAAAGCCAACACAAAATCTTAGACCAACTTAAATTAAAGCCAGGAAAATGAAAAGAATTATAAAACAAAAAGCTTATAGCTCACGTTTTGGCTTTCAGTAATAAGGAACATGTGGTAACCACATCTCAACCAAAACTCTGAAGTTCAATGTTAATTTAGCAATCGGTAATCAAGTAACAGGTTTTTCTGGCCAGAAACGGTTTACCCAGGAAAGTCATATGACTCTGTATTGGTTAAGAACTTACATTACATGTTCACCCCCCTTTGTCTCATAATAAACCCTAAAGTGTTTGAACAATCAATCTCCACACAGAACCACTTAAAGTGTCATCACATACATAATAAAATCTCATATCTTTGATTTCATCTATCTATAATTTATTAATATAGCGTCCACAAAGATAAACAATTCTAAAAATGCTGTGTTACATAAGAAAACCTACTTCAGCCTGGATGTACTGGACCTCTTTGACATGAAACTCTGCATTTTCATCCTTTTCCTCATTCTGGAGCATGTCATGAACCTGGTGTGCCCACGCATCCTTCAGATTTTGGTTCTTGCTGAATGCTGTCAGGTCAATATCTCCATCAGGTAAATAAGTTTTGAGGGGTACCGACCCAAAGGTGAACACCTGTAATCATGAACGATCATGCTGAATGCTGTCAGGCAATTAACTCTGCAGTCTTTCCTAAGCCTTTAATACTTTAAACATCATTCGGCAATGCAGCTAAAATAGTGGCATACATAATTAAAAGTTCTTGACCAAACAATCATTTCCAATTGTGGAAAGTGGGCATAACTTATTAGTTTGCACACATGAAATCATTAAGACCCACCTGGCAAGGGAAGCACTTCATGATCAGGCGCTGCACATAGTCTGCAACTGCATGGCGGCGCTCCTCGGAGGGCGGATTGGGCTGAATGCAGGCAATTAGCTCAGCAGTCCTTTCCTCAGCCTTCAACCACCGCTCCATGTCAAGGACTCGCATCACCGATGCGGCCTCATTGGGCATCAAGCCATTAGGCAATATCCCACTTGGTGGCTGTGCCCAATCCTCATGCTCGCCCATGCAACCCTAAGCTTTCCCGTTGAAAACTCTTCCCAAAAACCTAAAAACCCAACCCAACAATACACTACCACACCACTAGCTGAGGCAACGCATGAGAGGAAAATTTGCTAATGAGCTAGAACTAGTGCAGAACAAACAACACAACACGGGAATTTTAATCTCTCTCAATAGCAGGAGCAGCAAAGTACGACTTAACCAATTCTTGGTATGTTTCCAATTAACACAAACACGATATCAGAGTGCACAACAGCTAATATCAACTGAATCCCAAAAAGGGCGAAAGCTAGTAATCAATGAATACGGAAACAAAAGTAAATGAATCAGAAATGTTAAGGGTTTTTTTCTCCTTTTTTTATCTTGTTATTTTGAAAATAACAGTATAGTAGTTGAGATGATTAAAACCCTAACGGAAAGTGGTGAATCAATTTGCGGAAGAGTTCGAGTGTGGGCGCAGCACCAGCGATGGCAGAAACGCAAAGGGCAAAAATGGAAACGCAATGGTGGGCATCAAATCCAATGGGCGCCGATCAAAAACAGAGCGTCGGAGAGAGAAAGGGTTCGAAATGCAGATTAATAGTTCAGAGTGTTGTGCTCTTTTCCTTAATGTTCTTTAAAATGGAGAAATTATTGGAAAGCAGAGGATGGTAGAACAGAATCTGGGGATAAGAGAGAGGAGAAGAAGAAGAAGAAGAAACAGGGTAATGAAGAAAGAAAGAGAGATATACAAGAAACAGGGAGAAGAAAATTGAAAATGGAAAAGGAAAATATAATAAAAATCTTTCTTTTCTTAATGGGCTTTTTTGGTGTCTAATAATGGGCCTCATTATGGACTTAATAAAAATTAGAAAGTTGACAAGTAAAGCCAACAACTCTAGTATTGCAAATTTTCGAATTGGTGTTCATTTCTCCTACTCCTTGTATTCTAGTTTTAAAACCTTTTTTTTTTTTTAAATTACAGGTTTTGCTATGAGTTGAAAACACTACTGGAGATCGCAGCTTTCAAAAAACATTTTTCCGGAGAAATATTAATATTTTTTATATGATTTATTTCATCAGTAAACCAAGAAAAAAAAGTAATTGTTTTTTAATATAAACTTTTTTATAAAGACTGCATTCGCGATTTCAATAGGAGTATGTTAAAAACAATTTTCAAACTTTTATATATTTTTCTAAAAAAAAATAAACACGAGTGTTAGATATATAAACGCAATAAAAGAGTTCTAATTCTACCTAATAGACTTTATAAAATAACTATAATTATTATCTTCTCTAAGACTTGATCTTGACCTTAAGTCATCGTCCTACTACTAACAACTCCTATTAAAATGAACATACTTAGTTGATCGATCAATTTCACAAAAATAATAGTCATAAAGTTAGATTTAGCAATACAATAGATCAGGAATAGATAAGGATTGTACAATTTCAACGGGTAACTGAAGTAATGGTTTATTCTGTTGGCATATATGACATTGTTGTACCCACTTTTTTACTTTCTTCTGCATTACTTTCCAATAAAACTGTTTTTCATAACCTGACCCCAATGGTTGAATCATGAAAATGTTTTGAGGATTTTAGTCTTCAAACCTATATCATTTCACAGAACATAATAACATATTTTAATAATAATAATAATATAATCATCCATGTATTATTTTATGCTGCTAATTTAAACCCCTTATTCTATTTTCATAAGGAAAAATTATCCTTTCCATTTAGGGAAAGTGATTTGCATTTGTCCTAGTTTTTGACTATGTATGAAAAATCTATGTAAATATTTCTTGCATTTTCTATAGGAATTATCCACATTTGTATGCACAAGGTTTTCCAATACGGAGTACCAGATACACGCTACACTAGTTATTTAGAATTTAGAAATATACATAAAACAAAGTGAAGTCTTTTGCTAATGAATTCCTTGATTTTAATTAATTTTGCTAATCTTGTATCTTTCAAACCCCTGTCACTATCTCCTTTGTCATCAGGCTGCATCTCTCTAAGTTCTGTTCATGGCTCCATGAGTGTGGAGATGGTGATGTCAAAAGTGGCCACAGCTGATTAATCCTTTGCTTCCTCACTCTGCTGAGGAGAATCCTAGAATGTTCCCTCAAGACTCCATTGACGGCTTTAAGGTAGTTACTGGAATCATGGTCTCTCAGAATTGTGCCTTCTGAACCATATGCTGTTGGGTCACTCAGTGTGTCAATGGGGTGTGGTTGATTCAGGAAGGTTCTAAGAACACTTGAAGAGTATCCACGTTTGGTATTGTCCAGGGCATAGAAGGCACTTCCTCGAGGGAGCAAAGGGTGCGGAGGAGACGTCTTCTCATCGGGTTGCAGAATGAATATTTTTCCCAGTGGTGAGTACAACAGCTTCTGAAAAATTTCCGAAGAAAATTAAGTGAATAAATTTGGATTTTTTTTTTTTTTATTATGGAAAAATTGATAGAATGATGATGCTTACGTTTTGGAGCAAACAAGGATGTGAGCGAAAGGAGCTGTTTAAGCGCTTGAGGACTAAAGCTACATGATTGGGGTAATTGCAGGAGAAGGCCCTGGGAACAATATCTCTATGCATCATCACACAGTGGATGTGGCTCTCGTCTATGCCTAGCTCATGGAGAATTTGATGGCCTCCACAGAACACAAATGGTGAGCCAAAAGTCACAACTGGTCGGAGAGTGGAGGGACTCACAACCTTGTTAGTCAACAGCATCAGATGAACCAAAAGAGAGAGACTGCCCCCGAGGGAATGCCCAGTGAATTGAAGCTTTGCACGATCCCCGTGTCTCTTCAAATGCTCCATTATTGCCGGCATGAACTGCTCGTATATTCCTTTTGCAGCTTCGTAGATTCCTCTGTGAACAAGTACATCTGTGCCCTGCAAGAGAACACATCACGAGTGATTTGGTGTTTTTTTTTCTTACCAAATTCAAGATATGAAATTTGCAACTGAACAAGAATTATTCCCACCTCAAATTTTGTGGGCTCAAAAAAGAGGTTTGCTTGCCAAGATGCCAGGGAGTCTGACCCCTGCAAGATAGAACAAAATTTCAAGGGTCAAACTTCAACTTTATGGTACAGATCAAAATAGCAAAAGGGTGATTGAGAAATTACCTGAATCACAAAGCAGCGAGTGTGATTGCTGGGATCATCACAAACAAACCATTCGCAAGGTGAGGAGTGAAGTGACTGGAGGTCATTTGCTGCTTCTTGTTTTTCCTTCTCCCCTGCTGCAACCACTGCGGTCATTGTGGATGCTGCTACATAAGCAGCAACCTCTGATTTGTAATCTCGTGAAGTGCCTTCCAGCTCTTCTCTTGGTGACTCTCCTCCTTGGTTAGACTCTTCATTTTCACTCTTTTTTGAGTTAGCAGCAAGGTACAAAAGATCCTTAGCTCGTAATTGAACATACGAGGCAGCTGAGGTAGCGATATCGTAAGCAAGTTGGATTTGATGCTTCTGTGCATTTTCTTTGCCTTTCTTTGTGGTACCTTGAGAGGCTAAGGAGTCATCTATAGGAACGCGAGTGGAATCCTGGTCAAGTTTCATTTTTAACTTAGCCACTATGGCCTTCTTCTCTAAAGAAGATGTCACAAATTGAAGGTTGTAGTATCTTCGCAAGTCCTTAGCCTGCAAATCATTGACAATAGTTGTTGTTTGGTTCTGTTTCTTCATTGATTATTCATACATGCAAAAACAAAATAAAAAAGCACATGCAGATCTTGAAAAGAAATTGATAAGTTATCCTACAATTGGTGAATGCTTACCTTGATTTGAGGTATTACATAGGCCATGTTGCAGAGGAAAGCAAGTTGAGAGTACAGTTGGGTATCAGACCATGGCACTTGAACCAGAAATTCTGAGAATGAGTCTCGATCATATGTCACTTCCTCCTCATCTTCCTCTTCACCCACCACACAAACACCGTCATCTCCATCACATTCACATTCCTCGTAGTTATTGTCGTTGCATATCTCATCTGGATCCATGCTTTCTTTTGGCAGTCTATTTCGCCAATGTTTCTTGATTTCCATAAGCCTCTCCACCCAGTTGGCTCTGTTTACTCTCTCTTCTTTGCTGCTTTCCACCATGTTTTCCTCAATGCTTACCTCCTTCTCCTCCACATCTATATTCTTGCTTGTTTCTGGGTCAAACAAGAAGGAGCGCAGTGAATTTGGAAGAATGGAGCCTGAAAATTGAAATGGGGAAATTCCCCTTGACCGATTGCTCTTGAGTTTTGGTGTCACTGGTGTGGCTTGCATGCGATTGATGGAGCAACATAGGTGGTTGTCAGAATAAGACCTCCGCATAATAGAATTTGTGCATAGCTCTTTGCTGGATTGGGAGCGACGAAGACCATTATTCTCTCTTGCAATTTCCATTGTTGCAGTGGTAGCTGCTGGAGAGGTAGGCATAGCAACTGCAGTGTATGCCATTTCTATGCCTCCAATAGCTAAATCCTTCACTGTGTAGATTTCAGATAATCAGACCTCAAAGCTTGATATGTGTGTTGTGGTGTGGTTATTGAAACAAGTCCAAACATATGAATATAGATTTTATAGGAAAAAATGACAACAACTACGTTTCTTGTTATCAACGAGGATCTTCTTAAAGATGTTGAAACTTGAAATACACTCATTGTTAAATTAGTTTACCTATCAATGAACGCAACTCCTATATCAAGGTATAGACGAAAGCATCCTTGAGTGGTGTGTTAAGACCAAAGCCAAGACATAGTTAACCTCGAAACCTGCTTCTTGGAAAATATTGACCATAGGACCAGATTAATATAAGGGAAAGACATGTCATGTTCTTAGAACTCTATGATTCTCAATGAAGACAGATACTAGCTCTCTATTTGTAGAACATGCACATGGGGACAGTAATAAGAGGAGAGAAGCTATGTCAAACTAGGATGGAGCTAAGAGTAGAAACCAGTTTCATTGTAAAACAAAAGGCATCATGAATTAATTTAGGTACTTCACTTGTGTACTCTATTTAAAAGTGATAACTATATTTTTATTGAGATTTAGGGTTCATGTCCAAAGTTAAGAAAAAAATATTATTAAGTTTGTAATTTCAAAACTATTATGTGATAGTATTTTTATAAACAGTGCCCAACTAAATTCCTTAATTTAGGACAGTAAGGGTTACATCCATTAACTTTCTTGGAATTCTCGCATATTTAAGATATCAAGCTTTCAACCGACATTGTAGGAAGGAGAATTAAAAAGACAAAGACTTCTCCAACTTATAACCTAATAACTCTATAAACCCCTCTTCCACACACAAAGTACCAAACAAAATAAAAGCATTTTACAAGGCAAAATATCTAGGAATTGCCGATGTAATGTTACCAACATATTCTTGTTAAAAATAGACTGACCTCTTAAAAAGATAAAATAAAAGTTGTTCATATTCTTTAATTATTTTCATAAAAATTAATATTGTTAACCACCACTAATATTTAGTACTAATATGATGATGAAAAAAATCACAATCTTTAACATACGTGCCAATTCAACCAAAAAAACAGGTGAATTTATACAACGCCGAACTTCAACCTGATAACTTGAAAGTATAAAGCTCGTCTAGTTCTTACCTACTTATTAGCCAATGTTTCAAAAGTCAAAAAATGTGAAAAGAAATTGTTTTGTGTACATAAAACTTCAAGCTGAGTATAAAAAAATATTTTGGCAAACCATTACTTGTTTAAAGGAAGAAGGGAAGCTGGTGAAGGAAAAGTAGTTTCACGAAACATCTTTTAAAAAAAAATCACTAAAAAGACTAACAGCAATGACCAAACACCAAAGAAATCGAAAAATCACAACCAGGGTCATAACCATTTTGATTTGAAAATAGAGAAAAGAACTTAGTTTATATAAATTATAACATAACCATTGATTTGGAAAGCTTAAGAGATCAAAGTAGCAAAAGTATGTGGAATGTGGAAAGTAAATGACTGATATGAAAATGTTACCAACCCTGTTCCAGTGTTTGACACGCGGTCCATTGCATGTTTAGGCAATTGAAGGAGATGAACACGTATAATACAAATAAACAAAATTAAGAAAAAAATATGAAAATGCATGTAATTCATGTATCCCGAGAAGCAATTAGTGTTCAGATCAGAACCTTTATTAGAAAGAAAATTCACAGAAGGCAGTCATGATGAAGCTCTGAAAATAGTGGTTGTTGATGCTAGCTGGAAAAAGACAGGTATAATTTCTGCCAATGCTGTGCATATGGGGGAATCTTGCATTTTATAGTATTATTTTAAAATGAATCACAATTTTTTTTATAGTGCAACAATTGATTCCAAGGGAGTAAGAAAGAAAGAACCAACATGGTGAATAAAATATTCTAATTTTATGTGTTTAGATCAGGCTACCCTTCTCTCTGTTCCTTTTGTGATTCCAATTACTAGTTGTTTTTATTGAGAGAGAATGGAAGTAAAGGTAAAAGTTGGATGAAATAAAACTTTTCCGACAAGAATGAGATTAGACAAAATAAAAAAAAAAAAAAAAAAAAAAAAAACAGAGAAAGATTAGAAGAATCAATTTATTTTAATTATATCACTAGTATAATTAGTTGTCATTGTCCATAAGCTATTGTCAATAAAATAAATTATAAATATTTTATTTTTTAATTTCAAAATTATTTTTTAACAATTTCTTTTTCACTAAATCACTCTATTTTTATGTATTATTTCACTATTTGTTTTCTCTTCAGCTCACTTTATTTCTTTCTTCCCTGATAAGGTATAATAATTGAGTTACAAACTACAAGAAAATACCATGAGATAAGACACCCACGTGGTTTCTGAAATTCAAACTCGACAAAAACACCCTCTCTTGTTTTTCATGAGTTTTGCTAGTTCGGGTTAGCTGGTTCCGATCAAATTATGTTCGGGTTAGCATAGGAATCTTGTCCACGTTTGTATGTTGCTCAGAACGTGGTGGGCACGTGTAAATGGTGAGTGAGAGAGAAATGGTTGATTAGAAGGAGGGCCAAGTGTGTGGTTGCATGGAGCGGAAGCACCAGTTGCAGCCACATCTTTTCGGTGACGGCCGCCGTTACCTCTTCTTTGAGGTCTGTTAATCCTCTGTCCAATCTTTTTTTTTTTTTTCGGTTTCACGCACCATTGCATTTAGTATTTTGAAAGGAACTTAAAATTCATCACCCCATCTCTCATTTATTACATATTTGAGTAAGATTTGATAAAATAAAATTATAAATTTTAGTTATAGTTGGAAACAGAATTTAATCCAATATCAACTTAATTCACCTTGATTTAATTAATGTTAAACTGGGTTTATTCACTATGTCATAATGAAAAAAGCTTTTAAAGAAAAGTATTTTGTTTCAATACAACAATAGTTTAATAAAATGGAAGATGAAAAATATACATAATTCATAAGTTTCTGTCTTTTTCTTTCTTTCTATTTCAAAATTAAAATCTTTCAATTTATGGTTTTTTTAGTTTAAAATGTATGTTTATGGTTTTTTTAGTTTAAAATGTATGTTCATTGAGAGTTTAAGTTTTAAGATACATATTGAATTGATTCTAAGAATATGTTTGTATTTTTTTTTAAAATGTTATTTGAAATTAATAATTTAATATTTATATTTAATCTTCCTATTTATATAATATTTAGAATTATTATTTATATATTATATATAAATGTTCATATGTGTACATTATTAATATGATTAAAATAATGAACTTTTTTAATAAGTTGGAATTTGGTTTTAGTTTTAATATTACAAGAAAACTATATTAAAGAAAGGAATTAAAGATTTTCAACTTTTTCCAAAATTAAGTGAATAGATCTGATTAACTTACTACTTCATAATAATTCAAATTAATATTGTTTTCTCTTCAAATCTATGTTTGATTGAATTGATTCATCAACTATTCATCCCGGAATAATTCATATTGACAACTAATGAGTAGACATTTTTAAAATAATATATATTATTTTATCAAAAATATATTTTATCTGTTATTTTTTAAATTTTTTAATACAATATAATTGTTAATTATACTTCCATTTAATTAATATGTAGATAGAAAAATTAGTTTTTGATAAAAATAACATAGTTATATGGGGATGAGCTTTTCAAATCCCAACAAGACTGAACTCTTAATTCCAATTGATATAATTGTTATAATGTGGAAGAACTTTGTACTATTTTATAAAATAGTTTTAGAATAAATACAAACATGTAATTTATATTATTGGATATAAAAAAAACCTAAATAAATTTAAAGTAGATAGAAGAGTATATAAAAATAAGAAAATCAATTATTCAATTTTTATTTTTATAAAAATTATCATTATTTATCTAAGAGATGTTATTCTTTTATTTTTGTCTTTTCTTTAAAATTTTATCTTCTTTTCTTGTACTCATTTAGATGTACCTTTTAAAATTTTGGTAAGAATGTCAAATCAGATTTCTAAATAAAATTAGGTTGTTTGTAATTTTAGGTTTTTAGGACTCTTCTAAATGTCTCTATTCTATAGAGGTAAGAAAAGCTAGTTTGAATAATTTTAATAGATATTATAATTACTTATTAACCATGAATTGAATGAATTTAAATTAAATTAAATGAATGTTTATATATAATATGATGTAATAATAAGGTTTGTGAATGATATATATGATTATCAATACATATTATTTAGTAAGGGAGATACCCGTGTTCAGATTATTAGGATGTACATTATTTGAGGATTTGATCAACAATGAGGTATCATAACTCTACTGATACATTAGAATCATATAAATGAATATTATCGTGTGGTGAAAGTCAAAGGAGGTTCATATGGTCATATCTGAGGTTTGGAATATGAGATAATTGAGATAGAACATATGGATTAACCTTGTGCATATGGAAATTGTACCTGAGGTTTGAAATAAGAACTGATCAGAAGACTTCTGAGTCTAGCTCAATGTGAGTCTTTCAAAAATATAGAGTCTAATGTTTTTGTATATAAGTCAATACATGTATGATATAAGTTACTATAAATATGTGATAGTGAAAATGTTATGTATGAGAATTATGAAAACCTGATATGTTGTAGTTTGGTTGAGTAGAAATTTAATTTATGAATATAATTTTTTTTAAACTCTTTAGTTTACACTTTTTTTGTCTAGTGTTTGTTTTTTTTTTTTAAATATGGGATGATCATATGTTACAGGTGAGAAGAGGATTTGACAGGTGATTTGACTTCTCAGTAAGCTAATTGAAAATTTTTATTTTATTTTATTTTGTGATTATATGAATATATTTTTATTAAATCTTATGTAAAGAAGTGTATTTTGAAATACTCTGCTGAGAAGTATATTTTGAAATACTCTACCAAATGTATTAATATTTATATTTAGGTTCATTATATAATTTGATAAATTCTATTATATGAAAAATATATGGGATGTTACAAACTTTTTCGAGGTCGAATCCCCAAGTCTGATCGTCATAATATGACAAACTTCCTAAAGCAAAACATCCCAAGTTCGACCAGTTCAATTCATCTAAGTCCAAGTCATGATTATGCATGTTTAACCAATTCTTGGACGAACAAGAATTGAGTCTATTATAAGTCATTAGCTAAACATTTGAGATGAAAGTCGATCTCAAATCTATCCAACTAAATATTCACATCCATTTAAAAACAAAATCGAGATAATTAAAGAATCAATAAGATTAGTTTTCTAGTATCTCACATTCCAATATAATTGAAAGTCCTATCACTAACTCTACCCTAACGCCTAACTACTTTTATAGATATGAATATAACTTTAAGCCAGAGAGACACTTAAATTCACTAGCTTATAGTTTTTACTTTGAATCACAACAAATTGACGATAGTAGTTGATAAGATAGTAATATATGCATGGATGTTTGAAAAAGAAAAGAAAAATAAACATTGATATTAAAATAAGGATTAAATGAAAAGATTAATTTACTGTGTATGTGTGCCGAGTGTGAATGAATAAGATTAAATAAATTTTAGGGTTTTTTCATAATATTGATATAATTTTAAATTAAAATTATCAAAATAAGTAAGTTTTCAAAAATTTATCCATATGGACAAGTGATGTTTATATAATACAATTTAATTGTAAAACATATTTGGTGTGAGAAGAAAAATAGTATATATCAAACATGACTCATATTATCTTTAATCTTGTATTTATATTTTTTATTTTAAATAAAAATTATATAGGATTGACCAAAATTTAATATATTATATTATAAACTCAAATTGTGTAAAGATGACAATGACTCAATAAAATATAACATGACTTAATTTTCTTTTTATGTGCATCCTTTATGTGTATTTTTTTTTTCAAATCTTTACCATAATCGAGTGCATTTAACGAGTTATATTGACTTTGGCGTTTCTTTTGTTTGTTTTGACTTTTCTAAACAGAAGATAAGTTGAAATGATATTTTAAAATGTTACGTCATGTGTTTTAGTCTTTTAATTTAATTTTCCTGTCTTATAAATTATAGAAAGTTTTCTAAAAAAGGCATCAAACTATAAGTGATCAATATTTTCTAATGTACATGAGTGGGTTGAAAGAAATTATAATAATACATGTGGATAAAAATATGTGTTGAACTAGAACAAATAGTTTTGTAATTTTTAAGTTTGAAAATAAGATGAAATTAAGATATTGGTAAACTATATTTATATAAAAGAATATATTCTAAAGTTGATATGCAGTGAAAATGTTGAAATTAAATTACCCTATATTAAGTATAGTAATTAATTGAATGACTTAAATTTATGGGTAATTTTAAATTTTAAACACCATTCATATTTTTTTTTATATAATAGTAACTTATCTCAATCAAACAAAACAAATTAAACTTTCATAATTCATCTCATACTCACATAGTCATTAACTCATCACACTCTTGTAACACGATTAATTCATATGATCTGGTCAAACCGACATTAGTTTTTTTTTTCACACCATGACGTCATAGTTATATGAATGTCTTTCGACTCTCAACACCTAATTATCTTTATTCTTCTTTCCAATAACTAGTAGGATCAATATATCCTTATTTATTAAATCTACAAACAATCCACATCTTAACCACCTAGTCATCCTTATTATTCATTCCAACTACTAATAGGGTCATGATACATCCTTATTAATAAAATCCTTAAACAAATGCACATCCTAACCATCTTCATTTCATTGACTAATAGGATGAGGATACATCCTTATTTGATTAAATTAAGGAACAATGTTGCTCATCTTAACGTCCTAGAGATCTCAACAGGTTATCTCTTTTCATTTACTAAAGATACTAGGTCTCACACATATATTGATACTACATTATATAATACATAAACATTAATCTCAACAGGTTATCTCTTCTCATTTACTAAAGATACTAGGTCTCACACATACAGTTGATACTACATTATATAATACATAAACATTAATTCTATTTAATTCAAATTCTACATCATATAATACATAAATATTAATTCTATTTAATTCAAATTCTTCCATTTCATGCTTAATGAAACAAATAATTACAATATATATTAAAAACATTCAAACTAGTTTCTCTTACCAAATATCATCATTTTATTTCAAACTAATACAACAAAACAAAACATGTAATTAGTTTCTTTACCTAACATTTAAAAAAGGAAGATACTCAAATTCACAAACTAAGGTCTACTAAAAACATTTAAACACAAAAAAGTAATTATAATATCTACAAAAACATGTAAATAGCTTGTCTTACCCAAATTCACAAGACAAGTAATTACAATATCTATTAAAAACATTCAAAGTAGTTTCTCCTCCCCAAATTCACAAGAGAACTAATTGCAATATCTATTAAAAGCATTTAAACTAGATTATGTTACCTCTATGAAGTAAAGATGGTCAAAAAGGTTCTAAAAACTTAAAATCACGGACAATCTAACTTTGTTTTACAATCTTACTCTACTCAACGTCAGGAATATAGGAATGAACTTTGATAGTCAATTTGATAAGGAAATAAGACGAAATTTTAGAAAAGAGGCAAAGAAAAAGAGAAAAATAACTTTTGATAGAAAGTTGATAACTTTTAGATTAAATTATAGGTTACAACTATTTTCTAAAATATTACTTTGATAGGAAAAAATCACTAATTTTTATTTCATAATGAATTTAAATACATTTTTAATAAAATTCAAGTGAATAAAATTAATGGAAAAAATATAATATATTTTTAATTAATTGTTCATAATTAATTTGGCTCATACAAGACTTTAAAAACATTCCTTTGCTGAAACATAGAATTTATAGATTTTAGTGGATGAAATACATTTTCATAACTAAAAAATGTGAATAAGGGAATAGTTTTTATAGTCTAAAAGATGTAAAATAATAACTCTACAAATGTTACCATTAAGTTTTAAAAAGATAAAAATAAAATAAATAAATTATTTCCTAAAATTTATTCTTCAGATATACAATAATAGGAAGCACTACGGTGTCGTTTATGTGACAGAAAACCTAGACGGGGCAGATGGCGAAGAAACGATCAGCGCCGATCGGCGGTCGTCGGCAAAAGCGAGTGGAATCATCTTCTGAACAGGTCAACTCAGTTTTCAGTGGCAGAAATGTAGTTGTCTTCTTCATCATATCGTCCGTTATTGCTACCGTCACTTACCGTTTCAGACAACACTCTCCTTCACAACATCAAGAATCGTATGTGTATGAGCAAGGCCTTGTCACAACCCATGCTAACTACCAAGACGTACTCTCCGTATGTATCGCATAAAATTAAATCATAACACCTTTTTTACTTATGAACAAATAAATTATTTCGAGTTTTGATTTTAGTATCCGATGTTGTTAATTTACAATGGATTAGGAAAATTCCAAAGGATCAGAAAATACCTCTCAGCGCCATTATAATTATCCTGTGCTTGGCTACATTACTCCCTGGTATGTTTTTTGCGTGTTAATTTAGCAAATTTTAGCAATTTCTTTGATGAATCATTGAATAATGAATATGGTACTTGGCATGGAATATTTTCTGCTAAGATTGTTTGATGTAACGTGATAGTTTATTTTTCCCCATTATGATATAATTTGAAAGAAGTTTTTGAGCTCTTAATTTCAAGTGTCGAGTGCTAATAGTCAAACTGGCCATATCTAATCCTGGCTTCAGATGGTATGTTAATATAAATGAAACTAATTTGTACACAATAATCAGATGAATGATTTTGAACTAGTGGCATCGGGAACTGCAATGCAGGTGTACAAAAATTTGAAGTTTATTTTAACGTTTGTTTGTATAATAATTTATTCCTATTTTTATACTTGAGCATAAACCTGCTCAAAAGTTCTCCCATCTTGTAAAAATTCATTTAAAGCTCTCTACAAGTAGGGACTGTGTGGAAGGAAATTGAGATTTGTGAGAGAATAGGTTTGGTAAGGTGGCAAATTATATTTTCATTATAATTTAAGTGAGACATAGATCATCGGATATATACGGGTGAAATTGACATATTTTTCTATAATACGGCTCATTAATCTGCATGATCCTTGAAGTATCAACTCTCTGCTTTTGGCTAGTTGAAATAAAGACGTATGTTAAGTAATTGATTCACTCAACTCTCAGCACTTTCTTGATACAGGGGTATTATCTCTATACATTATGAGATATATATTCCAATTATACAGTTTAGTAGTCTAGATGATTCTTAAAACTTCTACCCCATCTTTAATTTTAGCTGGTAGAAACAAATGAGTATAATAAGTGCGTTGAATAAATAAAGGGAGTTGAGACTTGTGAGAGAATAGGTTCGGTAAGGTGGCAAATTATATTTTTAATTATAATTTAAGTGAGAGATAGATCATCAGATGTGTACGGGTGAAATGGACATGTTTTTCTATTACAGGTCATTAATCTGCATGATCCTTAATGTATCAACTCTCTGATTTTTCTAGTTGAAACAAAGACGTATGCCAAGTAACTGATTTACTCAATCCTCAGCACTTTCTTGATACAGGGATATTATCTTTATACATTATGATAGAGACATCATCCTTAAAGTATCAACTCTCTGATTTTTCTAGTTGAAACAAAGACGTATGTTAAGTAATTGATTCACTCAATCCTCAGCACTTTCTTGATACAGGGGTATTATCTTTATACATTATGATAGAGACATGTATTCCTATTATATAGTTCAGTATTCTGGATGATTCTTAAAACTTCTACCCCATCTTTAATTTTAGCTGGTAGAAACAAACAAGTATAATAGGCAATTGCTTCACCCTAGCCTTATTGATTTATAATCTTTTTAAAATTTCACAATGTGAAAGTTATGGTTTTGATCGTTACAGTATCACGATTCTTCTTTTTGGTAAGATCCAATTCATGTCATCTACTATCTGATCTGTTTCCCAAATTTTAACATCTTCATAGTTATAGTGTTTAATATGAAAATTCAATTTTCTGATCTATTTGGATGAGATTCTTTCCTCTGTGTCATTCTTCCCGTGATTACAATCCTTTGTATGTAAAAAAATGTTAATTATGACAGGAATTCTCGAGGTTATGAATTGGCTAAAAGGTTCAACTCTAAGTTTACACACATATCACCTGTTTGGTATGATCTAAAGAGGTATGTACATCAGTTCTAAATGACTTACTGAAGAAAATAGAGGGGTGGCTGCAGAGTTAAGACCTATGACCTGTGTGATTCATAATTCTCCCCGTACCTGTTCATCAGGGCTTTCAAATGTAATTTGCAAGCACTAAAAAATTTCTAGTAGATTTAATTTTGTTTTCTAAAGTTTTATACGCTATTATACCCTTAACTTTTTCTGCAAATTAGGACCTGAAATGTTTCCTTTTGGGAAAAGAAAAAGTATCCAGGGTTGACTTTAACTGACATCATAGCCTCCTTGAGGATCAGCAAGGATCAGTAGAATATTTTAATCCTCATATAGTTTATAATTTATGCACTGCAATGAAATTGTAGTAAATACTTCATTATAAATCCCAGGGTTTGTTATTTAGTAAGTTTTTATTATACGGCTTTATGGTTTTGTTTCATCAGTTGTTATTGCCAGCCAACAGACTAGCTTAGTTCTAGAGGGGAGACACAATGCTGACAGAGGATGGATGTCAGAGCTTAGAAAGACAGGAGAAGCTTTGGTACAATGAATTAGTTCTCGACTTTTAAACTTATTTTCATTTCATTCATTACTGACAAATTAAATGCCCCTTTATCCAATTTTTTTTGCACGTCTTATTTTCACTTAGCTTTTTACTTAATAACATATTATATTTTGGATTTGTAAACTAGAAAATAGAACTAAATTGGAGAATTGTGTATGGTTGCTAATGGGAGTGATACTCATAAGTAGGTTCCTTTGTGTCTGGATTATCGTGCTCAATCACTCCGATATTTATTTCTAGACCTCAACTAATCCTGTAAAGGTTATTCCAGACAGAATGTTGCCTTAAGTCATCAACAGCTAACAATGAAATATGTTATATGCCTATTCCCTTTAGCTTTGCTCTTTTGCTTCTTTGCTATTATCAGTTGCCCAGTAACTTTCTTTCTTCATTTATATTTTTAAAATCTTAGAGAACTCAATCCTTTGATCTGTCTACAGCCAGTACACATAATATGGAATATGTTGAATGCTTAATGCTTTGTATGTTTTTGATGAAATTCATTTAATGCAGCTCTGGGATGTGTGTGTGGAAATTTAATTTGAACGAAAATGCAAGTCCTTAAAGTCAAGCATGCATACTGACTGACGAAATTATGAGGGATGGCTGATAACTGAAAAGAAAGTAGAGAAGAGAGAAAATATGGATAATAATGCATTTTCTATTTTTTGTGGTTGGAGAGATAATTTTTGAAAAATTTCAAAATTTTCTTTATTTCATTTTCTCTCTTCCCTCACTTACTTTCGTCTAAAGTAAATAAAGAGTAAGGTTGTTGATTACTTCAACTCTCATCCCATGTAGAAGCTTTTGGAACAGTCTGATTTGGACCTTGAACTGGCTGGCTACAATGTGGCTAATCCCATTTTTTTTCTTTAACTTGTTACACCTATCACTTGTTTAATTGTCTTGGGATTATTTTATACTTTGTAGTGTCAATCCATTCATTTCTTTTCAATTGCATGTAGGTTTTGCCTAGAGTTGTTCTGGAAGCATCGCCAGCAGTGCTGTTGGGGAAGGAAAAACAAAGGAACAAAGCCATTAACCTTATAGTAACAGAGTGCAAGTAAGCCTCTAGATAGTTTTTTAGATACCTCTCTCAGGCTATGGCATTATGGGAACATAGTTATTTCCTGAATGTTTGAAATATAAGTTTCTCATGGTCTCTAATTTAGCCATTCGGTTTTTTATTGTCGTCAACTCTGAGGATAAATAATTGGATTTGTCTCTTGGTGCCATGTGTGAAAGGAATTCTTGATATTGATATTGTAGTTTAGGAAGTAGTCAACTGACCACTTAATTGGTGAATGATATCGAAACATGAATTAGCTTAATTAACCATCGAAATGATTTGTTTGTAAACCAGGAATACTTTTGCCAATAATTCGTTTTTGCTTGTGATTTTCCCATTATTTATTCTATCTAAAAATGGTTTGTGGTGTACTTATTGCTTCCTTTACCCAGCAAAAGGCCTTATGGTACAGTTACTTCCCCTACAGCAAACCCATTATGTATGAATTGCATAAGTGTCAGAAGTTGTTCATGAAGCAAGTATTCAGATAAATCAGATCCATATATGAAGCATTTCCTTTCTCAATATGTTGTGCTATGATTTGTTTTTCATGTGAATGCTTTTCTTCTGTAGGGAAATGGGGTATGATGGTATTGTTTTAGAATCTTGGTCAAGGTGGGCAGCCTATGGTGTCTTACATGATCCAAACATGCGGAATTTGGTGAGCAGTTGTTCCGTTTAATCATTTTCAATACTTTTTATACAGCTGCCTGTGATTCATGGCCTAAGCTATTGAGCCTTCTTCGAAACTGTAATTGACAAGGTCTGTCATTATATGGTTACGTAAAATTGTCATTGCTTCAGTAATGAATGACTGTGATGCTTCGTTTTACCACTTGGAACATGGGTCACATAATTGAGTTCTCTTCAATGGAAGCACACCATTACAAGTTTGTCTCCTCACCCGTAATACAGTTTTGCTACATAACTCTATTAGCATAGGTAGATTTCCACGGGGAAACTGTAAACTCAGTCATCGTGTTTCTGTGAGACAAAGTATTCATTTTGTATTAAGGCACTCTAGTAATTAATATGTTGCTTTGTTCTTTTGCTAGCACAGGCATTGCAGTTTGTAAAACAGCTTGGAGATGCACTGCATTCTATAGGCTCAGAGAAAATTAGTGGGCAGAAGCTGCAGTTAGTCTATGTTATAGGTCCACCGTCTTCCGAGAAGCTGCAAGAGCATGACTTTGGTCCTAAAGATCTTGAGACTTTAAGTGAAGCTGTGGATGGATTCTCATTAATGACATATGACTTCTCTAATCCTCATAATCCAGGTCCTAATGCACCTTTGAAATGGATTCAAATTGTTCTCAAGCTGCTTCTCGGTACCTCTGGCGATAGAGCCCAAAGCCTTGCCCCCAAGATACTTCTTGGCATCAACTTCTATGGAAATGATTTTTCCCTTTCAAGAGGTAACTCCTTTGTTTCTTATCTGTGCATTTTTTGGTAGGAGGGAATAAAGGAGGTTGGGTACCAGGACTAAAATCCTCCTCTTTCATCCTTTGAACTAAATTTATTTTAATTTCACGGTGGCAATGTCGAGTACACACACATAGGTACTAGAACAGCTAAAGTGGTGCTTAAGGGACCCCTACTAGGGGACCAAGGAGGGAGGATCGAGAAAGGAATGTGTTCCATTAGATTAGGGGTGATATTTATATTAATTTCTGATTGCTTTTTGAGTGGAACAAGAACACCTCTTTTAGCCATTTTGATACTTTGTTCGAATTTTTCGGAGGTATTATCATGTAAAAGCTTCTTTTGTTTTTGCATTTTAGTGAAATTTGCGAGTGCAGGTGCAGGTGGTGGTGGAGCTATTATTGGGAGAGATTACCTGGCACTTTTGGAGAAGCATAGGCCTGAACTGCAGTGGGATAAGAACAGTGGGGAACATTTTTTCTTTTACAATGACGACAAGGATATCAGGCATGCGGTATTCTATCCATCTTTGAAGTCAATTTCTTTGCGGTTGGAAGAAGCCCGTTCATGGGGATGTGGCATCTCGATCTGGGAAATTGGCCAAGGTTTGGATTATTTTTTTGATCTTCTGTGAAAGCCACGTTCTGGGCATTACTTTCAGAAGTTTTGTTCTGAGGAAATTTGCAGTTAGTTCAATTACAACTTGAAAAGATACGATGATGTCGTAGCAAAAGTGGTACGGTAGAATTGTGCTAAAAAAAAGTATTTAATTGTGTTTCTATTAGTTGTCTCGATGATGTATAATATATCTTTTTGAATTTCAACACAAAAAATATCTTTTTCAATAGTTGTTTGAACTGGAATTAAGTGTGAGCAAGTATGAGTAGGTTTGACTAAGCTAATCTGGTTGTGACAATTACATTATTTGAGTTTGAATAATTGTCTTTAATGGTCCTGGTCTCCGATTAAATTCTGAAATTGATGAGACATATATACATTGTTATCATCCGGAATTAAGGCGGGAAGAGATGAGGCATGTGGGGTCAAGGTAAGATGGTTGGTTGAACTATGTTGCGAATACATTGTTGGTCACTGTAACAACTGGAACTATTATTCTAGTTTTACTTACAAATATGAGTAAGATACGATTTCATTAATTAATCTAACTTTAACATTTCAGAAATTAGCAGTTGGAAGTATATGTGTTTAAATGTTATTTATTTTATTATTATTAAAAATGAAATCACTTTTCACTATTTTTATCTTATAATTATATTATCTTCAATTGGATAAGATAATTAGTTTTAAACAGAACTATAAGTTTTAAGAAAATATTACTAAAACGATTTTAATTTAAAAGGGTTTTTAAGCCAAAATTAATAAGGTCAATTTTTGAACCTTTCAAATTTATACAATTTTTTCTGTTATGATTTTTAGAAGGATAAGAAGAATAAAAGAACTGTTTTCATAAATTAAAATTAGTTTAGAGTGGATATGTGAGAAAATTATTTTCATAAAATTAGTTTATACACTAGATTGTTTTAACTTCTGCAGAAGTTTATTTTTTTCTGTTTGTACAAGTCTTTTTATAAAAAAATATGTTAAGAATTAACTGAAAAACAATTGGGTGTGTTCGACCAAGCAAACTTTAAATGGTCTTACGGTCTCAAAATGCATTTTGTTACTCTCCAATTTCCTAAAGGTTTGAATATACCAATTTAAAAATTGAAAACTAAATAGAGAATTTACAAATTATAATAGATTGAAGTTCGAGGAGTTGTGTTTTGATTATTTTTTTTCCCAATCTATCAATGAAGAATATCTATTCATCTCCAATTTTTTTCTTTAGCTTTAATGGTAGTTTTTAGAGTCTTTTCCATTATATGGCTATTTGATTCCATTCAATGCGTGCAAATGGTTTGTCAATCTATTTTATTTCCCAACTAGCACTATTTTTAAAAAATATTACCTAAATAGCATACTTTCCATTTTCATTCTCTAACTATCCCCATTTCATGCAGGAGAGTATATTTTATTCCACTAATACATTTTTATTTTTTATTTCTCTCCATAAATCTTTTTAATTTTTTATTCTGTTATACTGTACCAATTACCATAACAATCATAATTTTATTAGTAAATTTTTACGTGTTATTTTTTAACTGTTTACAAACAATTGTGTGTAAGATAAAAATAATTGAATTAAAATTTTAGAACAATAATGTAAAAAAAGATAAAATGAAAAATTTCATAGGTTTTTCTAACTAATTAATTATAATAGGAAAATAAATTGTAAGTTATTTTATTTTACACTTTTATAATAAATTTAATTTGGACAGAATAAACTATAATAATTTTTAACTACAATTTTATAGTAAAATTGAAATTGGAAGGAAAAATATTGTAATAATTGTAAAATTGTTATTTGAATTAGAATTTGTATTTTTGGTTTGTTAAAAAAATATCTAAATAATTAATAGCAAAAATAAAATAAAATTTTGGAATATTTTTTATAAATAAATATTAATTAAATAATTTAAAAATTTCAAAGTTAATTTATTTGTGAATTACTTTTAAATGTTTTATTAGTTACAAATTGTTGTTAATTATTGAAATAAAATTGTTGTTAATAGTATCTCTTATGTAAACTTACCTTGTTATTTTATGTCTGTATCCATCCTTATAGGACTCGACTTAAGCAAAATCGTAATATTATATTTGCATGCAGTAAGCATGGAAATATGATATGGAGTATAAATTTTATTTTTATCAAAAATCAAATTCTATATTTTTCAAATATGAAAATTTATCTTTATCAAGAATCAATTCTATCTTTATTAAAAATTAACCTTTATCGTTATCAAAACTCAATTTTTATATTTATACAAAAATCAATTACATTCTCATCAAAAATAAAATATTATCTTTTATCAAAACTCAATTTCATCATCGTCAAAAATAAAATATTATATTTATCAAAAATCAAATATTATTTTTATCAAATATAAATTTCTATCTTTATCAAAAATTAAATTGTATCTTTATCAAAATTTTATTTTATTTTTATTATTAATTATTTAGATATACTTTTATCCAACTAAAAATACAATTTTTAATTTAAATAACAATTTTATAATTTTTTTTCAATTTCAAGTTTAATATAAAAATACAGTTACAAAATTATTATAATTTATTCTTCCAAATTTAAATTTATTATAAAAATATAAAATAAAATAATTTATCATTTATTTTTTTATTATAATTAATTAGTTGAAAATATCTATAAAATATTTAATTTTAATATTTTTTTTTAAATTTTAATTTAATAGTTTTATATTATTTTTTATCTTAGTTTTAATCAATTAATAATCACAATTGCTGGTAAGGACTACAAAGAGATAAAACAAGACTTAAAAAAATTCACTAATAATCACACTTGCTGAAGTAACTAATATAATACAAAGAATTGCACTATTTTAAAAATTAAAATTAATTTATTGAGAGAAATAAGAAACAAAAGAGTATTATTGGGATAAAAAAAGTCTACAAAACGTTAATATAGCATTCCTTTGGCGTACAACATGACTTATCCAAGAGACTTGCAAATCTGCAATTACAAATAATGAGTTTCCAAAATCACTTACACACAAAACGAAAAATTATTTCATCCACAAACCAACAAAACAAAAAAACTGCGGATAATAGAGGGAACAAAAATAGTGTTCCATTCATTGATAATTTCGACTCCTTTACCTGCAATTGTTTTAAAAGCTTCTTGGAGGCCACTTTACAAGCTGTAACCTTGTTAGAAGCTTTTCCTTTGCCTTGGTAATTGATTCTATTAGCTTTCACCTCAATTATCACCAAAGTTTCATCATTGTCAAGCACAGGGGGGTGCTCTTTCAATGTGTACTTATTTTTCTGACACAGTTCTTGCAAAACACTAATAGGATGTCGCCTCGCTGTTTCAGGTGTAACAAGGGGTTCCAAAAGGGGCCTTATGCTTTTGAAAACGATCTCTTTCTTGTAGCCTGAATCAACAAAAATCGCTGCTGCTATAGATTCTATCACATCTCCAAGCACCTGATATAAATTGAAAAAAGAAATGCACCTCATGAAAACATCACTGCAAAAAAGCCTTTGTAACATCTCTGACTATTAGTATATTAAACTTCATATTCTATTCACACAATACAAGTAACAAGAAAAAAATTATTTAAAGATTAATATTTAGCTACTAAATAAAATGACTACTAATTATAATTAAAATAGTCATTAAATTAAATTTTGATTGTTAAATAACTATAAGTTTATAAATAACGATTAAATTTAGTAACCAATTAAGTCAAATAATTGATATGTAACATTAGATACCAAAATTTTAGTGACTTATACTATTAGATTCTAAATTGATATCTCTCTAATAGTATAGGTCACTGAAACTTTGGTAGCTAATATTAGATACCAATTATTTGACTTAATTAGTCACTAAATTCAATCATTAATTTTATTTTGTAGTTATTTAACAACTAAAATCTAATTTAGTGACTATTTTAGTTACAATTAGTAACCATCTCATTTAATAGCTAACAATTGATCTCTTCTTAATCTTTTTCTTGTAATAATTGTTATATGTAACCATAAAATGAAGACCTCCCATGAATATGTTACTAATGTGAATAATAATGAAAAATGTTGGGATTGGAAGAAGTCATGCACTGAAATATTGAACAACTGACCGGACAGTAATATGTTTCTAGCTCCCATCCAAAAGTTGATTCCAAAGGTAAATTCCCAACACCTTTCATTGTCTCTGCAATATTCTTTTCTACTACGGAATCACAGAGTATGTGTTTGTGCAGCTTAGCTTTAATGGCTGACAATGCGTAACACTCATTGTTCACAGAAATAGATCTCATGGTAGAAAAAAATTCCGGTGAAAACTTTTCAATAGCATATTCCTTGTAGAAATGCATAGTGATTATATTGTCCAACACTGCGTCGCCAAGAAATTCTAATCGCTGCAGAGCATGTTAAGAATTTATCAGTGATACGCTATTACAAGGACTTCCAAATTTGATGGAAAGAGATAAAATAAAATGCAGTATTGAATGTGGTGAAATGAAACCTTTATTCCACTGTATGGACCAAAATTCTGAACCATCATATTTCTTCCAAATTGAAAGCAAAGAAAAAAAATGAACACAAACAGTGAAATTTGAAAGATTAAGATTCACTTGTTTCCATTTCACTGTAAATTTACCAATGAGAGCAATACATTGTTTAGAAGATAAAACATACTGAACTATGTATACTTCATGTGAGAAAATCCAATACATTGTTTTATTTTTACTTTCTTTCTCACGAGTCTTTATTAAGAAACAAGAGCATAATACTATTATATTTCATCATATTTTTTAATCCATCCTCTTCTATACCCTAAAGTTCTCATATTATATCATGCTTCTAGTTAGTAAGTAAATAATCATGACAGTACCTCATAACATGTCGGAATTTCTGGTCGTTTGCAAGAACTATGAGTGAGAGCCTCTACTAGAAGGTAAGGGTCTTTAAACTTGTAATTCAGCTGAGCTTCTAAAAATTTGACATCTACGAGATTCTCAGGGTCAACGCTAAGGTGCCTCTCATATGGCATAATGTTGGTGTCAACCTTGATTCCAATCCAATTAATAAACGATAAAGCAACTTGTTCATCTTCTGTGCTTATAAAGGCACCAATTAGTGCCTCAACAACATCAGCAACCATTTTGACTTTCATTTTTCTCTTTGTACCAACATACATGCCTGTTCTTCCACTTGAAACCGACTCTTCTTTTAGCAAGAGACTATTTGAGTTATCGCCAGGTATGTTCCACTTCTTTGGATTAAATGATTCCATTCGTATGAAACCCTGCAACATGTGAAAAAGGTTTCCATTTGAAATTGTTTTCGAAAACAGTGGCAAAAAATAGAACCGGAAGAAGAGAAGAGATAATAACATAATAATGTACCGGAAGATTTTTGGCAGAACCAAAATTACACAAGGCATCATTGGAAACGAGTTGGTCCTTGAGCTTGGAGAGGTCACCCTCTCGACCGTTTTGATGGGTCTTGAAAAGGTGTAGACTAACAATATATTTTAGAAAAGAATCGCCAAGTGTCGCTAAGTACCCGTAATTGTACTCCTCTTGACATCCCTTTGCAGTTATTGCTTGGAATACCTACCACAGTCATAATAAACTTTTACTCAAAAACTTCATGCAAAATAATAATCATGCACTGTTTTCTAATTATATTTAGAATTTTTTTCGATGGTTCAATAATCTATATAATAGATAATTTATTAAATATATAATGTACTATCAAAATAAAACTTTATACTCAGTTGAAGAACAATATTAACAATATAACACAGTTATTTTTCCAAATGAAAAGAAAAATATATATGTAGTATTTTTTTTTTTGAACAATGTTTCTATTTCTTTTCCTATCTAAATAAAGTAGTTACTTTGCTGGTATAAAAAATTAAGGAAGACACAATAGGTTTAAACACTTAAATCAACTACCATCCTTTATAATTTTTTACTATAATTATTTGTTACTTTTATTTGTATATGTTAACACTTTTATTTAAGACTAGAATGTTATTCAATAAATATTCGAATGATTTTGATAACTAATTTATTCGTTTACCTAATTGTATAAGTTAATATTTTGATTTTTATTCTTTATCTTTATAATATTATTTCTTAACTATGACTAATATTTAATTAAATATGTGTACAACTTGATTTTATTTTGTATTATTTGAAAGGATGGATCGAATCTATTTTGATTGAATCCCATAAATGTATAAAATATGTTAAGATATCAAAATATGTTTAAGAGAGTGAACTCACTCAATTCACTGATACGTGATTAGTCAAACTTGGTTTCAAAATTTCTGATTCACGAAAAGTTAATCGAACTATGTAGACTTTTTAAGAAACTTAGTTTTTTTTTACCTTATTTGAATTTCTAAATAGATAATAGAAATAAATTTTATTTTAAAATAAATAGATAAGAAAATATATTTTAATAAATGTGACATCATAGGAAAAATCTTTGAAAGACTAATTATGAAAAAGCACAATTAATGGGTTGAAATATTTAAAAGAAAAAAAAATGATAAGTCCGAACTATCTAGTTTGTTTTCATCAACTAAAACATGAAATTGTCTCCTATACGTGAATCGGATGATCAATGTAAAATATAATCATAGTGTAATTATAAGCATTCTTCACAGAAAGAAGTGGTTTTACCTTGCTGACTGGGATGCCATTTTGGGTGCAATGATCCAAGAGCATCTTTTTTAAGTTGAAAGCAACGAGCAAGCCCTCAAGCCAATGCATGATTGATGGAATAAAAGTAAATGAATATATTGTACCAATTGATATTGGTGACATGATTACTGAACAAAGTTCTGGCGGCAATTCTTCACAACTCATTTTTTCTCCTAGCCAAAAGGGGTCAAAAGTTTGATCAGTTTTCTTCATATTTCTAATAAACTTACTCAAATGACATTTTAACATCTGCAGTGTAGTAGACAAGTTATGTGACATTTTAAGCAACATAAGATAGAATCAAGTTAATACATTCTTAATGAAACATCATGGTCTGCACATCCCAAAAACAATGCAGAGATATGAAAAACAAATTTGTAAAAGTAAAAAACTTGAACCTTTGTCCTTATTTTGCCTATCCTTGTAAAGGCAATTCTCGACTTTAAAACATTTCCTTACACGGAGTAGGGATTGGTGGGGAAAATCCAATTCAATCTTATGCCTGAAATTTCAAACAAGAATTGAAATAACTCGTGGTGCTCAATTCACATCTAAGACACAAGTAGATAATTAAGCTACAAAATTTTACTTGTTTTTGAAGTACTCCTTGTAAGTGGCAGTTCCATTACGACCAGGGTTTAATAGTGTTGAGTTTCCATTCAAATCCCATTTTATAGGAGCAATCATATAAATAGAATCACTATGAGGAGTGTGGACAACACAGTTTTCAAGTTTGCAAGAGCAAACTGAACCATTTTTTATCCTCACATCACATGCACGATCCTTGCAGCTGCAATCACAGGTACTTTCAGATGAAAAAGGAAAAGAATAGACAGATTTCCAATCAATAATTGAATTTGAAGATCTCTGGTCTTCAACAGTGGCTGGGAGCAGAAGATAATCAAATTCTGGTTTATCTCCTAAACTGAAATTATCTGAAGCACTTGGTAACTGATTAAAGTCCCTATTCAGCAGGATCTTAAACAGGGTAGTTTGAAATCTTCTACACTTCTCTACCTGGAAAATAAAAATACACAATATAGGTAAGTGTTATTGAATATTGAGATAAATAATATCAGTAAACATACAGAAAAACCTGTTTATATTAATTTCTTATCAGTAAAATTTTTTTAATATATATATATATAGGAAATTTAATAATAAATATATGACATTGAAAAGGTAAAGATGTGAGCACAAACACCTGTTCTGGGCTAAGATGAATGGGTTCGGCAGGTGTGAGGTTGAGTGATAATTTTCCCCTTTCAACAACTAATGATTTGCCTGATAATGTGTCTATGATTTGAGAGTCAAGTTGAGTCCTAATTGCAAGTACAATGTCACGAACCTCCACCTCATACTTGTAATCCTGCTTCAACTCTATCAAATAGCAGTAGTATTGGTACGTTCCACTGCAACTTTTTGATGAACAATTCACCAGTTCCCATGGGATATAACAGGGGTGCTCGTTTCCTACTCAAAGAAATCAGATTTTTAACTATCAAGAATGAACCAATAACATCAAACTACAGAAAAAAGAAAAAGAAGTTACCAGATCCTTTCATGCTGATGAGACGATGACGAAAAGGTTTGCAATGTGTTGTGTTGTACACGTTGAGTCCAATGTGTATATAGATAAAGAATTGGAAGAGAGTGTACGGTCCAGTTGCATTTACTAAGGAGCACTGATAAAGAAAAAGGAAAGGGCAAAATAAGGGAATGAATCATTGGATTATGTCTCTCTCTCCCACTTTCAGTGCCTTAAGCTGCAATCTACTTCCATATCTTCCATTATACTCAGTGGTAAAAATACAACGAGTTCAAATAAATCCAATCCCATTTATTCATTAGATTTGCTAGATTAGGTAAATATTTTTTTATAGTTTTATAATATTTTATATTAGGTTAATTAATATTTTTAGTTAATTCGAGTTTATAAATATGTAAGACAATCAATTTAATTAAATGAAAATATTATCTAACCTAAAATAAAATATTACAAAAATATGAAAATATTTACATATTTAATCAAAATTTAATGCACTTATCCAAATTTAAAGAGTCCTTCACCTATACTAAACCAACACAAAGAATTCAAAACGATTCAAAATTACAGATAATGTTCAATTTTTCATGTTCTCAATGAGTTTCTTATGTTTCAAGCACCATAATTTAATCCCATTAAAAGATGCTATGGATATTAGTAATGTTGTCAATGAAAACTTATGTGATGGCATTTATTTAAGGTATTACCATCATACATATCATCTATAGTTAATATGCATCAAAATATATAATCATGCTAAATTGAAATTTAAAATCATTTTTATAAAATCATATATAAGTTTTTCAAAATAAAACACTATAACATCCATCTACAGCACCATCTGTTCTCGTGTCAAAACACTCATCACAGACAGATATCAAAACACAAGCATAACAAAATAAAAGGTAAGCTAACAAATTTTTAAATAATTCATAGCCATTCAGATTAAGTACAAGATTAACACAACTCAAACATCTCATTCAATTTAATGTATCATTACAATTATAAGACACTAACACACTACAGACTTGACTCTACACTCCTAGACTTCATATATATTTGATTTCTATTACTAGTAGAGTCAGGATATCAATTATTATTGATCAGATCCTTAGACAATGCACCACTTCCTAATTAACCTAGGCATGGGTGTCTTCTTTCCTGAAAACACTATGCTTAGATTTTGACTAACTTCATCAATATCACATGATAACATAAGTCTCTTCTCATGTAATCATTCACTTTTCAATGCAAATCTCAAAATGAAGAATTTGTTACACCATCAATATTATAAAATTTAAATTATCAATTAATCTATCATATTAAATATATACCTAACATTACAAGAAAATCAAACAATTAAAACATAAAAGCCCAAAAACCCCATTTCAGTACCAATTTTGCCTAGGCAAGATTGCCAGACAACATGCTAGGTCATCTCTCCTTACCTGAATCAAAGCGGGAGTTCTGTCTAAGATCTCTAACAACCTAAGATATTCAGGAACTCGAACCTGCAACAAAGGACCTCTGATCAACAATCAAACTAATAGGCTAGGACACTAAGCTCACAGAGGCACCGTTTGATAGCTCAGAGGCCACATGCAAGCTTAGACGACAATAGAAAACGAAAAACCTAAAATTGACTCTAAGGAAAAGGCACAAAAAACGAACTTACTCTAATGAAGGTTCTGATCAGATTGGATAATCATGTTCTTTTCTTTGTCACGAGTCCAAAAGTGGACTTCTCGCGAAATGCGGAATTGATGAAAGCCGACACAGAATGTTTAGAGGAAAGTCAAAGAAATGATAGTCTATTCCTTTCTTTCTCAACTTAGCTTAATAAAATTAAAATACATGATAAAACATGTAATCTTAGTTTATTTTTATTTGATTAATTGTTGGCTAGTACAACATATTAATTTTTTAATTTTTAATTTTTATTTTAATATATATATATATATATATATAACACACTTAATTATATAAATTTATTTAAATTTTTAATTAATCAATTAATTATGATTATTATCTTTATATGTCAAATTATTCAATAGGACTAATAATTGAAATTTAATTTATTAATCTTAATAATTTAAGTTATAATAGTATTGTAACTTACAAATAATATAATAAAAAATTAGTCTTTTTAATTATTTTTTATTTTAATTTAAAAGAAGTGAGTCTATAAGTGAGAAGGGAATTAAAAGAAGTTAAAAAGGTCAACCTAATTTATAATCAAGATAATAATAGTTTAAAAATAATAAAATAAAATACCATAAACATAAAATAATTTAAAATAAAGAAAGTTGAATGAAATTATTCAAAATTTAAGAGCTATAACAATACAAAAGGAAAAAAAAAAAAGATAAAGGTAAAACTCTCAGAATAATTTTACCTTTATTGTAATATTTATAACTATACCTTTACCTTTATTGTAATATTTACAAACAATAGAAAAGAAAAAAATAAATAAAGTAATAGCTATTATAATCAAACTTGAACTCTTATAATAACTTTCTTTCTTTCCTTAATATAGATGATAATAACATGCACAGTAAAGGAGTTAAGGAAGAGAAAATCCACACAATAACTTATATTAGTTTATTTGTCGCAATAAACTACATTCAGGTTTGACCAATAAGTCAAGTTCAACTGGGTAGACTAGTGCGGCAAAATATACTCAAATATTTTTTGGACTCGTAGCCACTCCTAGCTAGCTCTTTAAATATTCTGACACAAGTCATTCTTGGCTTAACATATTATTCTTTCGGCTTATAGTCATTCTAGGATAATCCCTTGAATATTCTTTACTCAAGTCACTTCTGGTTGACCTTAACTGACCTTGAGTATTATTCGTGTTGGTTTTACAAAATAGAAATAGATAATAAAATAATTAAAATGAAAGAAACTGAAAGAAAATATATAAAGAGAAAAGTATTTGTATTTCTTCTTATTTCTATGGTCATGAACAACTTATATTTATAATACTTGCAAAAAGAAAAAGAAATAAGTGACTGAAATTACTTCCATTAAAGTTTATGAGTAGTTATTTTGACTAAAAAGAAAAACTGAAATATTTTATCCTAACTTCTACGTCACAATCAATATGATTCTAATCGACTTGTTCAGAAATCAATGTGCAGTTCAAAAACAAATATCTTATAATTCAGTCAAGCCACTCTTGACTCACACGAAATACACCTAGCCTAATCACTCCTGCTCCTGACTAACCGTCACTCCTGACTAACCCATCAAAGAGTATTATTTTCTCAAGTTACTATTGACTAAATGAGTATTATTTGCCTTTCAGGCACTCCTACCCAACATAAGAAAGGTTAAAGGATTGAATAATCATCTTATTATTGTGTCTGACTATTACGGAGGATTGTGTCCGATGAAAAGTACAAGGTTTAAGACTTTTCTCTTGGTTTAGGTCCTTTTGCACTCTAGGGGATTGCATCTTTTGGCATATACAAGATGAAGGTTCAATCTTCTAGGTGATTGAAAGAACACTTTCAGTGTTCCTTTTCTAATCCATAGATATGATAACTTCTCTGCTCTTAGCTCTGGGATTTCTTTTATGAAAATTTGAATATTTCTTAACATCCGACACAATGCAATCTATGCTCTCTATTTATTCTTCTTGATGGCAGGCTTTATATAGGCACTAGAAGATAGTTGTTGAGAGATCGTTAATATTTGTTGAACAACTTCAGTTTTCTTGCATGTCCACCTTGTGTTTGATAAGTTTCAATGTGATTGTTACATTTTAATGTTCTTCTTTTTTACACAGCATTCTTGATAATTGATAATACTTATCTCCTTAGGAAACATATCCTTTTGCATAAATTTATGGTAAAAATACACACAATACACGATAGATTGTTGAATCAGAGTTGTATTAAAAAGATGATGAATAAAATAATTATAACTTGTATCTCAAGAGATAATCTTCATATTGATTCATATTTTATCTTGAATGATTCTCTTTTAGTAGATGATATTCTCTGTAACATAAAATAAATATATGAATATTTATTAAAGTAAGATATTAACTTAGTCTATGTGCATATATCGTCTAATATTTTATACGAGTTTCATCTATTCCTACATACACCTTATCAAACTTAAAAAAATGATAACACTTGTATTATTTATTAGACCAATCACCTACGTTTTATATTATAAGTTGTTTTCATAAACTTATCTTATCATTTTTTAACCAATACAAATGATTAATGATTAAATTTATCTTTTGAAAAAACTAATTAGAAAATCATTACTTCCATAGTATTCTCGCCCTCTCTTAATCTAACCCATCATTACGTTAGATCCTAACCTCACCTAAGGAAAAATCGAAATGAAATATTCTAACTTTTTACCATCTTACTAACTATAAAAGAAATACAAAATTAAAAATTTTCACCTTTAAAAGAATTCACATGTCCGGTGAATTTACTATATTTGATCATAAATAATAATTGATTATGAATTTCATAGTTTTCATTACTTAATTTGGAAAAGAATATTTTATTACTTGTTTATATAATTTAAATTATTTTCTTGCTAAAACAAAGTGAATTTGAATGATTTAATTTTTGAAGATAACTAATTTTTAATACAATAGCTTATTATTTGTAGAAAATTTATCGTTTCAATAATATTCTTTAGAAAATAAAAATAATTCATATGATGATACACATTCGGATTAAGTAACAATAAAAATATGTTAAACTTGGATTTGTCAAAATTTCATTAGCATTTTTCTTTTCCTTAAGAAGCATGCATCAACCGTGCATATAGAAGTGCATCAAATGAAACTATTTTAATATAAATATACGAATATTTTATTTTTATTAGATATTTATTAATTTATATGAAAAATATATTTATTAATTTATGTGCATTGATCTAAGGAACTAAGTATTTAACAACAACTAACTAATTTTTATTATTATTTAGTTTTATTAGAAGCTCAAAAAGGTTATAATTTATTTTTCTTTTATTAATTATTATTATTCATTTTAAGCATTTACTAATTGGATTATTGGAAAGTACTATGTAGATAAATTTCTTCTTTTATTTTTAAAATTAGTTCAAAGAGTTCATAAGTTTGGTAATCAGATTTCGTCTTTTTTACATTTAGTCCAACAACACTTCACCTTCCAATAATATTATTTGGCGCTCACCACAATGTTGTGGAAAAAAGTTATTCCATGTAGCTCTTTTATAGTTTTTACTATAAGGCAAACTATCATTTTTTTTTTCTTGAAATGATCTAATTTATCTCTTTACATTGAATAGTCTAAAAATACATGTAAAGAGCCTTTTTTTTTTTTTCTTAAAAAATGACAAAATAACGTAAAACAAAATCACAAGTGTGCAATAACAATAAATTGAGAAAAATATTTAAATTCACACAAAACTTGACAAAATCTAGAACTTATTCAACAACATTAAACTAATATATATATATATAGAGAGAGAGAGAGAGAGAGAGAGAGAGAGAGAGAGATTTGTGATTGACAAATATAAAATATTAAAGATGATCATTATAATTGTAGACCTTAATCAATCTAACAAGTTGTTGAATCTTAAAAATGCTTGTACTTAGAAGCATATGGCCGATCACACTAAAACTTAAACTTTAGATCTAAAAGTTTATAAATAATTCATTTTCTTTTTATTAACTATTTTTATTCTTTTACATATTTACTAACTTATGGTCAGAAAGTATTATGTAGATAATTTTTTTTTTCGATCTTCACTAATTATTTCAAGTAGTCCACAAGCTCGGAAAGGAAGCTTTGCCTTTTCTACACGTTGTCCGCCAACATTCCACCTTCCAATAAGATTATTCGGCACCCATCATGAAAGTGTTGTAAAATTCTATTCCAAGTCATTATTGTATTGTTCTTACAATAAGATAAACTATTATCTTTTCTTCTTCGAATGATGTCCTTAAAAAAAAGAATTACACACATATGCTAGTAAAACCAACCAAGCCAAACCCTCAAAATTAGTTTAAATTGTTTTGTGTACAAATCGAACCACATCTAACTTTTATGTTTGATTTGAATGTGTTTCCAATCCAAAGTTGAATCAAACAACATCATAAATACTCTTAAATAAACCCTACAAAGAGACATAGATGTCCCCAAAATATCTATTACAAAATTGTGGGAATGGTTAATTTTAAATAAAATATGAGATGAATGGTCAATGATTGTTATTTATTACAAAATAAAAATAAAATTGTCGAAAAATTTATACGAAAATGAGTTGTTTCATTATAATAATTATAGATAAAAATAAAAATATTAAGAAAATGAGAATCAACAACAAAACTTCCGGCGCATGGCAAAGCATAGCGTGAATCGGGCTTTCATTTATTAGGAAACAGACGGGTACTGAAAACTGAAAATTGAAACTTAGAAGTAAGAAAAATAATATATAAATGCCTAAAATATTAAATGACGCCTAAAAAGAAAAAAATAAAAAATAATATATATATACATACACACACACACTATGGTATAATAGAAGAAATAAAAAATGTTAAGTGTTTAGAAAAAAATGCTCTTGTATTATTACTTCATAAATAAACAAGCCCTGACGTAGCTAATAATTAAACCCTTCATTTACTCTTCCTTCCCTCGTCAATGTCCTAAAATTTGCAACACATGAGACCTTGTCTGTCTCATGGTTACACGTACTTGTTTTGCTCTTTCTGTTGATAAAAAAGTGAAATTTCTGAAAAAATTCTATGCAAGTAAAAACTAAAAAAGTGTATACTGTATAATAGATTATTAACTTCTATAATAAGTCATTTAAAATCATAATAATGGTAGTAATGCTAAACAAGAAAAAAAAAACATGGAATTGCAAGTGAACAAAAGTAGGTTTACTAATTCTAAGTGGGGTATATCATATATTGGATTTGTATCACAACTTGCTACAATGATTCACTTCCTTTTTCCTCTTCTCTTTGTTCTTCTTCCTTTCTTGATATTCTCTTCGATTGCTTGGTAGTCTAAGACAAGTTTGTAGAAGAGTCAACACTAACAAACATATGGTACTTGGAGTGGAAATGTCATACATTTCATATAATTTTAATTAATAAAATAAGGTAAAGGCGAGTGAATAAAATATATTATAAAAAATAATGAATAACAAATTTTGAGAGAAAAATGCTACTTCCACATTTTTTAAATAATCTTTTTACGATTTATAGAAATATAATAAAACCATCAATTTTAATGAATCTCACTTATTTTTCTCTTTCGACTGAGAAACTTAATCCACCGCCTAAGTAACCGAATGAAAGTTTAGTGAAAGTATGCTAGCATTCGTAATTATTAAAAACTAATTCACCCTACATCATTTAGGGTTTCGGTTCCTTTTAATTACCAAATTTTAGAAGATTTAATTATTATTTTTAAAGTTTATGATATCGTTAATTAATTTTTATTAATTATAATGTTATTATTTTTCATCTAATATTCAGTTAGTTTATATTTATAATTTTTATAAAGTATAAAGAAAAAATGATAACTACTTTATTAAAATAAAAAAAAGACAGTAACAGTGACAGACCATTGTGAGCCGACAACGGCGTAGAGACTGAGAATGATTGGTAGTAACAGTCATATCACTCATCCAGGGCTAAAATTTAGGAGCCAAATTCCAGAAATTTCTAAAATTTTACTGTGTAGATTAAGCTAAAAAAGATATAGAATTATTAAATGGTAGCATTATTTTTAAATAACAAAGTAAACCAAATAATAATGCCTTAAAAAAGAGAAAGACATTAAGTAAAAATCCTTAAAGCACAGGGACAAAAATAATTTGAGGCCTAACCAAACACGTCTTATAGTTATCTTGATTTATGATGAGAAGAGATTGGGCAATCACCAGTTCCAGTGTCTGTCACATGACATCATCGTTCTCCTCAAACTATCCTGGTTGTTTCATAGAAATTTTCAGTCCTTTTAGCTTTTGTCAACATTCTTACCTGTTACAGTTCACGATCTTTCGAATTCAAAATTCCGTACGTGGTATGTTTGCAATAACCATATATATATATATTGCAACTGGTTTCTAGATATTAAAGCTGTTTATTAAGAAATAATTTTATTTGGACAATTAGCTTAAATTTCAAAACAGTTTGTTGCATCTCTAGAGTCCAATTGTTTGATTAAGCTGGAGCGACTTATTTTATCTTTAAAAGTGTAATTTCTAAACTATCATGCATTTGAATGGAAAATAATAATGATATACAAATACATAAAACTTTTATAAAATCCAATTTTAAAGATTTCAAATAGACTTAATTATCTTATAATTGTTTTTGAACAAAGTTACCTAAACAAAAAATTATTCTTACTTTAATAGGTTATTAAAATGAGTTGGCCCATACACACTTTTTTTCCTTCTTTCTCTCTATTTAACTTTACCAAATAAACTATAAATATATAGTTTTATTAATACCTGTGTTCTTATTTATGAACAAAAATACTTTTTTTTTTATTTTAAAATATAAGCAACTTCTAACTACTTTTACTTATGATTTTTTTTTCCTAAAATGCCTTAACTTTGATTAATTTTTTTATTATAATATCATAACATATAATTTTAGACTCACAAAAAAGTTTGTTTAAAAAACATATTAAAAACTCATATAAAATTTAGTATAGTTAGTTAACTAATTTATAACATAATTACACACTAATAAATATAGGTAAGTTACTTATGAGTTTAATAAAATTTATTATTAATTTTGTTCTTATTAGTATTATTATTGTAATTGATGCAAATACTTTAAAGCAATATGTCACACTTTCAACAAGGTTAAGTACAGAAAAAATGTAATGCTTCCTAAATTACAAATGGCCTTGGGCCATTAAATTTTAAATGGAGTAATATTTTCAGTTTCTAGTTAAATATTAATATTAATATTTTATTTTGAGATACATTAATTTAATATTTATGTTTATAGCACAGTATTAAAATTGTTGTTATGCGTAATATATTTATTGCTATTCTTAATTTATTTAAAAATCTGAAATGGGATGGTGAGAAATGAGGATGAGGTAAAGTTTTCAACGTTTGAACGAAATATTTTCCACGTTGTGGACCGTGGAAATAAGCTTGCACCGCTGCTTTTTTTTAGACTCAGTAATCAATAATCATTGATTTGAAGTACGAACGCGTTTTGGAGTCCATCGTGGAAAATTTCAATGCCCAAACATACGGCCATAATTCAATCCTATTACTATTAATATTAATATTGTGAGAAAGACAGCACTACGTAATTTTCATTATCATTGTGTGAATTTATAATTTCAATAACATTCAAATATATTCAATTTGAATTAATTTTATTCTTTGAATGTTTTGTACAGGTAGCGTAATTAATGATCTTTTTTATTGGATGTTGATTGATTTTATTTTTTGGTTGAAGTTTATTAAGATTTCTTTAATTAATATCAATCATTAGAATCAAATTTTAATTGTACAATGTTGTTTATTTGAATTTTTTTGTCAATTTTTTAATCAATGTCACTTGACAAAATTATTTCAATTGATACTGAAAAAAAAATCTAAATAATGTTAGTTAAAAACTTTCTCAATTAATATTAAAAAATCCTAATAAATTATTAAAAAAAATATTTGTGTTAATGGTAAAAGATATCAATGCAAACATGACGCAATAGATATCAATTGTAAAAATGCAGTAACATGAGTAAAAAAAAAAAAAACAGTTCCCGACATTAGTGAAGAAAACGTTAACTTAAGTGAGAAACAGAATGATTTACAATGATAACAAAATAGTTATATACATATAGATAAAATAAATAAATCATTCACATAAATTGAAAATACTTAGTCAAAATGTATTGATTTTAGGCAATCCGACGTTATATCCATCAAAATCAAAATAAAAGAATATACAAAAAAATAAAAAACATGAATCTAAAAAGATGAATAATTTTAAATATTTATTTTTAGATGAAATTTGAATTTTTTTAGTTTTTAGTTATCTAATTATTTTTATAAAATTATTTTTTAATTTTTTTACCTAAACATGTATTATCGTAAAATGTTTCAACATTTTTTTAAAAATAAATTATTTTCCCAAATTTCTTATCATTTCCTATTTCTACGGTTAGCTCATTATTCAAAATGTGTCTTTTAAGGTCATCTTGGATATGAATGTGTTTATCACTTTTTAAATAGGACTGATTCAAGATCGAAATAGATACAATAACCTATTTAATATATTATTATAAAATTAAAAATATTTAATGTTAAAATTACATTAAAAAAATAATTTTTAATTAAAAAATTAAAATATCTTAACCAATTTTATATTATTTAAAATATCTTAATCACTTTTAAGCTTATATTGATATTATAAATATTATTTAATAATTTTAAATTTATATTGATATAATAAATATTATTTAATAAATTTTATATATTAAATCTTTATAGTTTTCTATTTTTTTTTACTATTCTATCTTTTTACTATTTCATAAGATTGATATCATTTATCACATATTATTATTACTATTTTTTTTATTATTACATCTTATTACTATTATTTTATTATAATATTTTAATTTACTAAAGGATTTTAATCACTGATCAATTGGTGGTAAGTTTATTGATAAATTTTACCGAAAGATAATTTGATAGTTAATTTATTAGTATTATTATTATTACAATCATTATTACTATTACAATTAATATTGTTGTTTTTCTTATTATTACATATTATTATTTTTATAATAATTATAATTATAATAATAACAATAATAATAATTATTATTATTATTATTACTATTTTTTTTATTATTATTATAATATGTTATTGCGCTAAAGGATTTTAATCACGAATCAATTTTTGATAAATTTAATGATGAAATTTACTTATGAATAATTTATCAGTCAATATACAGATAAATAATTTAAGGATAAATATACTAATTATAAAAAATTATCAGTAAATTAACTGTTAAATTATTTATTTATAAAATTTGTTTATCGATAAATTTACTGCTAATTCATCTATTCCTAAAATCTATATGTTTCTGCATATTTTAACTCAAAAACAACTTAAACAATACAAAACAAACATGTTCTAAAAATTCTCCGTCGTCACAGTTTCTCGTATAAATATCATTATAAGTTAAACATCACTAATCATAATAATATCCAAAATCATCCATGACAATTATCAAACATTTATATATAATTTATTTTCTTAATATCCAAAATCATCCATGACAATTATCAAACATCTGTATATAATTTATTTTCTACTCAATTCCAAGAAGGTAACACACAAATTCTTTTACTTCATACACATCTTCTACAAAACAATCATTATAATGAAAAGTTTAAATTATTAACTCTACTTACTTTAATTAATGTGTGTCTTAGTCTAATACCTTTTGAAAGTGTAACATTTATAGACTAAATATTTTACTAATTGTAATTAAGATTCTTCAACATATAGTAATTCTTTAAAAACTAAAGTATTACAAAATTTTATCTCAGAATTCTATTAAAACATAATTACAAAGCATTTCCAACTTATTTTCAAATTTAACCTATGTCTAATAACACTACTCATCCCAAGTGATCATCCACAGATCCATTTGCAACACCATCTACTCCCGTGTCAAAAATACTATCATTGCAAACAGATATCAAAACCAAGTAGAACAAAGCAAAAGGTAAGCTAACCAAATTTTTAATAATTTTGAGTCATTCAATTAAAGCACAAAGATTAACACCACTCAAGAATTTCATTCAGTTACATGTATCATCACAATATAAGACAGTGACACACTACAAACTTGACTCTACTTCTGGAAGACTTATACATTGAATAGACCCCGAGATATGCACATGTCATACATCTCCACGCTGTGAATCCACACAGCCTCCACCCAAATGAATCATCAATCATGTATGACAGGGTTAGTCCCCCTGAGACTTTCCTAACCAGTTATGTTTCAAGCTACAATCACCCAGTTTAAACCTCCTTCGACTCTCACCACCTAGTAACCTAGTAATGATCGTTTATTTGATTTCTATTACTAATAGAGTCAGGATATCAATCGTTATTGATCAGATCCTTAGACAATGCACTTCCTAATTAATCCAAACATGGATATTTTCTTTCCTGAAAACACTATGCCTAGGCTTTGACCAACTTCATCAACACTTTTATCAATATCACATCACAATATAGATCTCTACTCATGCATTCATTCACTTTTCAATCTCAATCTCAACCTCAAATCTCAAAATTTAGAGAAATCACTAAACCATTAATACAATTAAATTTAAATTATCAATTAAATTCATACATTACACTACCAAAGAATCAAACAATCAAAACAGAAAACCCAAAAAAGAATTCTTTTTTTTTTAGGGTTTAGCTTGAGCGAAAATTTCTAACTTGAGCGAGAATCGTTCTCGCTTGAGCGAATATCCTCTCACTTGAGCGAAATTGGTCCAGAGAGCACTCCAGTTCTAGGACCATTCTCGCCTGGGTGAAATTACTCTCGCCTGGGCGAGAATACCTCCTTGCCTAGGCAAAATATGTCTCGCCTGGGTGAAACTTGGACCCGAGAGCACATCTCAGATTTTCAAGGGAACTCGCCTAAGCGAGAATGCTTAGCCTGGGTGAGTTATGCACAAAACAGAAATTTCACAAATGAATCTAACAATTCCTACAACCTTAGAGGTACCATGTATGTCTCTGTCTCAGATGACTAAATTGGACGAAAGTCAACCCACATACACAATGAATGGTCTACTCTATCACAAAATATCTATTCAACAAATCAATATACCATCAATTTTTCACAAAACCACATCATACATGTAAGAACATAAAGCAATCAGAAAATTAAATCCCCATTTTAGACATGCATAGACTTTTACAAATGCATTTCACAAATCCTAAACCCATCAAACCGTAACCTATGATCATACCAAGTCAGACAAAAATGTAGGTCAGCTTCTTTTACCTTAGTCGTAGTGAAAGTTCTCTCTAACAGTCCCAAGAGCCTAAGATCCTCAGGAATTTGAATCTACACCAAAGGACCTCTGATCAACGATCAGACTAACACAATAGGAAACTAAGCTCACAAAGACATGGTCGGAGAGGTCACATGCAAGCTCAGTAAGTAAGGAAAAAAAAAACGATAACCTAAAATTGGCTATAAGGTAAGGTGGCAGAAAACGAACTTACTCTAACAGAAGTTCTGATCGATATACTTGTTCTGTTTTTTGCCACGAGTCCAATGATGGACTCCGTTCGAGAAGCTGATGAAAGACGATGCGAAGGCTTAGAGAGAAGTCAGAGGAAAGAAATGGGCAGAGATTTAGAGAGATGGTGACTCAAGTGAAAATGAAACTTGACTACTAGCTTTTTCTATAAATACTTTTTTTTAGTTTAATAATAAAATAATCAGGTGCTCATTATATTTTTACCACTTTTACTCAAATGACAATTTTCTATATTGTTAAGAAAGTCTTTCATGATGATTCTACTAACCTTCTAGAAAATAACCTTACCTAAATAACATCTTTTCTTAAATAACTACTAAAAAAAACTTAAAACATTCATAAAGTTGAATACACTTACAAAAACACTAAAAACAATTATCTAAATTGTGTAAAATAATTTTCATGCCAACGTACCTCAATTTATTGGAAAAATCTGCTCTATAGTTAGAGAGGATGGATGCATCGAGATAAAGGTTTATGAGAATTGAAGATTTTGAAGACTTCAAAACTAACTAAACAATCAACATCGAGTTTCTATTTATATATTTTATATTCTATTCACTCATTCACCGTAAAATTTATCAATTGCTATTTTTTACATACTCAATTTATTACTTTATTGTGCTGCATTCGTTGTCTATTATAGCCATATGTAACACTAAATAACGCTCAAGAGTAAAAACATTATTCCTAAAAAGTACTGTTTATTAAATACAATCACCGCATAATTATTTGATTTATGAATATTTTGAAATAAAATTTAAATTTATGATATCAGTATTTGAAAGTAATTAATTTAACTGTTTATTAATCTCAATAAATCATCTGTTCTTTTTATAGTATAATAAGTCACCACCGGATTGTAAAGTAGCATGACTGATTGCGATTTTAGTGAATATTCGAAGACGAGTTCTCTACATCTTCATCTCGTAAGAAGTATGTGTAAGTCACTAACTTAATTGAAAACATAGGACTAAAATTACTTAGGAGCATTACTAAATATTTATTTGGAGTATACGCTAATTAATTATGTAAGAAGAAAACAAATATTTGTTTATTAAAATAAATAGAAAGCTGTTTAATTTTAATATAAACAAAGCAGAGAAATCAATAAATAAACATAAACAAACCCATCCTAAACTGAAGAGATGAAAACAACAGAATTTTCCTTGAATGGGAAGGTAACAAACAGATAACCCTAAGGAAGGGGCAATTAATGGGGAGAGATGAGACTCACGTTAGAGCATTAACATTAACACAAACATGGACATTATAAGCAATGTGATGCACATTTCTTTACGACAACAACATCCATCCCTTTCTGTCGTTTCGCTCTGTTCCACATCGACAACATCAGATCACTTCCTTTCACCCGGACCACCATAAAATATCATGCTTACAATTTAATGCTTCACTAAAACCTACTTCATTAGCTGCAACCAAAAAATTAAACCAATTTATTACTGATATTCGTAACATGTTAACATTCTATGTAATTGCTTTGGAACTGTTTGTATTTCTTGTTTTTTCACATTTTTTGTCCACTCATAGGAAGTATGAGAATTTTGTGACGAATTAAGTAACGTTTGTGTTCAAAATAAGAAAGAAGATAGAACAGAGAAATGACGAGGTGCAACAGAAGAATCTTCGGTCTTGTTTCCTGAGGGGCCAAACAACGCGTGAGGGTCTCTTGACCCACCCAAGGGGTTTGAAAGGGTCAGCACATCAAATGAAAATGATCACTCTCAAAGGCTCCAGGGAACGTATACATATACTACACTCTCTCCACTATCATGGACCCACATTGTGGAAAACTCGTTCAGTTTGGCCAGTCAAATGTTTCCCCTTCCGTTCAAATTTTCACTCTTATAAATCCTCCTTCCCCTCACCTTCCAAACCAAGTCCTCTGTCTATTTCACACTTATCTTTACTTCCACTTCGCTGCCTTATATCTCCTCACTTAAGCATCCCCTTCATCTGGCATAACATCACTACTACTTCACTTTGCCTTGGATAATCTTCTTAAAATGATCAAATCCCTGAGCTGAGGAATTCAAGGCCTTAGTGCGACCAAGTAGGAGAGTAAGAGTAATACATTACCTATTCGTTGTTGATGTTAGTTCATTTACACAAAATGGAAGAGAGCACCAAGAGAAAACACTCTAGCCTGATCCATGAACTTATCCAAGGAAAGGAGCTAGCAAAGCAGCTCGGTAACCATCTGGTTTCTTCTTCTTCTGCATCATCACATGAAACTAATGGATTGTTGGTTGCTAAAATTCTCTCGTCCTATGAGAAAGCACTCACCATGCTGAACTGGGGGTTTATTGTGGGAGAGGCCAAAACCACCAGCGGCTTCATGAGGGATTCCCATTGTTCTTTTACAAATGGTGCAAGTCCCAAAAGTGAGGTCGCGGACCGTGAATTTGAGCACAAAGCTGTCCTCAAGAAAAGGTAATATCAAGAGTTACCAAGTTCCTGTTTCTGTGACTTGTGTAATTGTAGAGACTCGTGATCTGATTTCAATATGGGACCCGTTGAATTTGTGGCGTGCAGAAAGACCATGCCCAGATGGACGGAGCAAGTGAAGATTTGCTCAAGAACAGGACTCGAGGGGTCTTTGGATGATGGCTATAGCTGGAGAAAATACGGGCAGAAGGATATTCTTGGAGCTAAGTTTCCAAGGTCAGTTAGAATCTCTCTTCTCATTTAACTTTCTTGTTATAAATTAAACAAGTTTGATCAACAGTACTTTTTCTTAGGCTATTTGGAGCAAACTAAGTTTGCTAATCTAGTTTTTATGTAAATAAGAACAGGAAACTATTCCATAGTTTTGCCAAAAACTGACAACTTGTGGTTTGCATTGCAGAGGATATTACAGATGCACACATAGAAATGTTCAAGGGTGCCTGGCAACAAAACAAGTTCAAAGGTCAGACGAAGACCCGACAACAATTGAGGTGACATACAGAGGAAGACACACGTGCAAGCAAGCTAAGTATTTGAACAAGTCATTCCCATCAAACATAAAGATGGGTTTGGGGGAAAATCAATTCCACACTGATCAAAGCAATCAACTTCAAGAGAAAATACAACAAACCCCAGCGGGGGTTTTCGCCTTTGAAACAGAACATGTAGTCAAAACTGAGGAATTGGAAATCAAGGAGGATATCTTTTCATGGTTTTCATTTCCTTCTCAATCAAATGGATCAGAAAACGAGGACAACATTTTACCCGAGTCGACGTTTGAAAACCATTTCACGGAAAGCTTTTCTCCTGCATTCATATCACCAGCGACTTCAGAATCAAACCCTTTTTTTTTGTCATCATGTCACTTGGACAACACTGAACAGTTATGCCAACACGTACAAACCTCAGAGTCTGATATCACTGAGACAGTTTCAGCCCCAACTTCAGTAACCAACTCCCCAGTCCTGGATTTGGACATTTGGCTTCATAAAGGGGATTTTGACACGGATTTCCCTTTCAACACCCCTGATTTTCTCTCTTCATTCGAACTTCCCTGCACTTCCACTTAGATAGTTAAAGAGTGGGTACGAACTAAGAACAGCGGAGCCATAGTCTGTTCCGGATTAACTGGCGAGTCTTAGATCCTGGCTATGGAAGGGTAATCATAAGTCATGTTGATAAACCAAGACAATGAAACCTCCTTGTCATGCACGTTTAGTAGAGTTTTTTTCCTGTATGTAATGTACGTTTTACCTAGGGTGTAGTGCGTAAATAATTTGTCTGTAGTCTACTTATGCATTTTGTTACTTGTAATTGGTTCAGGTGTTTCTTTGGGCTTCTCAGGAGTTGAGTTTATGAAATGATTGAGTTCTCATATCAGTTGTTGTCTAAAGTTGTGATGAATGGTCAATTTTGTGTCACCAAACAATAGAAAAAGACTGTGATCAAATTGGCCCAAGGATCTCCCGATTACTTGCAGTAAGGGAATTCAGGCATTCAGTCAATCATAAATGTTTGGTGAAGATTATTTGATGTAAAATATACATTTAAAACGCAAAAATTCTGATTTTCATACGATATTCTGAATTCATGACTAACTTCTCGGCGTCTCAGGCTCATAACCAGTTTTAAAAGCTAGTTGTTAACCAATATAACTTCTCATATTATTCATTATGAAACTTAGACACACCATTATATCCAAATTCCTTTCAATTTGGTAACTCTCATAGTCGAAGAGTTAACTTTTCTAGTTGATTTGAAAGTCAGTTTATTTTTTAATCAAAAAGAAAAAAAGTACGGGAGCAACAAGAAACGAGGCAGATGCCTGTAATTTGTTCTGTTACAAGCAGATACAGCAAGGATGGTGTAGATGGAGACTAGAGTTCACCCATCCTTCTTGCACTTCTGATACAATCATCCAATATCATCTTCGCATCATATTTGTATACAAATCCTTTGTCACACAGCTTTGTTGAGGTCCACTTTATATCCTTCCTCTGCCCATCTTTGTATCTGAAATGTAATTTTCAGATGAAAACCGTGAACAACTAGTGGGAAGAAAACTTAATTGGTGTAATCCAACACTATACAATCATGTAAAAATTTGATCTCAATCTGCTTAAAGTTATTCCATTGAAAATGTCCTTGACTAACATCTCTTTGCATAAAAGATACTACTATTTAGGCCTTTGAGTTAGTTCTTTAAGAAACAACCAAAAAGAGAGCAAGAGAAGAAATAAATGTAGCAGTAACCAAGAACAGGCAATCACTTACTCTTGTTTGACGGTGAATTCTGGATGATAAAGAGCATAATGGTCATCCATCTCTTGTAATGAAATGTAAGAACTTGCACACAAGAATCTTCCACTGATGGAGGTGCTTTCCATGCAGAAAATATGAGCTTCACAGACATCATCAATGTGTATAAGAGGAATTTTACCCAGCAAACCCTCTAGGAACTTGAGTGATTTGTAGGCCCTTTCATTTTGCACGATCTGTGCGATACAAACTATATTGCTATTGAGTGTAGAAGATAGAAGGGTGTCACCTCCCACTAGTCCACAAGCAAGTGTTACCACCTCCAATCCTCCACCATTTTCATCATTCCCGTAGCTCAACAGATGTTTCTCAGACAGTGTCTTTGAATAAGTATAGTCCTTCAAATATAAGACCAATGCAATCAAGTCAACATTTCGACATTTACACCTCTATATCATATTTGATTCTTGTACAGTGAACAATGGTAATAACCAATCTCAATGATGTAAGAAATCAACTGATGAAATTCCGAAGATTGGTTCGCAGTACATGAGAGTTAATATCAATAATAGTTTTCCTCGTTAATGATTAACATTATTTCTCACTCACCTTACTCACTTTGCAGTTAGCTAAATCCCTATAAATAACTATGTTGTGAATTTTACATTAGTTAAAACGAATGGAAAGAAATTCTTCTACTTTTTTCAATTCATTTGTATCATACATGTTTCTGTCTTTGTTTCTATCACATGTCCTGTTTCCTTACTTTTTTATTATAATCCAGACCACAAAAAAGGTGCGAGCAAGGAGTAGCAAGATTCCGAATTCTTTCTTTGAAACAAAGTTGAAGAATAAAAATTTGGCAACTGACCTTGTAAAAAGGATCATCAAGGTATACGTATTCCAAGGAATGATTGAGAGGGGTCCAGCAAGTTTCATCCATTACATCTTTGAAGTCACTCCCATCTTCTTTCAGTGGAGAGGCTGAAACAACAGACGCAGTGTAGATCAGACGTTTCACAGTCCCTGATCTCACACATGACATCACAATGCTTTTTGCCCCTGCCACTGCTGCTTCACTAGTATCCTTGTACTGCTATATATGCATGTATCTTATCATCACATCACTCATACATAGTATTAACATGTTAAAATTATAGTCTGTCAAGAATTTCATGGCATGTTTTAAACAGATTGAGTTATGTATAGAGTTAAATAGGCGAACCTGAGATGAACCTGGTTCATGGGTGAAGGGAGTAGCAACATGAAATACAAACTGACATCCTTGAATTGCAGGATCAAATTGAGTTGGGTTGTAAATATCAGCTTCAAACAGAACCAGATTGCTTTCTGCATGAGGAAGGCTCTTTAACAGCCCTACCTTTGACTCGTTCTCTGTTGATTATGTTCCAAAATATGAATCAAAATTTACAAGAAAACATACATAGTATGCAGAAAGAGAAAGAGCGAGAATAGTAACTCAAATCTCTGAGAGTTGCATGAACAATGTAACCCTTGGCCAGTAGCTTCTTGATGAGCCAAGAACCTATGTAACCACTGCCTCCTGTGACACATACCTTTCTCCCTTCCCCCATTCTTGTTCTCTTTACACAGATACGTACACCACAAATAGTTACAACTATTATACACTGATATATTTCTGATTGTGGTCCAATGCCTATTCTAATCCACTCAATTTATTCTAGAGTTATGATAGAATATTTTCGTTATTTTTTACTAAATAATTTAATTAATATTTTTTATTAAAAAACTATCAAGTAATTGTTTATAAAAGAGATGATTGTGAAAATATTTTTTTACTTTATTTTATTACATCATAACAAAGCGATTTTTAAAATTATATTTTGTTAATTCTAAATGTTGAATTTAGGACCTGATCTATCTCTTCTACCAAACTCTTTAAATGTAATTAATGATTATCGACTTAGAATGTGAAATTACCTTGTTAATCGTAATACTTTAATATGATTTTAAGGTAATTATATTATTATTATCATTATATTATTTTGTTTTAATTTAAAATAAATTTGTATGCTTTAATTTTTTTTTTTGTTACAATCTTGTTAATTATTATTATTATGTAATTATTATTATTTATTTTTTGTTAATTATTAACAAACATAATGTCTAATAATTAAAAGATTATTACATAGAAAAAAAAAATTTAATTAATATCTTTAATTGAATTGGTCAACATATTACTTATAGTTGATTAACATGAAATTATAATTAAATAAAAAAGTTTATTAATTTAAAATTCTATCTAATTAACAGAATTTATTTATTTTAATAAATAATAAATAGTGAAAAGGTATTTCAGAATGGAAAAAAAGCCTTTGTTTTCACTTACTCTCTTAAAATTGTGTGCCACATTTCTAATATCTCCATAAATTTTACGATTTCAAACTCATTATTCAATAATAATAATTAAAATTTATAAGACGTATAAATTCGGTCTCTTTATTAGGCTTTTATATCATCCTAGAAGCAACCGTAGTATGGGCCACATGTCAGCAAAATCCTCGATGACCACGAACTGACTTAGACTGTTCCAATAAACTATTATTTTACAATAAATATAGTTTCTGATATCCAATCAATTTTTACTCTATTCAAATAATGATATATTTTTAGAAGAAGTGTATTTTGAATTTATAATTATATTGAGTGTTTAAGTTTCTATAAATTTAAATTATAATTTTATATTTCAAAGTTATAACCTTAACGCTAACGTTAACTACTGGCATACGGATTATAGAAAATCTTAAATATAATTAATATACCTTCTATAATATAGTTTTAAAAACCATTACCATTCCACTATAAATGAAAATCATTACAAAATATAGTTTAATGAAAATCATGGACCTAAGGACAAATATCTCTTTCATTATTTTTTTAATTACAACAATTTCAATACAAAGTCTTTTCATTTTAACAAATTATAATATCTTTTATTTTTTTATCAATAACAACGAATAAATTAAAATAGAGATAATTAGGTTATCACAATTTATATAGAACACATACATATACTTCATATACCACAAATTTTATGTAACACATATTTTTTTTTCAATTATAATGGATATATTTAAAAAAATGAATTTCATTCCAAAAACTCTTTGTCCTTTGTGTGGACCAAATGTAGCTGCGTACAGAAAAACTCTTTGTCCTTTATGTGGACCAAATGTGGCTGCGCGCAGGAAATATTAGGAGTTGAAAGTGTTTATTAATATATATGTATTTCTTTACTGTAAAAAATAATAAAGAATAAAATTAATAAATAATAATAAAATTAATAAAAGTAGCAAGCATGTAAAATGTACAAAAACATTTTTTTAATAGCTACTAAAGTTCGATTTCCAAATATAATTGAATTTGAAGTGGTCTCTAATGTCAAATTTTTCCCATCATTTATATAAAGAAAATACAAAATTTCAGACTACTAATTTTCGTATTATACTTTAGTCTTATAATTTTATTGAATATAGAACATATTAAGAAAAAATGTTGTTATTCAAGGTCAAAGTTCTTAACGTATTATTATTATTATTATTATTATTATTATTATTATTATTATTATTATTATTATTATTATTATTATTATTATTATTATTATTATT
>Ga0209700_100801_pt1 | contig 62947 bp, 20 predicted proteins | sample SiratroredBW_FD_187528 | JGI IMG/M metagenome (GOLD analysis project Ga0209700, IMG submission 187528) | Root nodule microbial communities of legume samples collected from California, USA - Siratro red BW (SPAdes) (version 2) | ecosystem: Host-associated > Plants > Roots > Nodule | place: USA...
ACTTAATCATAGAGCATATCAATAAACTCTTCCTAATCCTCAAGTGGTCACCAACAATGGCCCAAATCAACAATTAGGAATTTAACAAAGTAAGAGTTCAAGAATCTCTTTACTCAAGAATGCTCTTTGTTCCCGAATTTTCTGGGATTCAACTACAGCTCCAATCTCAAATCGCACCAGACAGAATGATCCAGTAAAAATTTCAGGGCAATCGGAGATGTTTTCACCGTTGGATCGTTGAAACAACGAGTATTCACGCTGACAGAAATTTGCTGTGGTTAGCAGCACTTCACAGAATTTCTGGCGCTTCTGCAGAACTCCGATGAGCAATCCCACCGGACAAAATGAAGAAAGATAAGAGAGGAACCTCCGGCTAAAATTTCAGCTTGATCGGACAAAGTTTCACCGTCGGATCTTTAGAACATCCAAAGTTGTTTTTTGTGAAAACGAAAATTGTTTTAACCTCACTCTCACTTCTTCACTCTAGATTTCAAAAAATTAGATTGAGAAGGGAGACACCAGCTACCATAAAAAAAATATTTCATTTGTTGTCCTAATTAAAGTTGGACCATTTAGATTATTGGACCCCAATTAGAGATAACCCATCACAAGATAATATTGCCCTGCAATATTGCCCTGCAAATCTGGTATTGCCTGCAACAACCTTTTTCTGGTATGCATTTCTCCTCTTCTATTGATTTAATTCAGTTTATTAAAGACAGTCCCTTGGTGAAAGACGTGTGCCTGTCTGCTGTTACTTTTTCTATTTGGATGCTGTGGAGAAAGTTATTCAATACTTAAATTAACTCCTAAAACTTGTTAATACAAATAATTGAGTTAACTATTTTATAATTATTTATCCAAATAATAAAACCACATTTTACATAATATTAATTAAGCGGTGTTATTATCTTATGGGTTAAAAGTTTTAATCCTCCTTTGAAAAAAAGTTTTGATACAATAAATTGAATATATATATATATATATATATATATATATATATATATATATATATATATATATATATATGTTGCAAACATTGATTTGATAAATTAAAGAATTATAGTTCCAAGAATTAATTATGGTATTTAAATATATTTGAAATGGCCAAATAATCAATAAAATAGTTTGAATTATCACATTTCAAGAAGTTATAACATTTGAAGTAAAGTTTAAATATATTTGTGTTGAGTGAAAATGCGTAAAATGACATGAAAAAAAATAGTTAAAAAAAAACATAGTTCCAAAAAAAATTGAATACATAACTTGAAGCAAAAGCCATTTGTTGACTACAAATATTTAGAATTTTTTTCAAGCAAACAAAAAGGTTACCTAGCTATCAAGAGAGGATAACAAAAAAATACAATAATCATCCTTTGAATGTGAAAAATCCGTGATTCTTAATGCAGATGATATTCACTTGTGAAAAGAGTTAATTGTAAAAACGTGTTACAACAAGTAGCTATAGTAACATGCAATAACAAGATGTTGTTAGAACCAAGATACGTACCATCATTTAGAGCACTTTAGAAAGAGCAATTTATCAAAGTTAGAAAAAATATGGGTACTTAAATAGTTTTCTAGGATTAGAAGTTGACATAGTCTCTTCTTTATAAATTTGACATTTTGTATATATATTATTCACATGAAATAGAATCTAACCATTTACTTCTTAAAATACTGTTCTATGATTTTAATATAAAAAGTTATTTCCGAATTTTTTTTATGTTATCTAATTGTTGTGTTTAAAATGTAGAGAGATAAGGTAGAAGATTCCACATAAACGTGGTGTACACTCACTAATAAAGAAATGGTTTATAGTCATTAGTTGAAAGTACATGTAGTCAATAAGAAAATGATAAAGAGAGCATTCTGAAAACACAAAAATAGAATTTTAAATAAGCATTGTTATCGAATCTTGTTCTTCTTCCACTTTAAACATGGCGTAACATGCCTCAAGAAATATCCAACTTCTCTCTAACAAGTGGCTTAGACGATTCATTTAGTATTCAGTATTCACGTTCATCCTCTTCTGAAAAACCAATTCAATATAAGATCAGATTAATCAATTTTTTAATATTTATTTAGTTTGATTTCACTATCATTAATAAACTGCTGAATAAGTTTTTTTTTTCTGACTTTTAAAGACACAACAGTAACTTTCCGTCAATTAACAGCTAAAACATTAAAAAATATTGATAATTTTAATTTAGTCATAATATAATTTTTAAACAAATATTATAACAATTTATAAAATTAATGATGTCAATTTCAATTAGTGAAATGGTCATATTATTAGGTCTTTTTTAAATTGAGAAATTTAATTGAATCTAAAATTAATCACATTATTAAAATTAAGAGATTTGATTGAATTTTTTTTCTAAATAAAAAGAATAAATCAAACAAAATATATAAATAATAGAAAAATAATTAAGCCAATTTCAGGTCGGTTTAAAGCTCTCTAATCAAGGTGTTAAAAGTCCTACGAGCTATTATGAAATTATTAAAATAAAAATAAAAAAAATATCCGAAGTATATTTAAAGTATCAAATGTTAATAGAGAAAGTCTTGAAGATAAAGATTTGAAGTGAAGTTTTTCAATAGACAAAATAAGATTTACAACGACTTCTTTCTTAACTTCGTATTTAAAAAATCTTTCAAGTTAAAGAAAAAGAACAAGTGATCAAGAAATGCAAAAATAATATAATTTTGTTTATTAAAGCTATAAATGTCCAAAACTTCACATGAACATTATTCATGTTTGAATAGCAAACTAGTAGAGTGTATAAATTTTATATTCATTGTAAGATGCTACCTCTCTTTCTAGTGATTTCTAGTGAGCAAAAGTTTGTGATCTTTTAGATCACTCATTTATTCACCAAACCTTAGCTAGGAGTGATTACTATTCAAAGAACAATCGGTCTTCACCAGGAGTGGTTGTTGTCCAAAGAATATTCAGTCTTAACCAAGAGTGGTTGGGTTCCAAAAAACACTTAATTAACCTTATCCAAAAGTGGTTATATTTCAAAGAATACTTAGTCTTATTGGTTGCATTATAAATCATACTCAATCTTAGTAAAGAGTGGTTGCATTCTAAAGAATACCCAGTCTTAGGCAAGAGTAGATGCATTCCAAATAATATTATTTAGGTTAACCAAAAGTGGTTTATTTCCAACAATATTTGGAGTTTAGCTAAGAGTGACTACATTCCAAACAATAGTTAGGTTCTTAATTTAGAATGGTTGTGTTCCAAATACTAAGAGGTTTTAGCCAAGAATATATGTGTGTCCAAACAATACTAGCTTGTATCTTTATAATGTTAGAATGTTTAGTAGAAACTAATTAGTGGATCAAGAATTGGACATAGTTTTCTATTTATAGACAAATCAATATAAAAACAACTTGAGCAAATCTCTCTTATCCCTTATCTCGTTAGATTGTCTGTTATTTATCTTCATCTAACTTTAAGAAGAAGAGCTTTGTGAAACACAAGTTTTGAAAAATATTTTTGATAATGTGTTTGCCAAACTTAAAAGTGCACCTAAGGATCTTCATAAGACAATACTCTTAAGAAAACTACTTGATAGATTATCTGTCAAATATAAATTTTGTTTGTTAGTGTCTATAAGACGAAGTTTTGAGAAAAGATTCCAAATTTTTTTTAAAACACAATTCAAATATCTATTCTTCTATTTTGAATTGTTTTCTCATATGTGTATCTTGCGGTTGAAGAAAGAAGATTAAGAGCTTTAGAGTTCTCAACAAATTTAGAAAAAAACATTTTTGCAACAAGTTATTTTTTTTTTCAAGACCTTTTATCTTTTATGCATTTGTTGGGTGTATCCTATAAGGAATGTACTTGAAACCCTTAGGAAAGAAATATTACTTATTAAGATCATGTAATATTCCTAAGATTTGTTGCGACAAAGTTCAATTGGATAATGAAAAGATGAAGGCAATTAGAGATTGAACAACTCCTACAAATATTAGTGAAGTGAGGAGTTTTCATGGGTTTGCTAGTTTTTGTAGAAGATTCATGAAAGATTTTAGTACAATTTATCTCTCTCTTGAATAAAATAGTGAAGATAGATGTAATGTTTCATTACGATAATGATTAACATAATGCATTTCAAAGTTTTAAACAACACTTGACCAATGCACCCATTTTAGCATTACCTAACTTCACCAAATTGTTTAAGATATAATGTGAATTTTCTATGTAGGCATTGGAGTTGTACTTCTTCAAGAAGGACATCTCATAACCTAATTTAGTGAAAAATTAAAGGGAAGTTACATCAATTACTCTAATTATGATAAAGTGTTTTATATTCTTATTAAAGTTATGTAAAATTGGCAACATTGTCTTCTTTCAAAAGAGTTTGTGATCCATAACAATCAAAATCCCTCGGTATTTGAAAAGTCAATAACAAGAGACATACAAAACGCATATAATATACTAAACAATTCTCATATGCAGTCAAATATAAATAAAAAAAAAAGACAATATAGTGACATATAATATCTCTATAAAATATACATTGTTTAATATTCTTAAAATAAATTTTTAGATTTTGATCACATATGAGAGTTGTATATTCTGAAGTATAACATATTAACTAAAAAGAGATTACAATTGATAAGATATATATTAAGATAATTAGATTTGAAATAATTTTTAACATAAATCTAAATCGACTAAACAAATCATTAATATTAATACTTTTGAATTATTAATAATTATTTAATATTTAAACCAAATAATTAATAAATTTGGATAACTAAAAAATTATTAATATTAATATTTTTGAATTATTAATAATTATTTATTATTTAAATTTTTATATTTAGTGATAATTAAAATATTTTATCCCAGAAAATCAAAATTCAATAAATTTAAATTACCTTAATAGTACAAAACCTTTAAATTATAAAGCATTTTAAATAAGATTAATCTAGTTTAAGAAATTATTATTTTTATTCAAACGCAAGATTAAGAAATAAATTAATAATGTAATAGAACATAGTTAAGGTGCAAGTGCTTGGGCACTTTAAACATTAATTTAGTTTGCCTAGGTTCATCGACTAGGTAGTCTTGTACGCACAAAACATCATTTTCGGTCAACACGCCCTTGGTTTCTTCCTTTCAAAGATAGCGTTACCTTAACAAAAACAAAAAATTCACATTGGATCTGACATCTAGACACAATATTTGTGCTCACGCATTGTTATACCACTTTAAAATAAAAGGAAAAGTCTCAAAGCATCATCACAAAACCTACGCTTGATCTTAACTAAAAAAATGATTATTTTTAGGTGCTTAACATGTTCTTTGTCCCATAACTGAATTGACAACCTGACCCCGAAGGTGCTTGCAACTGTGAGAATAGACACGAACATAGATCATCAGATCCCACTATCACTAGAAATGCATAGGAACTGTAGGACCAACAATACATGTTTCCTGACCAATGAAGAACGATGGAAACTGTGGTTGTCGTGGACTAACAGCTATAATGCAATTGCCAATTTCAAGACTTGTAGAGCAGGCAGCTCTGACACTGCTGCAACAGTCACATAACAATAATTGTAGGAGTAAACTATGTTATGTATTCACCAAGAAAAACAAAAAATTGAGTCAACTTGCTAAGGATGTGACCTACAGTGGCAACCATCAAACTCATCTATATAATTCCTCCGCAAGCATTCTTCGGTATAGTCCAGATTTATATTCATTAAAAATTAACAGGAAGTTCTTAGTTATTTTCAGTTATAGTAACTACAAACATAAAAAGAGCCAATAAATAATAAACAAAACCATGACAGGACCTTTCCAGGGTCTGTACAAGGAACAGAAGGATCAATTTGGTCACTTATTACCTTGCCTTCTCTAATTCATCGTCCTTTGGTTTAACATCTTTTATCCTTCTCCCACGAAAAGAGAAAGGAGGTTTGGGATAAACATCTCTCTGAATCCAAAGCTGGTCTAGATTGGGACACAGATGTATGTTATCTTTCTAAGCAACGCTTATGACGCTATCTCCATTGTTGAAACACGACAGTGAATGAAAAGCTGAGTGTATTGATGATGTTTGTCTTTGAGTAGATGACAAAGATAAGCCGAGAGACAGTGTTGGTGGATCAACTGAACTTAAACTGGCAGAGATATCAGAGGCTGTGGAGCCTTTATGATCTGGAACAATATGGGCTGTACAAAATAGATTAGTACTAGGCCCATTCTGTTCCACATTTCCTTGTCCCAAAGTAAGTATTTTCATTGGATTCCCAGCTGGAGCTGACATAATTCCAGTACTAATATCCTTGGAATACATAGGCATCATTGAAAATCCGTTCATGTTGCTTCCTTCAGGGGTAACAGGGTACATGGGATGCACAAGAGACACATTATCTTGATGCTGGATCTGTCCTTCCTCCATCGGGCTTGTAGAGACCTGACACATCATTACAAATTTCTCAAGTAGCTGTCATACCCTAACCGCTAATTAATTATTCATCTCACAGTACATGTTGAAATGTAGCACTCAATAAGTACTGGATAATAAGCCTATGTTTGTTTTCATATTTACTCTTCTGCCTCTCTCTTTCCATGAATTGTCCTATCTCATCCAATTTCAAGTGAAGATACTCAAAAACAAAGTAAAAATTTCAAATAACTTTCATTGTTATTCTAATAATGAAAGAGAGCTTGTAATTTTAGACATATTCAAGTATGCATCTTCATTAACACTTTACAAATTTGAATAATTGGTGATAAAAAATTCAAATATTTGAATAAGAAACCAAAAACAATTCGATTAACACTTCACATATTTAAATAAACAGTGAAAAAATTGTGAAAAAATCAAATAAAAACTTGAATATTCAAATAAAGGACCAAAAGTAGAGGAATTGGATTCCGATGAGAAAAAAATTCTAATAAACAATTTTATTCAAATCTATAAGACTAAAATGATAATTATGCAATTTTCTTGTTTGATATTTATAATTCTTTTTCAATAAAAACAAATTAATTTAATTTTTTCCATCAAGTTTCGGTCATTCATCCAATCAACATTATTTTGCTCTTTCTTTCTTTGTATACTTCATTTTTTCCCTTTTCTTTCCTTGTACTTTTTTTCCTTTTCTTTCTTAATCCAAATATAAGTCTTCCTCCGGTACCAAACCATGGAAACTGAACGATTGGTACTAAAATGACACAAATGTTTCTTTCTCCGGTCCTCCATGTTCAAAATAGTTAACTTCTCGGGCTATGAAGCCTGGAATCACGTGATTCTGTTCAGTTGGAGTTTCTCTTCAACAACCAAAGGACTTTATTAATTAATTAATTAACTAAAGATAAGATACATAACCAATGCCACAAGTTTCTTTTGGTTTCATAAAACATTTTTTTATTCCATTTCCGTTTTCACTAACAATTGCAAGAAAAGTTCCGATCTTTCCAGAGGATTTCGAAGTTTTGAACCGAAGAAAAACACGGAACTGTTTAAGGAACAAACACTCTCTAAGTAGGCTCAAGAGATAAACAAATTTTCAGAAATAAAAAAGTACTTTTGAAAACAATAAACCACCAATCAAACAAACCCAACTTAAACTGAACAGTGGCATAACTTTTTTTTTTTTTTCCTTCCCCTTTTACTTCGGTTTCTATACTTTGTTTTTCCTAACACGGCAAAAGAAAGCACGCTAAAATTTCAATCCAACCACAACATCGAGTAAAAACGCGTTGACTCAGAGCACCTAATTTTATGCACAAAATTAACATCAAACTTTACCTGAACAGAACTTACCGAATCGGTGGTGATGTCGAAGAGGCTGGATCTACGGCGACGGCGATTGAGGTTGGTACGGCGGAGAAAGTACTTCTGAGCATGGCTAGCCACTTGAGTTGGTGTGCGTGTCTTGACATAGTTCCTTGAGATTCCTCTCCAGTCACCTTTCCCCACTTTCTGCAACCCTACCAAGAACAGCTTGTGCTCTTCCTCCGTCCATGGAATCCCTGATCATACCCCAAACATCCACAACCAACACTCTCTTAATGCAACAAATCAATAATCACATTCATATTCATATTCATATTCATATTCATCCTAAGACAAAATAAATAATAACTTAGATTAACTAACATAGATCCTCTCTCCGATCAAAATTAATATTTCGTACCAATAATAGCTAATTAAAATCGACATTAATTACGGATATAAACATTCATATTCTATAATATAACAAACCTAACATTAAAAAAATACTTAGATTAACTAACATACCTCATATGATATGATTCTCTCACCGATCAAAATTAATATTCCATGTCAATAATATCTACTTAGGTCTTAGGAATGTATTTATCTATAGTCTGAAAAATCATCTAATTTTTTGGCGGAGTGAACAATCAATTATACGTAATAAAGTATTTATTTATTTCTTTATATAAACTATAAAGCGTGGCAGAGAGTTCCAGAAGGTGTTGGTCGGACCTCGTTTGCGGTCGCGGTTTTTTCCGGCGTTGTTCGGAGCGGCGTCATCTGCGGAGGCGTAGCCGGCGGCGAGGACTTCTTCTTTGGCGGTATCGCGAGCGTGATCGTACTGGGAGAGGTTGCCCATGCTGACGCTCTTCCTCATGGAGTCGACGACGACTCTGACTCCGAAGAGCATGATCTCGGCGGAGTGAGGGGCGGCGGAGGCGGAGGAGAGAGGCATTTTCCGGCGAGCGTTGGGAAAAGTGAATTGTGGCGCTGGTGAAGCGAATGTGTGAGGAAGTGATTAATATAAGAGAGAGAAGAGGAGACAGAAATGTTTAAAATAAGCTTTAATGTGAGGTATCATGTGATGTACTTGATACACATATAATTGAAAATTCTAGCTTAGATCATTGATTGTGATGATCACATTATTAGAAATATTCTTTTTAGTACATGTATCTAATGCATATCTATACACCCTTTTCATCTTTTTATTTTTATTATCTTTTCTTAATCACACTAATCAGATTAAGGACATTCATTATTAGACCAGCTTTTCTTTTTTTCCCAAAAACAATGAAAGAGATATGTTAGTTAAAGTCAAGCTAGCTGGCGGACCCATTCTTAATATGCAATTGGTTCTTTTTTAATGTTTTTTACCAATTTGATAAGGATTTTTTCAGCTAATTATAAATAATCTTTGGTGTCATATTAAGCTAGTTATTTTAAGATTCATTCATTCATTATCAATATATGCATAACCTAGTATAATAATTGGTACATAATCACGTATTTTGCTAGTTTATGTACTCCAATATTTTATCTCTAAGTTTATGGCTATGTGTATAAAAAATATCAAGATAGTGTTTACATGTTGTAAGAAGATTTATGTGACGTGGAATCTGTCTGTCAAAACTTGTTTAACCAATAATAGTTATAATATTTTAAAAAAGTTTGGACTTTTTAAACATTTTTTTTATCTCCATGTAACGTGCCTTTTCAATCTACTTTATTATACACTAATCCAATTTATTGATTTATAGTTAAAAATCTAAAAAAATAAATAAATAAATCTGTAAACTTAACGCATGTGTTATGAAATGGAAGCTTAGATATTATGGTGTAGTATGTTTTTCAATTATATGATAAAAATATTGAAAATGCATTAATTGAGAAGATGCATATTTAATATAATTTATTTATTTAAAAGTATACATTGGACAGTGGGATTCCTTTTTTCCCATGTTAGACCATATAGCATTTATGAGAAAAAAGTTTATGTGTGCTGTTTAATACGTGGCAGTTGGTGGTCCGTTTTATCTGCTGTTATCCTGTGTTTTATCTTGTCTCTTTGTGGAATCCTTTCTTTTCAGAATATTTCATGGATATATTTGTTTTCTTTTCCTCATGATAATATTAATATACCATTTTTTGGGCCCAACGTTGCTATTATGTAAGTAGCATTATGATCGATCTTTCTTTTTAATATAGGTGGCAGTATCTCTTGAGCTAGTTCGTTAATTTATTTTAATAAAATAACTTAATTCACACATGCTATTCAGTGAGCTTCCTTATCTTCTTCTAATCTTCTCCTAACACTAAAAGCTTCAAATATGATTTATTGTGACTTCCTGTTATAGAAAAAAAAAAAAAAGATTGAACCTATACATTAGCTCTAACGAAAGACACCTTTAAATAGATGTAACTTTATAGCATGAAAAATATTAAACTATTTTCCTCTTAAACTATAGCACCACTAAGAACATATCGAAGTGTGTTTCTTTTTGCTTACTTGTATGCTTTTTCATGGAGTTAGAAGTGTGTCTATGGATACAAAATGTAGAAGTGTGCGTTTCCTAGCTTGTGTACCTTTTTTTAGATGTAGAAGTGTATTTCTATATTCGTTTTTTTTTCCTTATTTTTACATAGCTAAAAATAGAATTATTACTGAAACAAATTTTATTTTGATATTTTTAAATAATTTTAATATTGTTTTCTCAACTTATTGAACTACTTTATTTAAATTAAACATTCTTATTTCATTTAATATTTTATTTTGAATAACAATTACGATATTCATATGTCACAATTATCTTCTCTTTGTCTCAAATGAGATCTTGTATCTCTGTAGATCTTAGAATAAATATTTAGTGAGGCTTGAAGAGAAATCATTTACATGGTAAGTTTGTGTTTTTCAAAGAAACAAGTCTCTAATGCGTCTGGATGTGTACAAGAAGCTGGACCTTGTTTGAAAATTTATTGATTCTTGGAAGGTGATTTCTCTTGGCAAGGGATTCTATACTTTTTGTTTACCTCTGTGGAAGACATGAGATGTGTGTTGGTGGTTGGATCTTAAAATTTGTCTCTAAGATTTTTAGAGTCTTTTCCTAGACTAAGAACTTTTATTTCAACAACTATGAAGCTTACCAAGGCACAACATTGGGTTATAATTCATGGTCTCCCTTTGGATAATTGGTAACCTCGTGTTATTTTCTCTATAGCAAGAGGGTTTGGTACCCCTCTTGCATTAGATGATTGTATTATGAAGAAAACCATTGGCTTATGTGCTCCAGTGCTTGTTGATGTGGACCTTCTCTCTCCTTTGTTGCAACAACTTTTGGTGGAGCGTACAAGCTTTGACTTTGTGGCTAACGTGGAGTATGAACGACTTTCGCCCTTTTGCTTTTTCTTGTAAAATGATTGGTTATATGTTATCTGCTTGTGGCACTGCCCTCAAAGTGATAGGTCTGGTCAACAAGTGAAGTCTAAACAATGTTATGTTCCTTGGGGATAAGGGAGAAAAATGTGAATCTACATATCGAGGTGGTTAATGTTGCTAATATTGTTGCTAGTAATGACTCTAAACCATCTTCTTTAGTATGTGATGTTATTGCTCCTGATAATGGCTCTGATAAGGAAGATAGTTTAGAAGAGATGTCAAGTTTTGTTGATGATTCTTAGTATGCCTCTTTGCTTTAGAATGTTGAGCAAATGCAATATGTTTCTCCTAAGGTTGACTTGGCTCACCAGCCTAATTTGGCTCTTTCAAATTCTTTTTCTAAATTTCTTGTTCTAGATGAAAACTTGTTCAAGGATAAGCATGAAAATGTGAATATTGTAGATTATAATCCTTCCTTGGTTTTTCCTGTTGTTGCTATTCCAGGGACAAATAATAATAGTTCTAAACTTGTTGCTTCTAACGAAAAATTCTTACATGGTACTTGTATGTAAAGTTTGGTTTCTAGGGGTTGGATGGATATGTTAGAGGAGAAGGCTTCTAACTCAAACTTTGATGGTCATGATGATCTAGTCCAATCACCACGCAGGTTTGGTAAACCACCTAATAATACTTCTATAGCTGTTGGAAAAACCACTAAAATAAATTTTCGATATTTTGTTGAAGTTAAGCTTGATATCATGGTAGTTGCTGGTTTGAAAGTCTAGGGGTTTCTTTTTAGCCTTTCTGGTTTGCACTTAATTGTTATTGATTCATGCCTCCTGGGGTTGCAACCGGATACTAGAGGGGTGCAAGTTACTGGGGCTCTTTCTTCTAAGTTTGAGAATGAGTCTAAGTTGAATTCTAAGTACCGAGCTGATCGGGAGGAGCAAGGATTCCCTAATGATTCCAATGAGTTGAAAGGGTGTATTCAGACTTTTAAAAAATCTGAAAATTTGAGATTGAATTTTCTTCAAAAAGGATGTATGATGAAATCAGGGACTGGACACTACTATAAAAAGTGCTTTTAATAACGATTAAAAGAGACATTTAACAACAGTTCCTCGTCAATAATGACATCAATGTAAAAACAGATTTTTAACGATGGTTCAAACCATAATTGCAAGATGGAGTTTTAATGATGATTTAGAACAAAACCGTCATTATATCTTTATTTAGTAACAACGAATAGTAGTGAAAACATCATTGAAATAAAAAGAATTGTTTAAAGATTAAAAATGTCAAAAATGATAACGGTTAATGTATGAACTGTCGTTGTATCTTCTTTTTAAGTTTGATTGATTGTGTATAGTTCCTACACCTAGAAACAATACATTTGGTCCAAAACATGTATATTAGCATAATAATTTACAAATTTGGCAATTGTAAACAAATTAATCAATCCACAAGTAAAAATGTGTATAAAACATACTTAGTAAATTTAAACACAGTTTAAAACAACAAAAACTTCTTACTAGTATTTTTATTCGCTATAATGACAAATGCATCAGTCGTAAATGTAGCAAATAATAAATATATCGTTCTCTCCCACAAAACTTGTGAAATATACCACAATAGATATATAACAAAATTAGACTATAAATAATTTTAAAAAATTTAAGCATGAAATTAAAGGTAAAACAATTAAAATGTATTTTTGTATTTTTAGTGAGCATATGGAATGTGGAAAAATATTAGAGAGGATATGGAATGCAATTGATAGGATTAAACTTTCATCAAACCACACTCTTATGCATAAAATCAATTACCTTTTTTTTTTCAAATGTCGATCCAAAATAATATTCGAACCCTAATTTCTTAGGTGAACGAGCCTAAGTTTATTTGTTCACTGTCAATTCTTTGATTAATTATATAAATAAAACTTGCAATCGCCACAAGGATCTTAAGACAGCAAAAAAATCATGGTCTATTCCTAGACACAAGCTTTCATTTGGTATTTCAATTCAAATCCTGATTACAAATAATATTTCTCAATACCCTAAAAATCAATTATCATGTCAACACAAAAAGCATTAATGCACAAAATCAAAATACTAACATTTTGAAAGAAAAACATCTATGTAAAAACATATTTATAAAAATCAATATTGATTACATCAGAATTCAATCGGTTACCTCTAATCTCAACAATATAAAAAGATGAATAATGAAGGAAAATAAATATACAAATAGGAGAAAAGGAAAACCCTTCAAACCCTAGTCACCATCCCAAGACTACATTGTTTTTACTCTCAACTTCTAAATAAAGTCTAGATGGAGTGGAGTCTCCAAAATGGAGTATCCAAAAGTGTCTAACACTAATGCACACAGTCCTTTTTAAGTTAATCCAAAAGTTTTTAAGTGTATTCTCTTATTCATGATTTTGTCAATCCTTCCCCGAAATTTATCAAAAACGTTCCTGCACGAGGTTAGTCTTCCATAATCTCCGTAACTTTTCAAGGTTAGTTTTCCATCCGTTCTATAATTTTTCATTTGTGAAGTTGGTGTGGGCTGCCAAGGTGATATACCTCATGGATATATCTCTCGTTCATGGGTGTCTCATTATTATTTCAATTTTTAGGCATCGAAGTTTGTGCCTCACCCATAGGGATGACATTAAATAATAGAATATTTTTCATTGCTGTGGTCATTATAAGCCTTGTTTGAATTAACACAACATTATCGATGTGATTTGTTGGATAGACGAACATACTGTAGTGGTTGTATTAGCAATTATAACACTTTCCACTTTTTCTACATTTGTATGAGAATTTTGCTCTACGCTCGTTGGTGACACATGTTGATCAACACTTGAAGTATTTATGTTTCGATGAATAGACGTTATTATTCTACAATTTCTCAATATCATAATACACTTTTAAACATACATTTTAATACATTTAAAATTAGTTAAGTAATAGTTTTAAACAAAATTCCACTATACGTGCCTATTTGTTTTCTATGGAATTTGGTATAAGTAAATAACTGAAAATATTATTTAATAAGAAAAACAAATAAGTTAATGGATTTTTTTTTATTCTTCACAACAACTTTAAGATATTTTCAATTTGAATGGTCTAATGAGGCAAATCAAACATTTTCTTACCTATTAGAAGTTATTTAAAAACTAGAAATATCGATAAATCATTTAATTATGATAAAACTGCTTTTATACTTATTTGAATGGAAATGTTTTATTTGTAAGACAAACATGCATCTACAATCTGTGCATTGTATATAATAAATCTCAAAAGTGAAGTTAATACAAGAGAGAAAGTTGAATGAAACAAAGCAACATTTAACAAGAGATCGTTCAATAAAAGGTAAAAATGATAAAGAACTACGTAAAACAAAAACAAAAAAAGAGGAGAAAAAAAAAGGTAAGATTTAAATATAAGAACAAAAGACGAGAAATTATAAAAAGAAAATAACGGACCTGAGAAGTTAACGTTAATTGGAGGATGCAATAAAGAACAATTAGAAGAAAAAAATCATTAGGATAGAAGTAAAAACTTGCATAGTTGAGATTGGTGGACAAGATTATCACTACCCATACTCTTTTGCTCATTCTGATGTTCGACTTTTACATATTTTGTGTACATATTGCTATCCTAAAATTTTACATTCGACTATTATTTTGTCTGACATGGCTCGTGTAGTAGATGTTTTTAAACCTTTAATTGTCTTATAAAATCTTCAATTAAATACAAATAAGTAACTTCTTCAATTTATTCAAGAAATAACATAATAAATTTGTAATTCAGTATCAAAATGTCACCACTACCCATACTCTTTTGCTCATTCTGATGTTCGACTTTTACATATTTTGTGTACATATTGCTATCCTAAAATTTTACATTCGACTATTGTTTTGTCTGACATGGCTCGTGTAGTAGATGTTTTTAAACCTTTAATTGTCTTATAAAATCTTCAATTAAATACAAATAAGTAACTTCTTCAATTTATTCAAGAAATAACATAATAAATTTGTAATTCAGTATCAAAATGTCACCGTACTTCTTGTTATGACAAATGAACTATAATCGTTATAAGAAGTCGTCATATAATTATATTTTTCTATTGGTGTAGTATTCATATAGAATGATATATAACAAATTATTTTGAAATATGAAATATTTGTCTGTTGATTTATTTTGTTTAATTTATTATTATTAGATATTTAAATATGAATTTAAGTCTCATATTAAATAAAAATGAAATAATTAAGTAATATATAAGATAAAAGACTCCAAAATTTAATATTTTAAAATTTTGAGTTAAAAGTAATTGTTACTTTTCTCATACTATTGTTTTATCTTTTCAGTATTTTCCTTTCAATTTTTCTAACAATATTATCATTTCTGAATCTCTCTCATCAATACACTTATTAAAGAATCAACTTATTACAACTTCACATTTGAAATATACTTGTTAAACAATTTTCAACCTCACACTTCAACAATCAAATAACACAAAGTTAGTGCTGGAGCAATTTATCTCTCATTTCATATCTACGATCCATTAAAAATGAATAATTATGTTCGCTGAATCTTCTGTGTCCAAATTTTAATAAATGTCCAGTCACCCTTAACCATTCATCTCTTAAAATATTCAAATTGATTTGTTTCACCTTCTCTGGATCCACTTTCGTTCTAAATAACGAGTTTCTCTTAATTTTAATTTGACCCTTTTTAATTTAAGACGAAAGAGACTTGCCTAAGAATGGAGTTCAGATTCCAACGCTGATAAATTACAGTTAACTAGGCTTAATTTTGATTCTTTAAAGTTAAGTGAAACTTTTGAGAATATAAAAACACTAATAAAGGTACAGGAGACAATCTCACAGTGGCTCCCATTTTCTAGTCTCCACTAAACCACGAACCCTACCCAACGCATGCATGTGCTCCTTTTACTTATTTTTTTCTCCAGAAAACACGTGCTCCCGAATCCTCACCTTTTCTAAAATTGCAACGCAAAAAGAAATAAATCACTTTCAGGGCCAAACCCACATGCATGGGTGCAACACAAAAGATCAAAAGTATTTTTTTATCTATACCATTAATGCAACTACACCTTAAAATATTGTTATATTTTGACTCACTGGTATATAATTATATAATAAGATCAGGTGAGTTTGTGTCTAATCTCTTAACAGTGGACCTATATGTCTCTAGATTATAAAGAAAACGTATAATTTTAAATAGTTTATTGCATCGTATAGAGTTGTATCACATTTCGTGCGGCTAAGAAACTTTGTTTTCGCTATTAGCTAGTCTGGTGGACTCTAATTCAAAATCATTGGAAAAAAATTTGTAACAATAATTTTGTATGGTTTCCTTTAAAAGGAATAATTAATAGGACTATTATAGCTTTCAAGCGTATAAAGATTAATTTCAAACTATTACGGAGATAATTAAGAATATGGATATTCGTATTAAATATATTCTTGTAGAGGAAGTGTTTGTTGCTCCCCTAACTAAAAAACTTAGACCCGTATTGTTCATGAAATATGTTGAAAAACATGAGTATTGTGAAGTCTTTTGATGCGAAATTTATTAGTATTTTTATATAACAATTGTAATGCAATTTATTATTGTAATCATGCCAAATTTGTTCTAGTTTATTTGAGAATGGTGATCGTGATAATCATGATTTTGACCTCTTTCAGAATTAGTTGGATTTCCTTGGGAAAACATAAAGTGGGATCCATACACCATAGCATGAAAGAGGTCATATGAAGTACCATTATGTGTACCTACACTTGTATACCTGTGTTGTGATCATAAGTTCATAGTCATGTGGGCATTGGTTAACTTTCGTCCATGGTTTTTAGTTGGTAATTTTGTTAGTTGCAATGGGTCATGTTTTATGGTGATTATATTCAACTCGATTATTTGGCCACCATCATTTAAACACATGCGTATTTTTCAAAATTAATTTCAAAATAAATAAAACTCAATTAATATTTATTAGTGAAAGAATTTAGAATTTTCTTTTGATCTTTTATTGTTTGGTAGATTGTATTTTCTTAAAACGTAGATTAAATATATGGTGTGGAATATTTATATTGGTGAGACCAATTAATTTATTAATAGAACAAAACTTCAACACTCTATGATTTTTATTAAGTGTTGAAAACAATAAAGTATAAAATAAGATGAATATTTTTTATAACAGATAATGTAAGATATAAATATTTCATCTATCACATAATACAATATTGTGTATTAGTAATAACATTGGAGATGATCTCTAAAATTAAGAATAGACTTGCTAGATGCAAGGATAAATAATAACTACGACAGTAGAGTAACCCTTATAAATTCAGTATTGTCCCCTATGCCCATATTCTATCTATCTTTGTTCAAAATGCCAACACTTGGGAGAAAGAAGATAGTTAAGATTCACATAAATTTCTTGTGGATTTGGGGACAAGAAGGTCGAAAGATAGCATGGGTGAATTGGAAGACTATTTGTAATAATAAAGAACAAGGAGGTCTTGGAGTGAAGGTTGTTAAAAGTTTCAATATAGCATTCCTAGGAAAATGGAAATGGAGACTAGACACAGAGGACAATGATTTGTGGAAACAAATTCTATAATCTAAATATGGATCTTAGAGAAGTTTAGATGGTAATAAAGATAGTTGTTTTGAATCTAGGTGGTGGTAAAATATCATGTGAGTGGTCACTGGCAGTTAGGTGGATTCTTTAGTGAAAATATAACTTGAAAAGTAAGAAATGAAAGAAAAGTGATGAAAGAAACGATATCCTATAAAATATTCGTTGTCTAAATTATGGTGTACATGTTGCCTACTTATCCACAAGTAAACGAGTTTCTAGATTTTGCTTGTTATGTCACAAGTGAAGAATAGATGATTTACTTTTTCATCATTTGTATTACACATGACACATCATCTATTAATAAGGGGAAGCCGGTGGTTGGAATGAAAGAATTTGGAATGAAAATTGCATTGGAAAAAAAGATAGTTTACATGGAAAGAGCCTATGACAAATGAATTTTTCTAATTAATTCATAAGTGTGTAATGAATAGAAATAATAAAGATGAATGATTCTAAAAAAAAAAACTAATATACATTCACACTTAACACTTACACTTAAGTTATCATACAATATATTAAAGATTAAAGATTAAAGAATGAAGTGAAAGAAAAGATGGAGATATACATATATTATGAAAAACCAAACACCACCATCAACTTAATTTTGTACTTGAAGAATTTAAAGATAGAATAGTAACAAATGACAAGTTATACTAAAAAATTCTAATTTGTAGTATATTTTTTATACTGTACAAATTTCACAAATATATAATTATTAAATATATTATATTATTTTAATAACTAAGTGTATTAAAATTTATATCATTTAAACATGTATTATATAAATACATAATATTACAAAAGATATATGAAGTCCATAAGGACGTGGGTTTAAATATCCATACAATAAGTGCTCTTTAATTTTTTCATAATCTCCATCTATAAAGTTTCAAAACCGAACTCATTTAAAAAAATATTTTTAAAAGAAGATACATTACATGTTAAAGACTAAATTAATTGATACCTGTAATCTTGCAGATAGCTTAGTGAAACTTTGGATGAATAAAATGAAATGTTGATTAAAGTATTGAAACAATTTATTGAGTCTGGGTGGAGAATGGTACACGTGTGTGGACCATTGGCTTTATAAACACTATGTTGTTTTGGTAACAAGCGAAGGGGAATATATGTTTTTGTTTTTGTGTTACATCTGATGTCAGTGTCAACGGTGTTACATCTCTTTTGCACAAACTTCCTCTTTCTCACACACCAAATGGGAAATGACGAGTGATTCATGTATTGCTGCTTTAGTGGTAGGGAACTATTGGGAATGGAAGATGATCCATAGATAAGGCTTTGTAGGTTCCACCATTGCATTTTTCTTTCAGCTATGCCTTTCATTATTATTCAATCCGTCACAATTCTTGACTTCAACCAATATATTTATTATTAAAATGCTATCATTGTTAAAAAAATTATATCTAATACTTTTGTAACAATATTATTGATATATTCCTCCACTTTTGTGAATCACTAATTTCAGTAAAAAAAAAATTGATTAATCATTCATAGTGAATTCTCTTTTTTCAATGAAGGGTTATTCTTTATTCCCAAACATAATTCAAAAATTTATTTTATGAGACACTTCGTTTCAGAGATGATAATCGGCGGGGAGAAGTGCAAGTTGATAATACTCATTCTCAAAAATAAAAACTCATATATATCTTTTTTCTTGATTAACGGTGAGTATAAAATTTGTTTTCTTCTATGTTGAAGGGCAGGTATATCTATATTTATACATACATACCATTTAAATATTTATTAAATATTTTTATAAAAAATTAAAATAAAAAATATGATATTATCAAAAAATAAATGACAAATATATTTTTTCCTAATGCTATCAATGCTATATATGAATGAAAATAATTATATAAATTTTAAAATATATTACCAAATAAATTAAGAGTGTTTTAATAATTTAAAACATAAATATGTATATAAAAATGTTAAAATTTGTTTAAACTTGTGAGCCAACTCTCACTCATCATAAATTGGAGTTAAGTTGAATTTATCTTAAATTAGATTATTTTTATATGTAGATAAAATTGAATTTATAAGTAAACTGACTGGTATTTAATCAAGAATAATTTTTTATAAAAAAATTCACTTTTTTTATTAATTATTCTTTAAATATGTAGGTTTACACTTTTTATTTTTTTTCTTTTAAGATTATTGTTTAGTAACGATTGAATAATTTGGATGTCCAATTAAATATATTTGACTATTTGATAATTTTTACATGTTATATTTATAATATGACTTTCTAATTATAATTAATTCTTGATGTGATGGATAAATATTTTGATTGAATTATTATAAATGGATAATCTACAAAACATAAACTCCTGAACCTTCTAGGTCAAACTAGATTACAGAATTTCCATCTAAAAAAATATCAAATTGAATTAACTTATTTTTAAAAAATTAAATATAAAAATAGAACAGAATAAATATATTCATCAATATTATTCCTCTGTCTAATTTGTCATCTTACGTGCTACTTATTGTTACCCAATGATTTCTTTAATTTGTGATAGCATAATTGGTTGATTCTTGTAGAAAATTGCGTGTCTTTTATATTTTCAACTGAAATTTTCAGTTTGTTTTTCATGATGAGCCTTGTGATATGTAATGGCCGTGATTAGTGAGAAATGAGAATCATGCACCTTCATGTTAATGGATCATTCAATAAATAAATTCTACAATTCTTCTCCACTCTTTGACTTATCATGCCTCTTTCTTTCTTTGCATCACCACCACTACTTGCTTTCCAGCTTTTTTTTTTTTCATCTTCTGTTAAACTAACACAGCATTTTGGATATTCGGTATAAGTAGAAGAAAAAGAAAGAAAGAAAAGAACATGTTTGGATTATAAAAGAAAAAAAAAGATAAAAATAAAATAAAACAAATTATTTTTATTTATAGTAATGAATCATATGGTAACATCTTTTCTATCTTTTAAAAAGGATGATAAATCTAAAAGCTAAAGGATAAGTAAATCTAAAAGTCGTTTCTTAGTGGCAAAGAAAAGGACATACCAATATTTTCTTCAAGAGTGAAATAAACATGAATAATGTTAGATTATTCGATTTTGATTGCGGCGTTCACACTGAATCAGATTGCAAATATGATTTGTTAAATTTTATATATATTTCTTTCTTTCTTTGCAGTTAATTTAAGGTTCCTTTTGGTATATTTTATTTAAAAGCGTTTTTCAAATGAAAACATGTGTTTTTAAAATAATATTTAAGCAAGGTTTATAGATAGCAGAGACTGTATATATGGAAACATTGTTGTACGTGCTCTCGTCTACATTTAAATTTAAGTTAAAGTTACTTTAGGTAGTTTTTATTTTTCATATTTTTGAGTATATAAAATGAATTTTAAACACTAAATACATGTCAATCTCTTTAAATTAAAAATTGTTAAATAGAAAAAAAGATATCACACTGGAAATAAGAGGAAATTATAAGAGGGTACTAAATAGAAGTGAGAATGAATTAGTTATTCATTGGTTATAGGTTATACTATTCATTCAATAAACCGAATTAAGTTTTTTTAACTTTTTAGTTTTATTAAGTTTAAATTTATTTAGTTAAATTTTTTTATTTTATGTTATTAAAACCTTTTTAAATTATTATAAAAAAATTATAATCTAATTTAGTTGTTTTAGTTTATTCAGTTATCTTAAATTTGATATCTAAATACGCAATTAGCTTAAATATTAAGAATAAGATTCTATTGAGAATGATTGTTTTTGTGAAAAATATGTAAATATAAGAAATACCGTAAGGTTTGAAAAATATAATATAATCTTAAAAATATTATATTATTATTATTGAACTATGAAATTTATAACTTAAAAGATTTTTTTTAACTCTTTTATATTTTATCTATATTTTTGTTGTATGAGTTATTACCATCAGGTTGAAAAATATAACTTTTAGTCAGAATATAATTCTTTCTATTTAAATATAACTTTTAGTCAGAATGAAATTCTTTCTATTTAAGAGCATAACAGTTTAAGTATTACGATTTGGTTGTGATTTGGCTCACTTAACTTAAGTCACAAAATAATTGATGCAACCTATAACAATTTTCTTTGATGTAAATAGATTAAAACTTTGTTGGTTTTTGCATATGGGAAAAGCTGCAAGTTGACAAATAAATGAGAAATTTTATCTAATTAGATTTGTCAACAAGGTAAGTCTAAGTTTATTATTCCTAAAGAGTTTTTATGGAAATGTTTATGGTATATAAAGATTTTCTAACTAGATTCTATATATGGAGTAATGTTGTCCAGGATTCTGAGATAAAAGGGAGTTAAGGTTTGAGTCACAACATTTTGTTTGAGAAAAATAACCAACAGAATTCAGGTTAGAGGAGTTATCATTCAAAAATAATAACTAAAACATGTTGTATACATTTGTTATGACAATTGTAAAATGTTTTCTTTGTTATAAGTCTTATTTTATTTATATTGTTTTTTGTTTTTGAGTTAGGTTTGGTTGTTTGATGATGACGTGAGGATGAGGAACTTGCATGATGGAATAAAAATGGAGGTTTCCTCGATGGGAGAGTTTTTTTTGTCTGAACATTTTCATTAAATTAAAAGTTCTTAAACGTTATTTCGCTAAAGCATGAAGTTTGACTCGAACAAAATACTGACGACAATGATGTTATCAAGGTGATAAGTTTTTGCACAAACAAAAGTGTTGGTGATATTAAAGTAAATCAGGAAGGCAAACTTCTTACTCAAGCGACGAAGTTTTCACTCAAGAAAATATTCTAATAGTACAAATATTCATTCAAACAAAATTAACAAGAAAATTTCTCTCCACATGTGAAAAATTTAGATGTGGTAAATGAAAAATTTAGTGAAAATATTTATAACAACAATAAACATTATTTTTATATCTAAATGAAAAGCCTATATGGCTAGTTAAATTTAACAACAATATTATTAAACATGTACTTTTATTTTCTTTTAGTTGTTGTTACTCACACAGGACTAATATTACATTTAGAGAAAATATATCAAATAAAAAAGTTATGAAATTAGTTTTTCTTATGTGTTAGTCATGCTTATGTATAAGGTATAAGGATGAAGGAGTTTTGTTTTTTTTTTATTTTTATTTCAGTTTTTTAGATTGGTTATTAAATCATATGTGTTATATTTCAATTTTATAATATGTATAATATTCCGATTTATAATTTATGTTGAATTATGTAAAGGGTTTAATTTACCTTGTACCTGCAATATTTATATGTCATATGACTTTTCTGATAAAAAAGAACATAGTGTTATGTGTTTATACTTTACTTTCGTTCATATTTCAACCGAACTTCAATTCTAATTGTTTATAAAAAATAAAATACTTCTATCTTTTACTTAGGATAGAATCCACAACTAAGAAATCCACAAATATGTTTTCCGCCAAAGTTTGTAATTACTGAATGAGTTCGATTTTAAAATATTTTCAAAATAAGTAATGACTCTGATTTACGATATCTAAATTTAAATTGATGTTGTTACAGAAGTCACGACTTATTATTTATATATAAAATAATTATTCTAGAGATAAAAAAAGAATTCTAGAAAATAGGTTATGTAAAAATATAGTAAATTTTATTAATATTGCTTTAGTTATCTTAAAAGTTATAGCAACAAAAAAATGAATTAACTAATAGTAAAAAATACAATGCACTATCATTAAACTCAAACTAAATAAAAATCTTAAGGTGTACCACTCTATTTATTATTTTTATTTATTTATTTACTAAATTGTTTTTTATTCAAGTTGTGAGATCTTCCACGACTTATTTTTATCTTTATTAAAGTCAGAAGGAATAAGAGGATCACCTTGACTTTATTTATTTTATTAACCTGCACTGATTATTTTCGTTAAAGTTAAGTTGTTTTGTATTAACATTGTACATAAAAATTTATGATGGAAATATAGGAATCCAAGAAAGAAAAGCTTACCCATTGAGGAGCACCAGGAATCACAAAAGTCAGAAAGTTATTGTTCTAGCATGGAAGATGGAACCAATCCTGTCAAAATATTGCAGGAGTTAAAAAAACAATCTTTTTCTTTTCATTTAAATATTTTAAATCATCCAATAATTCATCTTACATTCTTAAAATATTTATTCAAGGATGTTATTGCATCTGCATTAATTGGCAGGACTATGTTCAACATTGTTTACAAGTTGATATTTTGAATAAAACCAAGGCTAGAAAATTAGTTCCTCATATATCTAATTAAAAGAGAAAGAGAAAATCACTGATTTTTATTTTTTCACATAGAGAGCTCATAGACCCAACCATACTTATGAAGTCACAATGGGGTATTTCTTCATGCATTCCAATTATTTTTCGTCTATTTTTCGGCAATCTTTCGTTCATTTTAAAATGGGCTTTAGGGAATGTATTTAGGAAAATCCCTTAAGAAATTAAGGGTATTTCTTTTGCCACCTTTATTATTAGAAAAATCCAAATTATTCATGATTTAGAAATATTCTGAATTAATCTAAAAGTTTGTTTAGGTTTGTTCAATTCACTCAAAATTGTATTTTAAATTACCCAATCTCAAACAAAATATATTACGAATGGTACAACTTAAAATACATTTACAAATTAAAAATATTCCAAATTATATAATATAAAATGTATTTCAGATTATATAACTATATAATATGAAATTATATTTTAAATTGTACAACTATATAATTCCAAAATTTGTATAATCTAAAATATGTGCTAGATTATACAATCTAAAATTTTCAATTATATAATCCAAAATGCATTTCTAACATTTCTAATTATGTAACCTAAATTATGTTTTCAAAATTTAGGATCCAACATTTCATATATTTCCAATCTCATTGAAGTACAAAATAACCATTAGGTGCAAAAAGTAATTGCATGAAATTAAAGCCCTATTAATGTGCTAAGATATGCATATAGTATCCATACATGAAGCCTACTTTAAAAATAGAAGGAAATCGTATGACGACCTCCATCTTCGTAACTTTAATCAAAACTTTAGAAAATATTTCACTAAATAATCTTAACCTTAAGGTTATACTAACACCTACATTTTTTTTTTCAGTTTTAAAATATACATTCTTCTCTATTACGTTCCTAATAAAATTACACTCATTCATTGTAATTTTTAAATAAACATCGATCTTTATCATATTTTTAATAAATAATGATATTTCTCTTTCTTATATTTTTAATAAGTAATATTCACATTCATATATCTTGTTTCATTTTTTTTTTGTTTACAATTTTTATATTTTAAAACTTTAACTTTTTATTTAAATTGTACTCTATAATATTTTTGAAATAAAAGAAGAGAAGTGAGTGCAAGAAGATAAAAGTTATTTATTAAAAGTATGATAGATATTTATTTAAAAACTTAAAAGAATGTGAACATTATTTTGTTAAAATTATAAAAGAGATTAATGTCAATTTTACAATGAGATGGGACATGAGTATCATTTAGTATAACGATTAATCAAGGTAGATGCAACTTCTGGTTTTTATTATTTTCATCTTTAAAATAATTATTTCATAATAAATTGTGTTACTACTTCACTTTAGAAATCACTATTTACTCTATTTTAGAAAATAAATTGAGATTTAATAATAACTAACTAAAATGTCCCAAATATGTGAAAATAAGAGTCACCAGACATTAGATCAGTATTATCAACTTTCAGACAGACTTGCGTATAATGCAAAGTTTTAAAAAAAAGATCCTTTAAATACGAAAAGAAGTAAAAATAATATTGTACTCCTTGATCAGACAAATCTCTACAAATTTAATTAACATCGATAATAATAATTTACATCCATAATAATAATTTAGTCACACATAAAAGCTTTTAGAAAAAATGAACTAGTAAATTACTAGAACTACTAACTAATTCATTTAAGAAAGCAAAAAATAAAGTCAGTTCTGTAATTACATTATCCTCATTTCCATGCGTTAGTAGTCATAATTACTCGGTTTGACATGCCCTCATTCAAGTTTATGGTTGTGGTTTTTATATCTTTAACCCATTTGAGGTGATTTTTTTGTCTTTCAAACGTATTTCGAAACACAAAGTAGCCTGTGACATTGTTCCTCCTATGTACATATTCACCCTCTACTGAAAATAGTAATACTCACTCCAATATGTTCCTGCCCTACAATCATCGTGGCATTCTAAATGAAATTTCTGAACAAGAAGAAGAATGTATGATAGCCGTCTTCTCCTTCCAAGAAAGTAGTGTGCTACTGGGTATTTTCCCAATATACGATATTTCCTGGCATAAAAATATATATTCTGATTACATCATTGACACACTTCTCTGGGGAGATCAAACTTACATCTGCTAGAAAGTAAGAAAAGGGAAAGAGTGCAGATAGCATTAGATGGTAAAAGAAAACGGTTTGGCATCAACCAGTGTCACTAATCTCAAATTTGGCATTTTTTTTTTTGGTAAATTAAGAAATTTCAAGTTGATGAGTTGAACCATAATTTCTGATTTAAATATTGTCATTGATAGTTTCCTATTTACATGTAGATTCAAATATTATAGGTATCATTAAAATACCTAATGATATGGGGGAGAATTTGAGAGATTTTGATTCTGATAAGAAATTAGATCGTAACTAGTCAAACAAAAAAATTCACGCATTGAATAATTTGAAGCATCACATTCATGAGAAGGCGAAAGAGAATCTCTTATGAGAGATCCATTGTAAAGCCTTCACAAGGTTTTTAGAAATAAGACTAACAAGAAGAGAGTTGTGTGATGGAAGAAATTTAGTGTCAAAGTACATATCCTGTGTGATGCTTTTTCTTAATTACTAAAAAGCATGTGAATATAGGAGATATGAATTATGATGTTTTCCAAGATTGTCTAGGATATGGAGGTATATATTACTACACGAAGCATGGAAACCTACTTTTCTTTTTAAATAGGTTATGTTCTTTTCTTTTTAAAGAGGTTATGTTCTCGAAAAGTGTTAAATCCTATATCAACAATAGATAAGACCAAATTATAGTATATAAGTAACCTCACTTAACAAGTCGATTCTGGAAGATTAAATTAGACTAAAAATTCACTTCTTAATATGATATTAGAACTTATTCTTTGTTGAGTCTATCATGCCACATGCTGTTGTAAAACTACTCACAACACAAATATTTAGTCTCACATCCTTAGCATGAGAAGGAGTGTTGGAAATCTTAATCAACTATAAATAAGGTCAAATTACAGTATATAAATTAGTGTAAACCTTATGTAAACCTTAATTTATAAGCCAATTTTGTGAACATGAGTTAGGTTATAAATTAGTGTAAACCTTAATTTATAAGTCAATTTTGTGAACATGATTTAGGTTTAAAGTTTGCGTAATAAAAGAAAAGAAATCTCACTTTGAATTATTATTAATTTGACGTTTAGTGATGAAGCCCCATCATCATGTACCCCTAAATCTGTAGCTTGTTTACTTAGTTTCAGCATTCCCGCCATTTATGGCGAATGGTAAGTAGGTATGGTGTGCCACCAGACGTAGAATGAGAAAGATGAATATTTGGTTATTCCTCTATAATCGACATGTTTATTCTAAAGGAAGTAACTAGACCTTCACAAGGTGTTTAGACCCAAGGATAGCGAGTGGATGATTGTACATTGAGGAAATTGAAAGTGCCCTGCAGACAGCATCTTGTAATCTTATTTTAATAGTAAATTAGACTTCTCATCCGTGGACCCATGTGTGTTGGGCCAAATTGTGATGCCTTAATAGATTTTATGCAAAAGCATGAGGACGGGATCTAGCGTTTCCCAACACCCATTGTGAATGGTGACTACAAACTACTGAATTTAGGAAGCGAACCTGCTTTTCAAACTAGCTCCGATCTTGCAGAGCCTGAAATTTCCCTTGAATTATTTTTAATCTCTGCTAGAGGATTTGTGATGAAGCTTCCATCACCACGGACAAACCTGCGGCCTGTCGTACTAGATTCGGTGTTCCTATTAGCTCTGTAATGACTGGAAGCTAGTAATGGGGTGCTACCAGTTCTGGAGAATCGGTCGGATGAAAACCGGGTCTGTGTTTTCTTCCAGAATTTGGAGCTTAAAAATTCGGCACCAGGTAGCAGACAGCATGTATTCTTGGGAGCATTAGATTTAGTTATCCTTCCACTAGTTACAGCCAAATCATAAGATATATCATCCAATGCCAACTCGAGGCCATGCACACGAGTCTCTAAAGAACGCATTCCATTTTCAGAGCTCCCAATGAATTTCTGTAAAAATATGGTGGATATTGTCAGACATGCTCGTCCTTCAACACATGATACATATAAATATACATTTAAAAAAAAAGGAGAAATTTTAAACACGGACCAGTAAGCTTTTTTTCCAATAAAACTTCAGTTTATCTAAACAGATTTAAAAACTTCTCCCGTGGGAAAGTGCTTTTAAGCATATGGAACAAACCTGTAGAAGATCAAACAGACTTGACTGCTGCTTCTCAATTTGAAGTAACTGGGCACGAATCAAAGATAATTCCTCACTCTCTTTGTCATTCCTAGGAAGATCCTTTGCTACATTACAGACAGGACTTGAGTCTTGATTCTCTTCTGAACAAGGAACCACACGAGATCCAGCTTTGGACCCACCAAATTTATTCATCTTGTCATCAGAATTTTTCTCAAACAGAGCCCGTTTTGTTTCTGACTTGAAAAATCTGCTTTTATCCTTTTTGCTGCTTTCCAATACATTTTCATCCCTCAGCTGACATTTACCGCGATCAGGAACATTTGACACAGCAATTCTAACATCCCAATGGTTATGGTTAAGTTTCTGCAAAACACCTGAACTCATCCGGTCACGACTTAAGGCACTCAACTTTTTAGCATTCCTGGCAAGAGATCTATCCGGTGGAGTTGATTTGCTTATTGGACTTGATTTCTTCCTCAGTTTACTCATTACAGAACCCGGACTACATAAATTTTGAGACACAGGAGGATAGCGCCCATCACTTGCATTCTCTGAAGCAAAAGACAAGGCAAAATTAGGAAGCACGACAAAAACAGATGACCTACATCTACATAAAAATCTTCTATAGATCAAATGACCTACATCAATCACAAGTCCACTACCTTTATTTACCATGATTTTCATTTTAAGACTCAACATCAGAGTTTCCAAATTGAATTCACACAAAGCGATCTTACACTTGCCGATCAAAGTGGCAACAAATCCAAACAAACAGTAGATAACCAGATATAGATAAATAAATACCTTTTGAAGAAGACTGCGAGTGAGGAGGTGGAGAGAAGTCATCCGAAACATCAGGAATCTGCTTCCACGCCTCCAACATCTGATTCACAACTTCCCGAACCAACTTTACCTGCACACAAACAAGACAAGAACTAAATTTACTTTTGAACAGCATTCCAGAACTCACAACATCATGACATCATCAGAACGTGCTCACGATTTCAGTAACCGTACCACAAACATCACTTCAATTTTTTAAGAAAAGAGACAACAAACATCTTCACAAATGGCAATGTGATCAGGCCGAATAAGATCAATAAGATCACTAATCAAACTAAAACAGTATAGTCCTATGCACGTGCTTGGCGCTAAACACAAGTTCAATTTAGATCCTCGTTTCGAATTACTATAAATAGACAAAAAAAATAAAAGAGGAAAAAATGAAAATCTTCAAAAAAAAAACCTTATCAAATCGCCGATCCTCGAGCAATCTGAAACATCCACCCTTGAATTCCGACAAGAGCTCCCTCTCCGCGACGGCGAGTCTCCTCAACGCCTCCGCCGCGCCCTTCCTCGTGGCCCAGTCGACGCTGCCGAGCGCCTCCACAAGGCAGGGAACCAAATTCCTCAACGCGCCGCGACTGGACGCACCGCCGGCCTCGACGACGCTTCCGATGAGTGCCAGCAGTGCGGGCTTGGCCCTGAACACCTTACTCTTGAGAAGCTTCTCGAACCTCGGTAGCAGCCTGGCAAGCCTAGCGGGGTCCGGATCCGCAGCCCCGTCGACGGCGGAGGCGAGACAGAGCGCCGCGGCGGCCTGCGAGTTGGGGTCCTGCTCTGTGAAGAGCGCCTCCGCGAGCGGCTTCAGGAAGGAGGAGAACGGCTGCCGAGTGACACGCGCCGACAGCGCGCCGACGGAGTCGGCGCAGGCAGCCCGCACGGAGGAGTCGGGGTCGCGGAGGCGGCGCACGAGGTTGGCGAGGATTCTGGAGAGGAAGGGCGAGAGCGCGTCGCCGTGCGCGTGGGAGAGCGTGGCCACGATGTGCACGCATTGTTTGCGGACAGGGGTTTTGTCAGAAGCGTCGGTGGAGTGAATGCAGGAGAGGAACACGGGAACAGAGTGCGGGTCCAGGCTACGAGCGATGGACTCGAGTTCGGTGGCTCCTGCAGCTTGCGTATCGCGGTCCGAGAGCTTCGTCAAGCACGTGAGGACTCTCTGCTTTGTGTTCTGCGTTTGCCTTGTCGCTTGAGGCATTGTTGAATATTGTGTTCAAGTCGTGGCCGGAACTGGATAAGGAACGGCGGCGATTATTCGATTTCCGGCCACATTGCCGGAGCGCCGGTGACGGTGAGCGGTTGGTTTCGCGGTATGAACGCACATTCAATGCGATAACGCGTTCTTGGCTTTTTAACTGTCACCGAGCACGGGGAAATGATGATGTGGGAATGGTAGCGGCGTTTCTTCACTGTTTCTGCCGCTAGAACGACCGTTAAAATGTAACGGGAAAAATAAATAAATGTTAAAATGTAAAAGTTATGGTAATTTTTAAGATATTGAACTTATTTTAATGAACTTTTGACTGTAACAGGTAAGAGGTTGAATGAAGATGAGTTTTACTGAAGTTTGTAAATGATGCTACATGTTTCTTAACAGCTTTTAAAATATTATATCAGATATTTAATTTTTTTATACAAATTCACGTATAAAAATAAAAATAGAAATTTAATTATTTTAAGATACATTATTTTAAATATCTTCAACATTGGAAAATCTTGATCAACAGTATTTGCAAAAATTTACGAGATATGCTACATATTTAAATTTTCCACGATCTTTTTCTTTTTTTTAGCAAATTTTAAAATTTTCGTTTAGATCCAAAACATACAAATTAAATTAATCAAATTATCCATTGCTTATAACTCATCAATCAAAACTTTAGTTTTACTGGCAAGATGGTACATACTAATGAAATCGCAATTAAACTTAACAAGTAGTAGTACTTCGGTAAGAAAAAAAATATTAAATTAACATAAATTAGAGATATAAATTAGTTAGATATTAATTTTTCAAAATAAAATAATACAATAATGGCATAATATTTTAAAAGAATAATTGAATAAAGTAAAAATCAAGTGTATACATATTTTATTATAAATGGGAAAAGGATTAATGATAATGAGTGACATTTAGGTGTAACATTGTTATTAAAGGGTCACGTGATGATGCCTGGGCATTACCATGCAAAAGTTACTATGCTCACAGTTTTACTACACGTTTTGCTTCACTTGTCGGCACCAATTCAAGTCCTCAAAAGATGCTAGCTCAGAAAAATAATTAGGTCTAATTTATATTTTAGTAAAGATTTTGTGTCAAATCATTCATTTATTCTAAGAATAGAGAATAATAGTTCAATTTTGTATTACCAGTAGAAATAACTAACAATAAAGAAGGAGTCTCTGAATGTATTTTTGTGTTGGCCTATTAACCTACTTAATCAAATCAACCAGAACTTGGGAAAGTTTATATTCCATTGATAATTAAAGGGAAAGCAGTTCATCAGAATCCTATGTCATAGATTTCTTTTTTCAAACTCTACTTTAGTTACAGAATTATGAGTGTTATCAATATTATCCATAGCAATGAAGAAACTACAACACAAATAGGGTTATCAATTAATATCTTAGTTATAATTTCATTAATATTACAATAGTAAATATATACTAATTGTGAATATTAATATCCCTCAACCACTATAGTAAGTGGGATTTGGCATTCATTAGGACCATATCCTTTAGTAGTTATGATATATTGTAGTTAAGGAACATAGAGGTATGAAGGTACTAATTAATATGATTCAAGGTTGAACCTAACCTAACCTACTACCACTACCACTCATAGTGGGTCTCAACCTCCACACCAACCTTTTCTTCTTTATACATACACAATAGTTGTAAAGAGCAGCCATGGAGGGAAAAAGCATACCTAGTTCTGAAAAAGACAATCCCTGCATTTTTGTTAGTTGGGGGTATCATTGGGTCAAATAAATGAGAATGATGAACAGTGTGGCATGCACATGCAAATTTATTACTTTTTTCTTTCAAGAGGGGAAAGAAGAGAAGGGAATTGGGATCAGGAAATTGCTTTGTGACAAATTGAAAAGCCATTCTGCAAATTAATTTGGTCCCAATTGGGATTTACAACTGTCGGTTGGACCGACAGGTATTACCTTGCTTTTGCTTAGCAAATGATCAAATGTAGAAAAAAAATTAATTATAAATATAACTTGGGAAAGAAATTCAATGACTTAACATTAATTAGGTTAAAGTTCTCACATCTTCTCTCGTATGTATAAAAGTCAGAACAAAACTAGCAAAAAATTTTGAGTCACAAGGTAAGTATTCTTCAAAGACACTAAATATTCACCATAAAAGAAAATTTAGCTGGGATAATTTAAATAATTTTTTCCTAGAAATAATATTTTAATTACAAAATTCACTAAAATATCTTAATTGTACATTGAGATAAAGTCACAACATCTACAAATTGAGATAAAACTTATGAAAAAAAAAATTAAAAGGAGAAAAATATTAGTACAAAAGAGGCATTTCACGTTGGAGACTTAGATCATTTCCGTGTGTTAAAAATCTCATGTAGAATCGAGAAAAATAAATTTACATCGGATAAAATATTTAAGATGGTCTATAAGGTCTAACATAAACTTTTTGTCTTTATTTTAAAAAATTAATTCATTTTGTCTTAAAATCAAAATCTAAAAATGTAAAAAAATATCAATTACGATGATTTTATTCTAGATACATCAAACATAAATAAAAAAATAAAAAAAAAGTGAAAAATTTTAAACATCAAAATATGAAATATATAAGATATCAAGATTTGATAAACCTCTCTTTGGCATAAGAAAACACTAAAAAAAATATTCAAAATTTTCTAATAAGTATAAATATAAAGTGCCTAAAATCTTAAAAAAAAAATAATTACTCCAAAATACTAAAACAAACTCTTGTAATAAATATAGGGATTTTGGAGATTTTGGATCCCAATTACATTCATCTTCTCATTCTGAACAACTTTAATTTTTATTGCATTTTAATTGAAAGGTTTCAGTATAAAATTATAAGCATTTAAAATTTTTCTCTACCTAATTTTCACATCTCAAAATATATGACACATCTTTCTAATGTAAGGACTCTATATCCACTAAACATAGAAAAAAAAATTTGGTCAAAATCAATTTCTACTTATTTTTAATGACTTTTTACAAAATTTGGTGAATATTAGAAAAACACAAAAATACACCAAAACTGGATCCATTCATAAAAAAAACAAAAAGATAAATAACAATACAATAACAATAAATTAGAAATACAAAGTCAATGGAGACATTCAAGCATTACCATAATTGAGATCCCAAAAATAATCATAGATATGTAAATCATTTATCTCAATGACACACTTGAATCTACAAAACTCTAATATAGTTAGAGAAAAATATTTTTCACCATAAAACACCCATAACCATCGATTCAAACTACAAAAAGAGTCTTTAAATTGTATACAAATAATATAGTTGTTACAAAAGAAAAAGTACACAAAAAAAATCGTATAAAGAAAAAGTTAAAAATCTTAATTTTAATTTTAAAACAATTTTATGTTAATGGTTAAAAATATAATATAAAATTTGATATTTATGATAAATTAACCTACAATTTAAAATAAGTTACTCTTTTATCAAATTTTTTTGAAAAACAAGAAATAAATTAAATTAAAAAAAGACACTTTAGAAATGTTTCAATCCTTATATAATTAAACTTCTAATCTAATCCACATATTCATTCCACATAAAAGTAACTAATGAGTATATACTGCTGAAATCCAAATATATACTCTGAAAACTACGTATAAAATCTAATCACTATCAATCTAACCTAAACAAAGATTCAATTATTTAAAAAATATCACTATACTTAAAGTCTTGTCATTTTCTTTAAATTCAACGTAAAATTAAGTCAAATTAAATTCTTTGAATTTAGTTGTAATATGATGAAACAGTAGTACCAGAATCGTATGACATGAATTATTGAACAGAATCACGTTGTCGCCTATTAATCAATACAAATGGACCCAGAATTAAAAAGTAAATGACATAGCACCTACGGAATGTAGAACTAGTGGCGTAAAAACCCAACTTCTTAAGAATTAAGATTCTCACAAGATTTCTTTTAATTTGTTTCCTTACCTGAAAACTATCTTCCACCATGTGATGAATATGCGAGTCTAACTTTCAAATTATTCTGTTCTTATTTTCTTTGTTAATACATTATACGTAATCGCTAGACAATAAGTACGTTATACGTAATCAATGAAAAATGTTAATACATTATGTAATCAATTAATAATGTTAGCTACAATATATTTATTATAGAAAATATATCTTTTTTTAATTCTAAAATAGTAAGATATTGGTTTTTCTCAGTTAAAAAATTAATTTTAGTTTGTCAAAATATAAAATATGTAATTTTTTTGTCAGTATAGGTAGATATTTTGAATGATATAATCTACGTAGTTACCATGTAGTACATTTTTGTCTCTCGAAAAATTTAAATTCAATTTTAGTTCTTACAAAACACAAAATTTTACTTTAGTTCCCATAACATTTGGTTTTAATTTCCATAAAATTTAAAATTTAATTTCAATTTATATAAAAGTTCATGTTTTATTTAAGTTCTCAATTAATTTTTTTTATCTTATTTTAGTAATTTATTAAATTTCTAGCATCTTATTTCATTCACTTTCACATTTATCTTATAAAAAAAAATAAAAATAATAATAATAATAATAATAATATATTTAAATTATAATTAGTTTTTTCTAATTTCAAATATGTTGAGATAACATTGTTTAGGGTTAATCATTATATAAAAGGTATTGTTTGTTTTGAAAGTCAAACATATTTCAAAAGGATTAAAAAAAATATATATTTAAATTTTCCTTAAATTTAATTATTAAACAATGTGAGATTATTAGGCGTAATTAAACAAGCCTCCTAGTTAAGGTCTAAAGGAAATTAAGATTCATTTTTGGAATCATTTTTTCATTCCCTCTATTTGAGGGTTAAGGGAATAAGAGTTCATCTTTGAAATCTATTTACCATTCTACAAAAGTTCTTAAGGTTATGACCTCAAGTCATATTTAGGGTCAATCTATGACTCAAGACCATTGGGATGACATGTTTAGGGTCAATCTCTGCATCTGAGATGTTTAATTTGAAGCTTGAAACTCTATCATGATTTTACCCTTAAAAGGTGCTTTAAAGGATTAAGGAGCAATGCGTATTTAAATTGTTTTTAACCTCAACTCCTAAGTGGAAGTGATGTGAGGCTATTAGGCATTGGTGTTCATCATGGGTTTGAGTAAAACTTTTTCTAGACCATTAAGTTTATGGTACTTATAAGTAGAAAATTTCGGGGTTAATGTCCTTAAGACACATATAAAAATTCTTTTCTAGAAAAATGAGGAGAACCTTCAAAATACGATAGCTAAATTTCATAAGGACTTAGAGCTAGTGTGCAACCAACATTCGATCGACTTGATGGAAATCATTTTGCATGCAGCGGAAGACTCCAATAAAACTTTAAACTTTTCCTCAAGTTTCTAGAGAGAAACTTAAGAAAGGTGCTCACTTCCAAGGAAGGTTCCTTGGTGGTGAACCTTGGAGAACATTACTCTCAGATTAAGTGACTTTAAAAGAATAAGAAGACAAACAAAATACATAGTCAAATTCTCATTCAATTTCAAAGTGAGTACAAGAGTAGGGGTAGGCTTTTATTTATAGGCTTAGGAGCTCTTAACACTTATCAGACTAAGAGATGTGAGACTAAAATGTTCAAAGTACAATTGCACTTGTAGTTTCTACACATACACATGTCACAAGTCTCATATTGCTCAACTCTTGCATTTTCTAAGTATTTATAAGCTCCACAACTCCTTTGATGTGTGCATAGTCATGTAGGTTGTGGTTAACTTCATTTTGTCCCAAAAATTAGCCCACCTAAGCTTCTATTTATTTCCTTTTTTTATATGAAGAAAACATTACTTCTGTTTAAAGGTTCAACTCAAAGACTTTATAAAAGACAAGGAAGACTCTAATAATGTACCCTCTATAAAAGAAGAATCTTTTGCAGCCCCTCTTCCTCCTCTATTCTTCTAGTCAGTGGCCCTTGTGATTGGCCCTATATGTGGTCTTCCAAGTGGCCTTCCATCAAGACTTTTTGAGTCACAGACAGGATAAGCATCGAGCAACAAATACTACATTAGACTAGTGACTTGTTGTCACGAAAGGAGTCACAAACATGTGAGTGGCAACAACCTTTCAGGGATGTTCCAACACCCCAATTGAATGATGCTATGGAGAAAAACATTGATGGTTTCCATCTTTCATCCCATAAATCATTAATGCCTCACTTCCCCACAACCCCACAAATAGAAGTGTCCCACTATTGAGCAGTACGATGGATTGTTGGGCCTAGATATCCAAACCAACTTATTCTCCAACAACCTAACAGTATATTGCAGATTTCGTCCAACTACCCTCAAGGTATTGACTTTACAATGGTACTATTTGATAAACTCTTTTCAAACACTTTCTATGAGGTTTTCAGCTTGATTTACAGATAGCAAACCCGTTATACAAGGGGAGGCCAAACCACTAACGCATTACATGGCTCACTTTTCAAAAATGTCTCTCAACATTCTTGACCTCCACCTAGAAATGTCAATGCATGTACTACTAGTTGGACTCCGACCAAGTCCATTGGCACTCATTCGCTAACCCACCAACTACTATGGGCGAGCTTCATATTTGATACATCAACATAGAGGAGAATTCAAAGATGAGAAAGAGATCGATGAAAGGTACCGCACAACCTTCCTCCTCTATTGCCCCAAGCACCTCGAATGTCACACGTATCTTTAAGTGTAGGTGAGAAAGCAAATAGAACTTATACCCCTTTATGTTGGTCGAGGCAGTTGATTAGTACTAATTTTGAGTGTTTTTATACATGAGAAATATTGAGTACTTGTGGGTTTAAGTGTTATTTAAAATAGTAATTACTTCCAATTTTAGAGTTTTTGGATTTAAATTTATGTTTTGAGTCCTGAGTTAAAGGAAATCATTTAATCTCAATTATTGTGAAATTTCAGGTATAAAAGAATGAAGAAAATGATAGATTGGAAGATTCATGAAGAAAAGAAATGAAAAGTTTAAAATAGAGAAAGGCCCAAAAGAAAAGCCACTTAACCTAGGCCCAAAACCAAGTTTAAAAAGGAGATTTTTAGGGTTTTGGAAGGCATCAAGACCTAGAGGACGAAGGCGGAAGATTTTCTTCTCCTCTTGCAATCTTCCTTTCATTGGGTTGTAATGGCTATCATGGGTAGCTAATTCTTCATCTTTGGGATTGAATGTAATCTTTTAAACTCATTTTTAGTGATTTTTATATATAATATTCAGTTTTTACTCAATTGGTATTTTCATCTTGTGCTTAATGCTAGATTTTATCTTATCAATAGAGTCTTGATTTCGATTCTTAAATTTAATTGGGAAGTACTTTTGAGTTTCCGACCTAGATGAAAATACTCAATATATTGGAATACTAGGGATAGGTTTCGATGTATTGATTGCGTATAACATCCGATCTTAATGCTGGGTAATTTACTAAATAGCCGAGGGATCAGTGTTTAGGAAATTTTCTTATGAATTTCATATCAGAGGAATGAGTGTGAATGATTTTTATATGTGTATCAATCGTGAGTAGTTACGAATATTGTATGTTTTTATCAAATCCAAAATATGAATGAGGGAGATAGATAAAGTTCAATCCCAAAGTCCTTCTAGATCTTGCAAACTTCTTTTTATAATTGTTACTTATTTTTAATTGTTCTTTTGCGTTTCTTGACTCAAATTATTATCAAATCATCTTGAAAATTTTATTTGCTTAGTGAGTAGTGATGCTAAATTCTAAAACAAAACTATTCTCTGTGAGATCGACATCCTTACTTTATAAATCTATATTACTTGTGACTCGGTACACTTACCGAATAAAGTCTTAACAACAATATCACCCAAGAGATATTTAATCTTGAATTTTTATGCGTCCAACAACCTACACCCTCCCCTTCTTTTGCTAATCCAACTAAAGGGTGTAGCTATCACCAAAACATTGGTCACACAATTGAATAATATTGTAAAATATGTGATCTAATAGAATAACTTTTTTATTTAAGTGTCTTAGCATGTTATACAAAATGGATAAGTTAGATGAGATCAATGATTAAGAGAATGAAGAGGAGGTTAGAATAGAGGATTTCAAGGAAAGAGATAAAAAACCACTAAGAGATAGGAGTCAAATTTTATTTCTAAGAATAAATCAATATATTTTTTTTTCATGTTCTTATCCCTTCTATTGTAGTTGTCACATAATATTAATTAGAATTTCAAGAATCTTGAATATAATATCACGAAGAAGTAGATCTTGTTTTAACATAGTAAATTAATTGATGCAAAAGTTGTTTTCATTCTTTTCCGGAAAGTTTTTTTATATTCTTTGATAAGTTCAAATCACATATTTTAAGATTAACCTATTATTTTAACATTTATAAAATAAATTGAAAAAGATTATGAAAAATAAGGAGATAAAAGAACTCAATATATTTGAATTATTGATATTTCACAACAAACTTCTCAATACAGTTTAAATAACAAGAAAAAAAATCCAAACCCAATTTCAATTTTCTAATTGATAGATGAGCACTAAAATAGGTTAATCCAACAAGAATGTATGATATGGTCTAAATTAGACTTTCGAAGAAATAAATTAAACCTAAACTTTTGTAAAAATCTATTTGGTTAAAAAGATCATTGAGACATTAAAAAAAGTTATTTTAGCCTAACAAACCGAACTATTTAAGTAAATAAAATAATAAATTTTTAGTATTATTAATTAAATTTGGTATTATAAATTAAAATTATACATTTAGTTAATTTTATTAATCATTAAGCATGTTAACCACATAAAAAGTTAATTTTACAGGAATATGGAGAGATAAATTTACATACTTATTTATTGAAAGTATTTTTATAAATACACTTTTAAATAAGTAATTTATTGTATTTTAATAAATATGAGGAGGGATGAATTACTTTAGCTGTAGTTCTACGATTGTATCAAAGTTACTTCTCGTCCTAAACATCATTATTATTATTTTCCAAATTTAATAAGTAATTAATCTTAACCATTAGATTTAAAAAAAAAAAGTGAGTGGTGAAAATAGGGAGAAATTTAACAGAGTTATTTTGGGAGTCCTCTAATTGCATGTACGTAATTATATAGTGTATATATATATATATATATATATATATATATATATATATATATATATATATATATATATATATATATATATATATATACGAAGCATAATATTATAACAAATTGTAATTACTAATTAATGATCCTATTTATATTAATAATACATTAACGCTACTGTTCTTAAAAAACTTATAATAAAACACACTCGAAGTTTTTGGTCTTTCATTCGGACCAAGAATAGACTTATAAAAAGAAAACTGTCAAATAAATAGATAAATCTTAGACTTTGTTTTTCTAATAAATGTTAGACTTAGGTTTATGACTTAACCTATTTCCATACAATTCTAGTTTTTTTTTTTTAATGAGTGTTTTATTGTCACATAAAATTTATCAACACTTATTAAACTTTTTTTTGTAGTAAAATATAGATAGGGTTTTTAATTTATTTATAGTAGATTCTGTTTATCTTTCCACCTATACAAGTTGTTTTATTTTGACCTAAACATGATTTTTTTTAATGCTCAACCAACATTGATTGTAACTGATTATATAAACAACTATTCTAATAAAAACTTTGGTTTAAAGGTCTTTTTCAATTACTTGACATTAGAGAAACTATTATCAGTCTGAATGACTTATCACAAGTCAGACAAAACTTGGGAATCATACAAGTTACAAAACAACACTGAACTAGTCAACATACCTTCATTACAATACACATCAAAAGCATGCTAAATCTATAGCTTTATTTTGAGTGGAAAAAAGATCACTGGTTACAATCCTTTCACATTAGCAACAAGAGCAGCTATGTTTGCCTTGTTTTCAGGAGGCAGAATTTCCCACCACTTGATGAAGGTAGGATCCTTTAAGAAAGTCTCCTTGCTCAGTTCCTTTTCATCAGTCCATTTCTTAAGGTCATGTTCAAGTTGCTCAACCCTTTGCCTCACTTCATCAAAAGCCTTCTTGCTATTGATCCAGCTATAAAGCTCTTCCACTTCAGCCCAGAAGGTGGATTCAGTGATAGGAACAGCTTTTGGCTCCCTCTTGGCATGCTCCAACCATCTCTGAGTGTACCTATAACGTTTAGGCCTGGCCCTGATCATGTAAGGTCCCGTGTCCTCATTCTTCAAATGACGATGGTAGTTGGCTATGTCTAGAGGCTCCACAAGGCGACGAAACTTGGTTCCACGTTCGATCCATTCCAACTTCCCTTCAAACTCATCTGGGAGTTCATACCTCTTTAGCATCTCAATCACCTCATCCCATACCCCTGCCAGCACAAGCCTCTTCACATTTGCTTGGAAGTCGTTTTCCTCCTTCTGCACCTTGAAGGCATCGTAATACCCCTTCCCCTTCTGCACCTCGCATGTTGTTTTGTAGTTCTCAAGATACCTCATGCTTGTCACAGCTTTCTCCTGAAACTCCTTGTTGATCTTCTCCTCGTTTTTGCGTTTCTGCTTTTCCAACTCACCTGCTCCGCGTAGACACAGCCTTGCTCTTGTGCTCTGAGATGTAAGCCAATAAAAATCTTACACTCCAATTTTATGCTTGAACTATAACAGCATGTATTATAGGATCAAGGAAGTAACTAAGTTTTCCCAGAGAAAACCTTACTTAAGTCCATGTCTCAATCCACTTGAATCATTTATAATTACCCTTTTAATACCACAATACTATAAAGAGTTAAATTTTATCAAATCTATTTCTGAAAAGAAATTTACATTCATCACACTACTTTATTTTTTTACCTGTTATAGAATGTTTAAGAGAAATTTATACAGAAAGGTTATACGTCAAAAAAATTCTAAACTATCTAGAATTTAGTATATGATTAGATTGATGTGATTTAACTTCTATGAAAATGTTACTAAAGGTTTAGCTTACCGAAGTTTATTAAAGTGCAAAAAATTATTACCAGTCCAAGGCCATCCAAAGCTGCGCTAATTGTTGCAACATCACTGTTAGAACCATCAGCAGACAAGGGAAGTTGCTCAAGTTGTTCCAAGTAAACAACGTTCTGCATTCCCAAGCTCTCTTCCAACTCAGCCTCATAGGACAGGTGTTGCAATATGCTAACATTGGCAACTTTTGGAAGTTCTGCCAAATCGCTTAGCTGAGCAGTGTGGAATAACAGTTGCAAAACAGCATCAGAGTTTTTCACCACAATCAGCTGTCCATTTCCATTGCAGAAAATATATGTCCCAAAGGGCCTATAAGGACTCAAGTCAACAAAATTTGCCACTGTCTCAAGTAACAAATTTGTGCTGCCCATGAGAATGCACGCAGCATGGCTTGTAACACTGGCTGTGTTTCTCATCACAGTTGAGAAAAATTCAGCTTGTGTTGAATCTTGGGTGGAAGTTTTGGACTTGGGATTCAAGGATTGGAGAATAGAACCAAAAGTTAGCTGAATAGAAGATAAGGGAGCAAGCAAAATCCGTGGCACTATGTCATATCTCAAAACAAAGTGTATGAAATAGTGAGACCAATTTTCTCTCCTTGAAGCGTGAGAGAGTATATGATTACCAATTAAGGGAGACCCAAAAGTGAGACAGAAGGGTGGTTTAGGTTTTTGAGTTTTGGTTGGATTAAGGTACTCTTCCAAGGCCCAAAATGTTGCAAATATGGCCATAGCAGCACCAGAGGAGTGCCCCGTAAACACCAGTTGCTTCCCATCTCCAATAGCCTTATTCACCTACACAGTTTGACAGTTTATTTCCTTAACGGAATTAACCAAAAATAGAAAGCATCACAGTAACTGAAAAAATTGAACATCTCTTAGTATAGTCACGGTGATAACAAACAACATAATCTAACAAACATCATTTAAAGATACCTCGGATTTAAACGGGGTAGTTTTGAATATGTGGTCGAATCTCTTTGCGAAGCCTTCGTTCACCAAAGCAGCTTCGTCGTTGCCAATACTTCTGAGAGAAGGGAAGAGGGTAAGATCTATCTTGGTTCCTCCAAAGGGTTTGTTAACAAACCATTCAGTGGCATCCCAAGATCCTGAGAAACTGAAAACATGGTAAGTTCCCGAAGAAATTTGAACCTTTTCGTAAGAGTAGAGCTTGTCTTGTGGCTTGTGCTTGTGAGCTTTGAAGGCTAAACCACACACCCTCTTGATGACATCTTCCTTCAATCCTATGTTGTCTCCAAGCGATCCTCCAGCCATGCTGTCCCTCTTCTACAAGACCCTGCGAAGTTTCAGAAATTTTGTTTTCTTGCTTTGTATTTCAAACCTGCTGCAACTTTGAACTATATAGTGAAGGAGAGGACATGGATTTAAATTACCATATTGACGAAGACTTCGCAGTTTTCGAAGTTTTGCTCTTGCTTCATTGGTTAATAGGAAATGGAAATAGAATAAAAAATCCAGAGTGATGATGAAGTCTTTGGTGGGGTCCAAAAACTCGTTCACCAATCAAAGCGAGGCAAGTCTCGCGAAGCTACTGCTGACTTTGATCTCTCTTTCTTCGAACTTGCTAAGCCTACCAATGAACTTTTGTGCTTGGTTTCGGAAGGAAATGTATAGGAAAATACGTGAAAGAAATATGACAAAAGAAAGAAAATCAATAGGATGGTCTTCTTGGATTTGTCTCATCATCTAAAAAGTAAAAAGATGGAAGAAGCAATTAACCAATTTAATCTCTAATAATTTAGTGTTTGAAAACAGATTAAAGTTTTCATTTAGTAATTGAACATATGCAGAAGACTCCATAATCACATCAAGATGTTAAGTTTTTCTAAGATTATTTTTGTTAACAAAGTTATAATTTTAAGGACTAGTTTGACTCTAAATTGTATTTTTAAAGATTAAACATTAACCATAATCTAATTTTTATGTTTTACATATTTAGAAAACAAATTACATTTTTTTATTTTTAAAATTATATTATTAACAAATTACAAATTCAATGACCGGATTGATCATTTAAAAAACATACACAAAATGGTATAAATATTTTAAATAAATAAATGTGGGATACTAGTCTCTCCATTTTGGAAAATTTACAGTGTTAATCTCCTTTCTTGCGATACTTATCTTCATTAAAATTCATAATTTTAATTTAACATTCAATTATAATATGTTTATTCTTCTTCTTCTTCTTTTACATTTGAAATTCAATTAAATATTTCTTAGTTAGTATCTTAAATGAATAAACTAATGTAAGGATATATATATTACATATATGCTTTAAAGGGAAAAGAAAAATTATGTATTGAAAATAGAACAAACAGAAAATCATCAGTTTATCTCCAACCACACAAGACACACAAGAGAAGATACCAAGGGAAAGTATAAATGAAAAGAGAAACAAAAGAAGACCACTCAGTCAATTAACACAGTCGCAGAATGGACTTGCAATACAAGTTCATTTGGTTTCACTCTCTAATAAGACTTCTGATGCATGGTTGTTGCTTGTGTTGTGGATGAAGAGTTTTCCACCACTTCACCAACGTCGAACCCTCCAAGAACACGTCCTTAGCCAGTTCTCCTTTTTTACTCCATTCTTCTATCTGACCCACCAAATTCACAACCCTGTCCTCAACATCTCTATATGAGGCATCACCATTACCAGTTTTGTAGCGAAGCTCTTCCACCTCAGCCCAGAAGCAAGATGCTGAGATAGTTTCTTCTGGCCTTCTCTCAGCATGTTCCAACCATCTTTGAGGGTACCTATATCGTTTTGGCCTTCCCTTAACCATGTAAGAAGAAGCATCATCCTCGTAATGCCTCCCATGTCGATAGTAATTAGCAATGTCTAGAGGCTCCACTAGTTCCCTGCACCTTGTTCCAAGATCAATCCATTCTCTCTTCCCTTCAAACTCATCTGGGAGTTCGTAACTTCTTAGCTTTTCAATGATCTCGTCCCACACACCTGCTATTTCTAGCCTCGTTACATTTGCTTTGAAATCCTCACCTTTCTTATGCTCCCTGAACCCATCGTAGAAACCTACTCTTCGGTGCTCCCACATTTCTCTGTATTCCCCAAGGTCCTTCGTTAACTTTTGCTCTATGAAACTTCTCTTCTCCTTCAACTTTCTCTCGTTCTCACACTTTCTTGCCTCCAATTCTGCTGCTGCCCGAAGGCACAGTCTTGCTCTTGGGCTCTGAAATTCAAAACAAACGAATTATCACACACGTAAATATTCTGTAATTACTTAGCTAGATCCACTAAAAAAAATGTCCTTGCCTCCAAAGAAAAAAAAAAAATTGTATTTTCACTAGACACCAAAATTAAACATTTAGTAGAAATACTTAATGTCATCACTAATACACTCATAATGTACATCAATTTCTATACAAACACAATTGTAATTTAGTATAGAAATTTGTGGTGTATCATGATGTTCATTAGGAAAAAAATTATACTAAAGTCTTCATGATTAAGTTTTTTGCTAGAGTATGGCAATTGTTTTGGTAATGATTTACGTATATCATTGTTTAACAAACCCAACTTTTTATGGTTAAGAAACATATAGCTAGGACTTTATCCCATGATTTTATTAGAATATGGAGTAAATGGTTATATTATTCCAATAATTGATATAATGAAGAGTAATTTACTTACCAGACCAAGGTCATTTGAGCCACCAGCATCATCTTCAGACAAAGCAAGATTCTGGAGCTGTTTTTGGTCTAAGCGCACAACATTCTGTGCCGCAATTTGTTGCAGTTCGGTGCCATAAATTGCATGTTCTTTTAGGCTTCTGTAGGCAACTTGAGCAGCTTCTGCTTCAGTGCTTAATTGAGCAGAGAAAAACAAGACTTGTAGAACTGCATCTGGGTTTGTTATCACAATTTTCTTCCCTAAATTTCCATTTCCTTTGCAGAAAAAGTAAGTGCCAAAGGGTCTATAAGGGCTTAAGGGAATAAAATTTTCCAGAGTTTCCAATGTGGTATCTGTGCTGCTCATTAGCTTAGAAGCAGCCAGGCTTGTGACAGTTGCAGCATTTGACATTATGGTAAAGTAGAAATCTGATGCTGCACTTGATCCTCCCACTGATTCGGTCATGAAAGACCTGGATCTGGGGTTGAAGGACTGTGAAATTTGTTCAAATGATTGGTCAAGGGAAGAGAGGGGAGCAAAGAGGATTCGTGGCACTATGTCATATCTCATCACGTAGTGAAAGAAGTAGCTAGACCAATTTTCTCGCCTTGTGGCATGGGAAAATATGTGATTCCCAACTAAGGGTGAACCAAAGGTTACACAGAGGGGAGGGATAAACCCAGGGGAATTTTGAGCTCGGTATTTTTCTAAGATCCAGAGGGTTGCCAGAATGGCCATTGGACCACCAGAAGAGTGCCCTGCAAACACTATTTGCTTCTTTTTAGTCATAGCTTTCTCCACCTGCAGAAATGTTTGATGCGAAGTACTTTGTAAGAAAAGTGATAGATCAGAAGTAAGACCAATTAATAATGTATTTGGTTCCAATCTTAGCGAGATTTTTCATATTTGAGGTGTGAAAATAAAAGACAAATAATTATAGTTTTCACATTTCGAACTTGATTCATTCTACAGATTTCCGAACAAGTTATATCTTAGGCATAATCATGACCATACAAGAATGAATGAATTGGAACAAAAAGTGAGTTACCAGTAAAACAGTAACACCTCATTATTACTAGAGAATTATATGATACTATCAGAAATTCTAGATTTTTACTGTTATATTTGTTTGCTATTAGTATAGTTGAATGAGTTTCTATTTAGTGAAGCACTTCCATTCTCTACGTGAGTCCAAAAAAGTAATTGTATCAACACTTTTAGCAACTTTCTACTAATTAACACTTTCCTTTCCTTAAACAAAGGGAACTAGAAGTTGACAAATCAATATCAGTTACATAACTAACAAATTCAGAAAATATGTGACAGTGGCAAAGTCCAATCATTGAGGGTAAGAGAGTTGCTGTCATACAATACCTTCTCTGCAAGTGAGGGCCTGGCCAACAAAATGTCTTTGAATCTTTTTGAGAAGGCCTCATTGACTAAAGCAGGTTCACCGTTCCCAATGCTTCTTAGCGAGGGAAACAGACTAGGATCTATTTTGGTTTCACCGAAGTTTCTCCGAGAGTACCAATCCTTGACAGCACCTGATCCAGGAAAAGAGATGATAACTTCTGAAGGGTCCTTTCTACCGATCTCTTCGACAAGGTAAGGTTTGTCCGGTGACCTGTGAGCCCTCCAACACCCAGCATAAGCCTTCTCAATCACCTCTCCCCTCATTTCCATTCTCTACAGTTGCTTCTCACCCTCTTGCTTCACACCCTACTTTTGAGAAGGTTTGAAGTTTAATCAATGTTCAACACTCAAGTGGAGATGGTTCTATTTGATGAGATGGGATCAAGACCACCACTGAGTCGTTGACATTGACTTAAACATACACGGTTCAATGAAGAAAATGATGGGGCCAATAATCCGTGTTGAACACGTGTTGTATATAGTACTATAAAACCAAGACCAGGCAAGTTGACTTACACCAAACTCTCTTCTTCGATAAACTAATGTATGTGTCTATAGCATTTTTGTGAAACCGAGACCAGCCCGCACACTGTGTAAGTAAAATATGACGGTGTTTGCAGTGTCGTTGGATCATTGAAAATTTTAGCAACTGCTTTATGTGAAAATAAATTTTTAATTTTTAATTTAAATTTAAAACAAGTAATAATTGTGAATTCTTTTTGTTTCTACTAATATTCCTCAAATTATCAATTTAGATAATAAGAGTGTAATAATTAAAAAGATACAAAAATTTATACAAAATAATAAAATTGATTGAAACAATAATTTTCAAAATAAAATATCTTTATATTTATTTTTAAAGAGATTTTAATTTCCATATTTAACTTATAACTTTATGATGGGTTTTTTGTGTTCATATTTAAATTAAGAATGAAGAGTTAGATTTGAGAGAGTAGTTAAAAATAGAAGTTAGAAGTTATTCTTTAGTGAGTTTAAGTTTATTTTTAAGTTAAAGATGTGTTATATTTATAGGAGAGTTAGGATTGGTTAGAGAGTTTTTTTGAAAGATGGTTAGATACTAAAAAAAAAATTAATTTGTTGAATTATTAGACACTCTAAAGTTTTTTTTAGATGATCTAATCATCTAATAAAATTTTGATAATAACAATATTCTAAATATATGTTATATTGACAATAAGTATGTATGAAGAGTAAAAAATTTGAAACAACATTATAGAAAATTTATACGATATGATTCCTTAATTTACGGCCAAATACATAATATAGTAATAGATATCGAAAATTTCAAATTATAAAATAAACCTAAAAAAAAAGTATGATAAAAAAAATAGGACTATTCATTATATTATATTAAGACACAGAATGTTAGAAAGAAAAAAATAATTAAAAAACAAAATAAAGTAAAAAAGAAAACATATAAAAAAAATCATATATTAAAAAATATAATAAAGTACTATAAGAAAGTGAACCATTTAAAAAACTTAAGAAAAACGATAATGTATATTAAAAATGTGATAGATCATATCATTATGTAAAATAGTTGTAAAATAATTAAGAAAATAAATCTAATAAAAAATAAAGAATTAAAAAAAACTTATTAAACATTTTCATTGATTGAGAATCAAGAGAACTTAATAATACATAAAAAAAAAAGTGAATTAGAAGTAAAACAAATAAAATTAGATAATATAATAGATAAATTAGAATATTAGCCATTAAAACATGAATTCTTATAATAATTAAATAATTTAATCACAAAAAATAAAATAAAAAATAAGAAAACAGATAAAATCTCTAACTAGAAAGATATATAAAAGATTTAAATTTTTTAATTAGAATATAACTATAAAAGACTTAAAAAAAATAAAAAATCTTTAAAAAAATTATAATTATTAAAAATATATATTTTATTAAAATATAGATTATTAGAACTAGAATGAAAAAACACAATAAAAAAATCAAAACAGAATAAAATTAGAAACAAAAACTCCTAATAAAAGGTAGAAATATCTGATCATAATTATATAAACCTATTAAGTTTAATCACTACTCATAAATGACATACCAGGAAAACTATTTAATGCTATATTATTAATATATTCAGAAGACTCCCTCCAACCAAAGCCCACGAAGTCTTTGCTTTCCATTCGCGATGGCCTTGCAGGAGCGGTCAGACAAGTTCAAGAAGCAGCAAGAAAAGTGACACTGTCAAGCATTGCAGCAAGCAATGCCGCAGATGGCTCCGCCGATGGAAGAAACGCGCCCCCTGCGGTTAAGTTTTGGAACGACACGGATGTATAAAATGAAAGCACAAAATGCTCAAATAAATGTTTAAAACAATTAACTATTGATGATCAAATAAAAAATTATAAAGGAGAGGTAAAAAATATGGAGATTTGAATACTTGACGAGAGAAATTTGATGAATAGAGATATAGATACAAGAATTTCATAAGTTGTTCCCGTTTGGCTGTAAATCAATGTCTATTGTTTCCACCCTAAAATGATATATAAAATACTCTATTAACACACCTTTTGGAATGGTTATTTTTAAACAGTAATTATATGTGACACCTATGTTTTTTAATTATTAACTTGATTATCGTTTATCTAATACAAATCCACAAAAAGTGAATGTAATTTCTCACGTTATAACTCATGCTCTGATAATACCACTATATTTAGATCTTTCAAGGAACAACTTCTTTAATTATAATATTTCTTAACTTAACTTTTCTTCTTCATTGACAAATTAAAATACTTATTAAAAAGCTGTAGTAGTTACTTTTTAAATATTGCATTGTTTATTTTACAGTAAGGTAACTAAAATTCTTTAACAAAATGCATTACTCGGCTAACCTGCGGCCTCCAAAAGGCAGGTAGGGCTCATAGAATTCTCCTAATAAAACAAACTACAATATTAAATAGAGGGTATTTAAAAAAAGTGTGTTGTTGGTGTTTTTTTTCATGTGGGTTTTTCTTTTTGGATTTTTCTGTTTGTATGTTTTCAATTTGGGAATTTTAATTTTGGAATCAAGTTCAAACAATACGAAGTTCACTTTTCTTTGCTGAAACGGTCGCCGTTGATAACTTCAACGGCTGTTGGACATGACTTGTCCCATTAATTAATAATATACCCACCAAAGCCTTTAACAACATTATTATGTGAACATTGTGTATCAGAAACAATTGTCACAAAGTTTCTGCTAGCTTTTTCGTCTTTTTTTATTGCAGAGACGGCTTCACCTTTGCCCTTATCAAATTTCTTTTACATGACAATCATGGTGTTTCTGGCAAGAAAATGAAAATATATATGCATTAAGAAATATTTCATATTATGACTTTGGATATGATGTGAAAATTTGTGACTATATTTTTCCCTGTAAACCTTCACCTTAAATAGGTAGAGCCTTAGCATAAATTGTACTAAATATTTATGAAGAGAAAAATTTGTGTGTATAATAATGAGATCGAGTGAAAATTTAATGTTCATGAATCTCAATTGAACCAAAATCAACATTCTAACGAGCTTCTTAAAGTATAATCATTTAGTCATATCTTTTGTACACCATAGAAATCCATCAAAGTTAAAGATTTTATGTACCAGAAGGGAAACACCAGTGAACATTTTGCAGAACCAAAATGAAATAAACTCAAATCTAGCTTCAGAAATCATCTTCTGATTGGCTAGAAGATGAAGTTTCTGACACATTTGACAGAAAATACAAATCAAAGTTAGGGAATCTGAGTGGCGCCCTCTTTGATGGTGACAAAGGTGGTGTTGTTGACACAGCCTCTCCTCCCACATTCTTCTTTTCTACCTTCCTTTTTAGTTCTATGCAAGCCTGATCTACCATGTCAACAAAATTCTTTATAATAACAAACAGTTGAAAGGGGTTTACCATGTTGTCTTTGGATGCTCCTGATAGATAGTAATCATTCGTTTTTTTCACAAGCTCCATGATCCTTGTCTGCTCCTCTTTCACCACCTCAAGTTCTCCCTCACATTCCTCTAGGAACCCTTTCATTTCGTTGATGAATCCACCACTCCCCGTGTTGCCACAACATGTTACAATCTGTCTAATCTCACTAACATGAGCATTAAGAGTTGAACACATTGTGATCAAATTGTGATACTCAATACTAGCTGCTTTCTTTGCTTCAGATAACTCATCACTTAGCCCACCTAACACTTGCAAACCAACCATAGTGTATTCTTTATCTGCCTCTTGTTGCATCCGGCTATATGAATAAGCTCTACTCACATTGCTAGCTTCAACATTGCTTATGTGAAGTGTGTGCTTTCGATAGAGAGCTTGTCTTTTTCCTTCTGACTGAACCACTTGTTCTACTATAAAATGAAGCAAACTGGTCTTCCCATCTGTGCTTTTAACATCAGCAAGTTTTCTAAGAGCACTCAGGTTGAAACCTTGTGCGTTGCCTCTTGAAGTTCCAGCATTCATACGATTCCCAGCCTTGAGAATGGCCTCAAGGAGTTTCAAAAACAGACCACTAGTTCTCAGTTCCTTGCAACCCATTTCAAGTGTTTGTAGCTGTTCCTTGTGCTGAAGAATTTCACAATCATAACTCGACCTGAAAAGCATTGCTTTCAAACGGTTGAATGCTGTAGGAACTGCTTTAAGAATGTAGTACAGAAAAGACTCGGCATCAGCAAGCTGATCCGGGTTGCCACTGAATTGGATGATTTTTGCTTCCTCTTCTGTGGTGGGAGCTATTTTAGTGAGTCTTTCAAGTGTCTCAACACTTAGACCTTGACCATCAAGGACAGCATCCAAGATTCCCTTGCGAGAAATGGCAAGTGATCTCAACACAATGGCAGTATTTTGAGATTTCCTTGGGTCAAGAATGAATATTTGAGTTGGCGCATTGGAATTGGACTTGGCCAAAGCGGAAAGAGTTCTGTTTCTTTCTTGTGTTTTATAGCTGCTTGAGTATCCAAAGAGTGATTCCATTAGTTCATCATCAAACCTGTAAAAGGGAGAAAGAAGTTCTTGTGAAGTTAAAAGTACAGTGATATAAACAATCAAGGTTTTAGAAAAGGTTAGCAACAGTAATTTCAACCTCAAGAATTTTTGACTAATTATGACTGTAATGGTGACTACATCAGTGACACTATAATGTCAAAAATTATAACAAAATTAAGACCACAATTTAAAACCTTGAAAATATTTACTAGTAAAATTAACAAGTAGGAGGTTATACCGGAAAGAGCCATCATTGATCTGATCCCACACTGTTGAATGATCAACATTTGCTACAACCTTATCCCAGTGTAGAGGCTTCAGCCTAGTTTGACCAGCACCCTTCTCTCTTGAACTCTCCCCTACCATACCCTCTTTAGTGCTTCTTATGTTTGTTTTCCCTTTGGGTGCAGGTGGGGGTTTCAGTGATGAAATGAAGCCACTGGCCTTTGGAAGTGGAGGTGGACCTGGTGGGGGCGGTGGAGGACGAGTTGGAGGAGGAGGAGGTGGTGGTGGCTGAGTTTTCTTGTTCTCAGGAATCATTGGTGAAGATTGTGGTGGTGGTTGGAGTGGAGGTGCTAGCTGAGGTGATTGTGGCAAGTTTTGTGATGTTGAAACTGATGGTGTTTGTGACTCTGGCTTAACTTGATTCTCATGACCAACTAAGCTTGGAGATTCACATGCCTGTGGAACTTCAGGCTTGAACACTTTGGACCTGTGGACCATTATATCTATTCTCTTTTCTTCTTCATCATGTTCATAACTTGGATTGAGTATACTATTTTGGAATCCAGTTATCAAGGGTCTTCTTTCTGTGTCCATCACATAAAGCACATCAACCCCATTTTCTTCAACAATCAATCCCTTCACATTGCCACCAACTTTGTTGATATACTCAAGGTTCACTCCAGATTCTCGAAGCAAACTTGCTCCAATTTTGTTTCTCCGGCGGTATCTAGAAATCACAAATTTGTGAAAGAAGAAAAAAGAAACAGCAGCAATAAGTAACATAGCCCCAGCTGTGGCAACCACAGCCAGTGCAATTGCATGAGTAGAGGCTGACATTGATTATTTTCTGATGGGAATTTGAAGAGCGAAGTTGTTTACGATGTTTGGCTGATCATGGAGAGGAGATATAGCAGCAAAGTATGAAGGAGTATGAGTTGGTTGAAGAAGTGTAGGAAAGTGCAAAGGAGAAGTAGGATTGGAGAATAGTAGTAAGATGACAAGAAAAGTAAAATTGCAGACAAGAATTAACACTCGTGTAGTATGTTTTCAATGTTTTTGGTTACGGTTGTTGATATTTTCAATGAGGTAGTTGTCATTGGTCCAGCTCGGGAGGAGCTTAAATTGGATATAAAGGGCAATTCCAAATTGATGAACAATAAAATTGCACATAAGACGGCCAAATTTTGGACTGTCAGCGTGCATGAAAGGAAACGGCAGAATTAGCAACTAAAACTAACAAAAATCATTTATACTCAATCGAATAAACAAGGGAGAAACAAAAACATTAGATGAAATGAAAAAAAAAATATTTTACATCAAAATCTTTTTCAAATGACTTGAAGAATAAGGTTTCAACTAGATACGAAAACATGTATAAATAACTACTCATTCTTTATTTTAAATTTAATTTTAAACACAAGACTAAAATGGTAATGTTATAAAATAATTTATTAAACTTTTTTTATTTATTACTTCATTAAATCACTTACAAAATTTTTTCATCATTTTCTTTCAGTTTCTAATATTATTCCCTCAAATCTCCTTGAAACAAAATGTTGTCACAATCACTCTACGCTTCTTTAATTTTGTGATTTGTATTAGAATAGTTTAACTGTCTTAACTGCATTATCAAGATTCACATATTAAATGAATTTAATTGACATATCTTTCTTACATTTGGATCCAACCAAGGACTAGTTAAGAATATTACTGAAATGGGGGAATAGGAAAATTGAGTTTGAGAGGTAATACTACAATCCTAAACGAGCACTAGATAAATATTTTTTTGTCAGATGTGGTTAATCTCAAAATGGCATCATTTTATCGTACAAAGTTGTATTTACCAAAATAATATAGTCTTCAAATGACAAATATCATAATTATTTATTTTAGTCCAACATTTTAAAAACATTCTTTGATCCTTCTCGCCACTTGACATAAACTCAACTAATTAAGTTCAGCTACCTTCAATAAACGTGTTTCAACAGATTTTGCTTATTAAGCATACAAGCTTAATAAGAATCCTATATGAGAGATGCCTTTTTAAGCACCAAAAGTGAGGAGGGAACCAAAAATTGTCCTCATTCATTTATTTATTGTTATGATAATGATTATTATTATTAGAGGTTAGTTAGTTATTTAATATTATAATAGTATAAATTTTGTCTATTAATCCGTATACTTAAAAAGATAAAGTAGTTAAAACAAATACCATTTTAATCAGTTTGGCAATTTTATTTCTACTACTATTCTACGATACTTTAATAAAAAAATCGTGTAGATGATTTTTATTTTTTTTAACAACAAATAATGTTTGGTGAAAAATATAGTTTTCTCATCAAAAAAAAGTCACAAAATCATTTTCTGGAAATTAAACTCATTAGATTATGTCATTAAATTATCTTATCTCCTTGAATTGAAGATAATACTCACTTAAAAACCTAAAAATCAGAAAAGACAAAAGACATAAAAATACCAAGACGCAAATTCAATTCAAAAATATATCAAAGTATTAACTCATATTCTCATAAGACTCTCAACAAAACAATCTACATTTTATTGTTGTATGCTAAAAAATAATATTCTCAATACGAGAAAAATAAGTTCAAAATAAAAAATATTGCAAATTACATCAATCAAGTTAATAGTAAGAGAGCTCCTATTAGTTAAAAGGTTGCCAAGTGCTCTAACACAAAACAAAATATCAACACATTACTTATAAGGATCTTATTCTTATTCAAAAACATTTATAAATATAAGGTTTGTCATAATTTCACGATCCTTTGTAAATAAATAATATACTATATACGTGTGTATTAGATCATGAAAATGTCTTACAAGATAAAATAAAGTGTTATTTCTTTGTAAAGTAATTTAATCTTGAAAGTAATTTATTTAAAACAAACTTTTATTGTAGACAAGTTTCACATCCTTTGAGACACAGAATCCAGCCTTGATACCTAAGACCCAGGAAGGGGACCTAGTCCTCTCTCTCTCTCTCTCTCAATCACAACATTTCCATTATTGTTGTTTATCTTGCAACACCTATAATAATACAATGGTTTAAAATTTGAGCCAATGGGTAAATGGTGAAAGGATAGTTTTAAGTGTGCAACCACCCATTCAGGTTTTGATTATGGTGGATGTAACAGTTGCAGTAGTTAATAAGCACATAACTGACGGTGATCTTAGGTACACTAATAAATGTGTCTCACAAATCAAAATCAATGGTTTCTTGTGAGGTATCCTCGATCGTGATCCAGCTGTTGCAACGAGTAAAGGTTGTCGGAATCTTAGCTTGAAGGGGTGGAATGCTGCTTATTTATTGTTCTACAACTTTTGGTTGCCATTTCCACATCTTCTTCTCTAACCTACTTATTATGCTGCTACTGTTATCATCCAAGAATCACGCTGGATTCTTAAATTCTCATTCAAAAAGGTCACGGACTTCGGATTAGGAAAAACCCTTTATTTTTTTGTCTTCAAACTTGAGATTTCACAGCTGTGTATTCCTGAACTTCTGGGAATGTAAATTAATTTTTTTAATTTAATGAACTGTTACATTAAAAAATTATAATTTTTCATGTGTGATTAGGTAGTATCATCTAATAAAATAGTGGTGTTGAAAAATAACGAAGATATTAAAGTATAAAAAAGTTAAAAATCAAATATTTTACTGTTAAAGTAGTTTATAAAAGTACAAACTTCTAAAATAAAATTATATGAGTTACCTTACAAAATACTTATATTAATCAAAGTAATTTATGAACTAATAAAAATAAATTAATAACTTCTAAAATGAGATGTTTTACAAAAAAATACTTTCATATTAATCAAAGTATTTTATAAACTAATCAAATAAATTAATAATCACTTAACTAAACTCACTTTTGTACCATTCTAAATAAAACCCACATGAAACAACTATTATAGTCACGCATAAATGTCTATGATAAAATTTTATGTTATATAATAACATAGATTTTTTACCCTTTTTTAAGAAAGGTCTTATTCATTTACCGATGAGGAAAGTTGACTGTGGAGATATCTGAAATGTTACGAAAAGAAAAGGTCACATTAACCTTTCACAGACTTTTCTTTTGGGAACACCAACATTAATCAGAATTTATTAATTTTTTTTCTGAACTAATAGAGTAGAATGCCATGATTTATGTGAAAAGTAAGATTAATTTGGCAATATTTTATTCCTTACGCCTAGGGGAAGTGGAAACTTTGTTGTGAATGCAAAACTTGTCGTGATTGATAACAACTACAGTAAAATTCATTGGTATTGCCCCATGATTGGGGACAACAAGAACTTCCTCGATTATTATAATACAACCTTTCTTGCTCCTCCAATTCTACAACAGACAACTGTTGAGAAAAGAAAAATAGTTTGACCGTGTTCAGTCCACATTACTGGCATCCTTCGAAAGTTTCAACGCAAACTTTTTGTAATATTTGTGATGAACAACTGTATATGATTCAATTCAGAATCTTCATAGAGAATAGAGAAGAAGTTTAATATCTCTGCTGTCCTTAGAGAAGATTTGAAATTTGGTGAAATAATTTACTCAATAATGATGCTTAATTGAAGAGCTAAATCCAATTTCTTAATGCATGACAAGTGAAAACAATGTTTCCCTAGCACATTTAAAGTAGTTTTAGTGATTATGAATTATTAAGAAGCAATTTAGAGGTTCCACCATAACACACATTGTATGGTGTTAGTTACACATCCATGACCTGCAATGTCCCAAATATCTTGAACCTGAGTTTTCGTGTGATTCTAGGGTTGTCGGATGATGTAGTAGGGTTCTTAAGCCCATGTGATCAAAGCTAGAATTGAGAGACAAATGATGTACTTCAAACTAGTAGACGGTGTTTCTTGTTCATGACACAAAATTGTATTGAACATTACAATGCTAGGCTAGGCAGAGGCATAGGCTTGTTGTGTGTTTCGCATGCATAGTAGAAGACTCTTAAGTCTATCTCTATTAGTCGCACCTTCAACCTCAACTTTTAACTTTAGATGATAGTTAGAAGACACCAAAAAAAAATGATTTCCGAAGGTATCTGATTAGTTATTTGATGTTAATAAACTAAAAAATTTGAAAATAAATTTTATAGTTCATGTTTGTTATTCGTTTGGGATAAATTTGTGCTTGTTATTATGAAAAAATCGTTAGATCATAGTGTGATTAAAATACTATTTACACTTTGTTTGACGTTGAGGATCAAAATAAAATTGGGTGTTTGGTAAAAATTGAAAAAAAAAATTAATATTAAAATATGGTAGGATTCATTGTACTAATTTTTATATATTTATGTTCATGTTTTTGTTTCTTTTATCTCTTCTCTATTTCTCTTTGATTAAATGTCTTTGACTTTTTACTTTATTTTATCTATTTCCACTCTATTAATTTAATTTTATCCAACTCATTTCTTATTTATTCTCTCTGTCAAAATATAATACATTAATAAGTTAAATTTTTTTTAATAACAAGCCTAAATCATTTTTTATTCATAAATTTGCAAATTTTGCATATAGTTTTCTTTTTTATCTTTGCTCATTGATGGAAAATTTGATTTATTATTTGGTTCCAGTGCATTCACTCTTAAAGCCTTTTTTTTTCTTTAAATAAAATGGATTTAAGAGATTAAAAAAAATAAAGAAAAAATAAGTTGTTTAGATTAAGTGAAAGAGAAAGAAAAATAAAAAATAAATGAGTGAAAGTTTGAAATTAATTTTATTGTGGTGATAAAAAAAAGAAATATAAAATATTTTAATACAAAAAATAAATTTTAGAAATATAAATAAGAATTGATTAAATTTTAAATTCAAAATAAAGAACAATTATTATAAAATATTAATAAAAATTATATTTAAAATAAAAAATTAAAATATTTTTCCAAAATATAAAAAGTTAAATTATTTTTTATTATTTTAATTACTTATTTTATAATATAAAAATATATATTAATAATTAAAAACATATCAAAATATAATTTATATATATAATTGATTATTTTTATAATTATATTCATATATATAATTGATTATATATATATATATATATATATATATATATATATATATATATATATATATATAATAGTAATAGTAGTTAACTATGTCGTTATATGTATCAACTATGGCATAGGAAAAATTTTCAAGATTACGTACAATTAATTATTTCAAAAATGTTATTTTTTTTTATTTTTTTAATAGTCAAAAATAAATTAAATTAAAAAGCATATTTTAAGGATGCTCAAATTCTTATACAGTGCCTATATGTGACTGGACTAGATAAAACAAGAAAGTTAGCACCTAGTAATATATTATAAACTCGACCAAATAGTACAATAAAATTACATTACGATTACACATCAACAGCCTTACTGAATTAGTACAATCAGAAATGTTATTTATAATAACCTTTTTTTGTAAATTATTTTCACTGAAAAAAGTTTAACTCATAAATACTTGTTATTTTTTATACTTTTTAATATTTTATTTTCTCATTTTTCAAACTTCCATACTTTTTGTGACATTTTTCTTGTCTTTTAACTTTTTTGCAGTTTGATTCAAACAAACATCAAGTGAAAGATTAATCATAGAATAATATCGACACATGTCCATTTTTTCTTTTTTTTATCAATAATTTTTTTTCTTATTTTAAATAATGAGTTGTTGTTTTAAGTCATCAGGTCAATAACTAAGGTATATTATTTTAAAATTATTTTATTTAAAGAAAGAAAGTTAATAAAATAGAAGAAGCGTTATTGGTTTTCTTTAGTCGGAATTTGTATTCCTTATTTCGTAAAGCATTTCTTGGAGGTCAAGATTTATACCAATAAGATCTTTTTTTATTTCAAATTCTTCGTCTCCAGTAAATTTTTCCACCAAATAGAAAATGCTGGAAAAAGAAAGACAAACCTAGTAAAAGGAAACAATGTTATATGTATGATATTAATTAACTTTTTTACTTTGAATAAAATAATTAAGAGAAAAAAGTTGTCTCTGTTCGGAGAACCAAAATAAATATAGAATTTTTTGAGAAACCACGATTAAATAATAATTATTGAAGACAAAAAAAAAACGTGTTAACCCTACGTGTAATGGATATTAATAACCAGTAAGAATCAAAACAAAAATAGACGACTAAGAATAATCATTTTTTATCAATAACTATATGCAAAATCCACAAAAGATAAAAAATATATATTTATACCATAACAAAAAGATACGTTTTTCTATGTGGAACAACTCATAATGGTAAACAATTATTAATACTTTTAGAAACCTTTTTTAGTTTAAAATAAAAGACGAATTTAATCCTTGAAATTATATAATCAATTAAGAAAAACTTACATAGAATCCGACATATTTTAGGTTTTATTAACTTAACTAATAAACGAGTTTTTACTGTTTTAAAAATTAGTATATCACTGAAATACAACTTCCAAGAATAAATAAATAATTTATTCCTTAATTCATTGATTCGAGTAACTAACAGTGATGAATGCTACAAAAGTTCATCAAGAACTTTTCTAATGAAGGATCCAAAAACATCACAGTTAAGAATGATTGACTATAGTTAAGAGACAGTACATGAAACAGAGGGTTTCGTTGATTTTTAATGAACTTTTTTTCTGTACAGCAAAAATTTGTAAGCAGGCAAATGAAAAAGCAGAGTGATTCTGTCATCCTCTTCCTCATTCCTAATCCTAGTACTCATTGTCAGCAATGTGTAGTCTAAATGCAAATAACATGAAAGGCTTTTGGGTATGAACAATGGTTTGGCAAAATTGGAGGTGACATAAACACCACTGCTCAATCTATAAGCTCAATCTGGATTTCTTTGAGTGCAATGTAGAAGGTGATGCAGGCAATGATAGATCACATGGATGAGAAACTGATGAGAACACAGTTGAGATAGATGGAGGGCTGTAATCATCTGATCTACTTCTTTTCTGGCTTTTTTTTACTATTTTCTTCCCTTCACCTTTCATGATGAAATCTGTCACACGTTTTACATCTGACAGCTTCACAGGTTTCAACAGAAACTCTTCTGCTCCTTCCTCCAAGCAACTGCCAATCACAAAAGTAAACAATCAACAAACCAGTCTATAACTCAAATAATCATCAATTATAGAACTTTTGTTCAAATGTTCAGTAATTCCATGTATGAGTATGAATGCAAGCAATGAGTAAGAGTATATTTTTGTGGCTATTATAAAGACAATAATTGGTTTGTGCCAACAGGGTCCTTGTGCAAACAGTTGACAATTAGGCAAGAGGGAATCTGGATTTCATCTTGCTTTAATCATTGTAGCCACAAATGCAAGTTAGCAACAACGTGTTCACAAAACGCTCCTCCATGTGACTAACGTGTTCAGATTATTGATGAATAAGAAAAAAAATTTCACTGGAACCAGCCTAGAATGGGAAAGTGTGGGATATAATCCAGCAAGAACTTTATCCCACGAGCGATATTCGCTATATGCTGCTAGCCTAAGTCAAAAAACAGATTTTCATGACTCTTATCAAACAGATTCCATATCCCTTTTGTCCAATATCCAGTGTAATCTTCTTTATTCCTTTTTCACATGGCCAATAAGCCTTTCCATCTACCCATGTGCCCAAATCATAAGGGATCTAATCATATAAAAAAAGTTCATGTCTTTTTCACAAATGTAACTCCAAGTTTAGATGGGAATTATGTCCTAAAAAACCAAGAGTTCCAGATGGAGCAATGCGATAGTCCCAAATAATCTGATGTTTGAACTCATCATAGCATTAGCATAAGTAAATCAACAAACAAAATCCAAAACCTAAAAGCCTTTACCACAGAATCAAGAAATTAATGAAGAGTTCATCCACAAAAACAATACAAGAACTGAACGGCATCCTGTTTTAATGAAGAACTCACCTATCAATTCGGGTCAAGATATTCTCAGACGACATAACCACCACTGGAACCTCTCGAAACATAGATGATTCCTGCGGAAATTAACAGAGAGAATTAAAAACCATGGATAAAAGAGGAAAACCCACAACCAACAAGAACTTAAAATCAAACTAAACACACAACAAAGACCATTCTCATTTCCTACCTTTATCTTCTTGAGCAATTCATATCCTGTCATCCCCGGCATGGAGTAGTCTGTCATTATCAAATTAACCTTGACACTCTGTCAAAACATTCATTAAACAACAACATAAACACCCCCTCCAAGTAAACACCAACAAAAAGAAGTGCCTTTAACAATTCAAAAGCCAAATATGCTTACATCAAAACCAATGGAGGAGCTCTTCTCTCCATCCAACCCCAGATACTGCAGGGCCCTGCTTCCACTTTCCACCACCGTCACTGCCAACACCCAGTTCAAATAACCATTAGAACACAAGCAGAGTGCATAAAAAAAACACCGAAAAAGCCTAGTTTACACACACCCACTTCGAAATCCCACTTTTTTTTTAATGGATCAGACCAAAAAGCACACAAAAGCACGAAAATTCTTCATCTTTAGTCCTATACCTTTGCAAGACGAGATTTTTAGCAACCGTTCAATAACCTTGCGATCCACATGGCTGTCATCAACGGCAAGCACGTGGAGCTCCCCGGCACCTACTTCCGGCACGAAAACATCACCGGCGGCAGCCATCCTTGGATTGAATTAACTGAAGGGGTGATTGAAGGAAAAAAAAGAATGGGTATAATATAACAAAGGTATGGTATGAAAGAAACGGAAGGTGAGAAGGAAGAGAGAGAGGGTTGTGGTTTATAATGAAAGGTGATGGTAGGAGAAAAGGGTTGTGAAAAAGAATAAGAAATAATTGAAAAGGAGGGAGATTCGGAGGATCCAAATCTGAGAGATCTTGTTTGTTGTTTTTGGAAACGAAGCAGAGAGGATTATCCCACCTGCAGTTGTCGCTTCTCTTGTCACAGTCATACTTTTATTATTAATAGTAACGTTGTTGATGGTCAGACACGACCAAACGTATCTTGGTGGGGTCCACCTTCAGTCTCTGCTTCCCAAACCCATCTTCCTTGACTTTCACACAGTTCACATTTTGAACCAAATCAATGAAGTTGCCTTGCATTGCATCACGCCTACCTAGTTGGATCCGATCAACCTTTTTCCTTCTCAAGTTTATTCATTTTCAATTATTACATATCATTGCCACCCCTTTTTTAATTCATTTGCATTATATGCTTTTTATTAAGAAAATCCGAGGTTGATTTCTTAGCTTTTGGATAAACACGCTTCAACAATCTTCAAAACCTTCAACCTTTTCCTTCTTTCCTTTATTAGGTTAAATTAATGGATTTGGATTCTCCTTTTAAATCAACTGCACCGTCTGCAGTTTCAAATCTATAATCATTAAAGATAATCAATTTTTATTACAAAATTAATACGTTATCTAATAAAATAAAACGTACTGTTGGGATGAGCGATTTTTCTTAATTAAACTTGCTTTGACTAAACTTCACAAAATTAACTTCCTTTAGTAAAATTAACTGAATCAAACTGTTTTGGACGAAAATCTTTTAAATTGATTTCATATTTCTAATAAAAAAATTAATTTAAAATACATTTTCCAATTTTATAAATTATAGTTGAGATAAATATTTTTATTTAAGTACACTTCAATTTTTCAAATTTAAATTCATTTTTTTCAGTTAATTCAATTGAAGATCGATTCAGTTCCTAGCAATATGGTTTAGGTCAATTTTTTTTTTTCAATTTCAGCTCAGATTTATGCACTTTTTCAAACGTATGTGAAAGATTGACAAAATTAATTTAATTAAAAAATAAATAAAATGCTGGATCTAATTAAAAATAGTAATTTAAAAATCTAATTAAAAACTATCAAATAATTCAAGAATCTTCTCATTAATTTTTTTTCCATCGTTTGCCTTCAGACGCATTAAGTTATCAGCATTTGCGAATTTGCATTATATTGTAATTTTAATGACTTGATTATAATTTTTATTTTTTACTCATAATTTTGGTGATTCAAATTTATTTTTAATTTCTTAAATTGAGAGGAAAATTATTTTTGTCTCCTAATGAATACACAAACCATGTAATGCTATAAAATAACTATATGGATACATACACACTTTTAACTTACATGTCTTTAATATCTAACAAATATTTTACACGACTAAAATATCTCAAACACGTATATATATATATATATATATATATATATATATATATATATATATATATATATATAAA
>Ga0209700_100802_pt1 | contig 62919 bp, 31 predicted proteins | sample SiratroredBW_FD_187528 | JGI IMG/M metagenome (GOLD analysis project Ga0209700, IMG submission 187528) | Root nodule microbial communities of legume samples collected from California, USA - Siratro red BW (SPAdes) (version 2) | ecosystem: Host-associated > Plants > Roots > Nodule | place: USA...
TGAATTGAACTTTCAAAACTTTTCGCAAATCTGATTTATTCTTTGAAGTAGAGAATGAAAATTCTTTATTCAATCGATTGACTATGTAATTCTGAACTGTCAGGTAAACAATCGATTGTGCACAGCGGAATATATCAGAGTTAAACTCAGAATTCAGTTAAACCTAGAAAACAGTTTGCAATGTGAAAATGTTTTAACCCAGATTTAAGATGTTTAAACACAATCCAGTATATTAAACACAATCCAGAATCACAGTTGATTATGCAAACAGATGTTCAGAGTATGAGTAACAGTATGAACAGATTTTAATCCAGTTAATTTTAAAGATGGCCGTAGTGAATAAAGGCAATCAAGAGGAGTAGGGAGAAGAGCAAGAACACAGAATTTTTATACTGGTTCACCCTTCGTCAAGGGCTACGTCCAGTCCTTTGCAAACTAGCAAAGATTTCCACTAAAACAGATTACAAGATCAGTTTACAACCCTTGCTCCCAGCAAGTTACAAACTGCTCCCAGTAGTAAACCCACACCTCACTGAACCCTTCAGCTTGTGTGTAACCAGTGCAGAAACCCACTGCACCACAACACTTGCAGTCCGTAAGCAACACTGCTCCCAGCAGCACTCACCCTCTACTGAACCCTTCAGCAGATGCGATACCAGTGCAGAACCCACTGCACCAACTCAATTACAAACCCAGTAATTGAAAACAGCAAACAGATTGCAGATTAACAGGATCAGAAAGGATTACAGAATGCTTCTACACAAAACAGATTACACAGAATGAAGATCAGGTGTAGAAGACTTAGCTTTGGTCCAGAACCAAAGTAGCAAGAACTTCACTTCAAGGATGCTTCAAAGATTTACGTTCTTGGAGGTTTCTTGTTTTGAAAAGCTTTGCAAGAATGATGATTGCATAAAAGGGGCAATATCTCTCTTAGTAAAACACAAGGAATGCTTTTCGAAAGTATTTGTTTTGATAATTCTGAAAGTGATGATTCTCATTCCTTTAAATACCCAAAATCAGTTATAAAAACTGCTTAACTGTCAAAATTCAATTAATTGAACAAACCTTTCAATCGATTAAATTTGACCGTTATTTTGACCCAGTCAAAGTTTTCAGTTGTAACAACCATAACTGTATTTCAGTTGTAACAGAAATAACTGTCACATTCAATCGATTGTTTTGGAAGTTCAATCGATTGAAAACCTTTTTCCAGCAAAAACATTTTGGGTTATTTTTATTAAAAACAGTTTTAATAAAAATCTTTGTAAATCTTTTTAGCACCTCAGAAGTGATGATCCATGCCACTCATGATTAAGGACTAAGCCAATCACCAATACACAAACCCAACTAAGGACCAAGACCTAATCACCCAACCATCTTCATGTTGGCACAAAGTCTTCACTTGAATAATTCTGGTCCAGGTTGGTTCCAACAGATTCTTCATGAGGTAGTCTTCATCAGCTTCACATGCTAAGCCTTGGTGCTCACAATATTGACTTCATCAAATCACATGCTTAGCCTTGGTGCTAACAATATTAAATGGTTCTTATATACCTATGTCTGTTGTGAATGGTGTGTCTGTTGTGAAATCTTATGATGACTTGGACTGGGAAAGCAATTTGATTGGACTGGGAAAGCAATTTGACAAGGAGAAGCTGAACATCAAGATCTTAAAGTGCCTGGATAAGAGCTGGCAGCCCAAGGTGACAACTATATCAAGATTAGAGATTTGACAACACTCACTACTGTAACACTCTTTGGCAAATTGAGATAGCATGAGTTGGAGATGACTAGGCTGAAGGAAATGGAGACTATGGAGAAGAAGTCAAGAAGTCAAGTACTCAAGACAAAGGCTGCAGATGTTGAATCCAGTGAGGAAAGCTCTGATGAGTGTAGTGATACAGAGAATCTCAATCTGTTAACAAGGAGATTCCAAAAGTTTATCAAGATGAAAGGCAAAATGAAGAATCGCAAAGCAAGAGGTACAACAAGAAACCTGATTCTAGTTCCACTAAATTTACCTGTTTTGGTTGTGGTAAACAGGGACACATGAAAGTGGATTGCCAAGCCTAGTGAACAAAGAAAAGACATAAGAGAAGAAAGGCAGCATAACTGTAAAAAGCAGAAAAGAATGTATATCTTGGGAAGACAATGTCACTTCTTCTAGTAGCTCTTCACATGAAGATGTTGAAGCCAACTTGTATCTTATGGCTGGAAAAGATTCTGAGGTGAGTAGCATGAACTCCAGCACCTCAGTTAATAGTGAGAATTACAGTTCACTTCTTCAAGCCTTTTAAAAACTCATGAAGAAGCTAACAGGTTGGCTTCATCTAACAATCGATTAAAAGGGTTGAACAATTGATTGCAAGGTAGAGTCAAAGAGCTGGAAGAAGAGCTTTTAAATTGAAAACTGATTTTGATCATCTAGAAATAATTTACATAGCTTCCAACGACTTTGATTCTAACAAGCCAATTAATTGTGAAAAATGTGATGCTCTTCAAAAGAAAGTTAACTATTTGATTACTACTGCATCTAAACTTTTCATGGGAACTGCAAACCTTAATGCCATTTTGGGTTCTCAAAATTTTGTTTTTGAAAATGCTAGCATTGGATATTAAAGTGGTTTTCAAGGAAAGTAAAAGAAACTAAGCAATTTCTTTAAATCTAATGATCAACAACTCTCTCCTTTCATGACTTGCTTTTATTGTATGAGAAAAGGTCATTCTGTTAGAAACAGTAAAGTTAGGAAATTTGATGTGCCTAAGGGGCTGGTTAAGTGGGTGTCTAAAAGCATCACTAACACCTGTGGACCCAAATTTAACAGGGTACCAATACCTCAAACTTAATCTGTTTTACAAGTCTGTTTGGCATCCAAAAAGCAATTGTGGTATTTGGACAGTGGATGCTCCAAACACATGACTGAAGTCACTTCTCAATTAATTAATTTGAAATGGAAACCTACTGGATTTGTCACCTATGGGGATAACAACCGAGGAAGAATACTTGGTGTTGGTGACATTGGAGGAGATGATGATGTGATTATTAAAGATGTACTTCTAGTGGATGGCTTAAAGCATACCTTACTCAATATAAGCCAATTATGTGACAAAGGGTACAAGATCACATTTGAGCCAGACCTTTGCCTAATAGCAGATTCAAAAACCAGTGAGATAGTGCTAGTAGGTAAACGAGTAAACAATGTATACTTGCTCAATATCTCTTGCATTACATCTAGTATGAACTGTTTGTTTTCTAGGAATGATGAGTCCTGGTTGTGGCATAGGTGCTTAGCTCATATTTATATGCATCATCTCAATAGGCTTGCATCAAAAGATTTAGTTGTTGGCCTGCCTAAGCTCAAGTTTGAAAGGGACAGATTGTGTGAAGCATGCCAAAAGAGTAAACAAACTAAAAGCTCTTTCAAACAGTTAAATGTGATTTCAACATCTAGACCTTTTAAACTGCTTCACATGGATTTGTTTGGTTGATCTAGAATTATGAGCCTAGGTGGTAATTACTATGGTCTAGTGATAGTAGATGATTATTCTCGCTTTACTTGGACTTTATTCATTGCCACTAAGGATGAATCTTATCATGCATTTAAGAGATTTGCCAAGTTATCTAGAATGAAAAGAATTGTGGTATTTCTACCATTAAGTCAGATCATAGGGGAGAATTCCAGAATGAGAGATTTGACAAATTTTATAGCAAATTTGGAATCAAGAACAACTTTTCAGCACCAAGGACTCCACAACATAATGGAGTAGTAGAGAGGAACAATCGATCTTTGAATGAACTAGCAAGGACACTCTTGAATGAAATAGATTTGCCAAAGTACTTCTAGGCTAATGCAGTAAGTACAACTTGATATGTTCTCAATAGGGTGCTTATTAGACCAATCTTCAAGAAGACCCCCTATGAGTTGTTTAAAGGTAGAAAGCCCAATATCTCTCATTTGAAGGTTTTTGGATGTAAATGTTTTATTTTGAACAATGGGAAGAATAACTTGGGGAAATTCGACTCAAAAGCTGATGAGGGTATATTTCTTGCCTATTCATTGCATGGTCATGCATATAGAGCATATAATAGGAGAACCATGCTTGTAGAGGAGTCCATGCATATTGCATTTGATCAAACTAACCAGAACATGAAGGAAAGTATTAGGATAGGTGCAAATGATGAGGTTTCTACTGGACAACAAGTTGGTTTTGGATTGTAGAATAAACTAGAGAAAGGTAGTCAACTGCCAAAAATTTAATCAATTGAACCAGAAATTCAATCGATTGAATCTGGAGCTGGTGTAGAGATAATCAATTCCGAACTGCCAAGAGAGTGGAGAGTGTCCAGAAATCTCTCAATGGAGAATGCCATTGGTCAAGTTCAAAAAGGAGTATCAACTAGAAGATTCTTGAATCATTTTTGTGAGAACATGGCTTTTGTATCACAAGTGGAACCCAAACTGTAGCTAATGCACTAGAGGACAACAACTGGATCAATGCAATGCATGAAGAGTTAAATCAATTTGCAAGGAATGAAGTTTGGACACTTGTTCCCAGATCTAAGCAGATGAGTGTGATTGGAACCAAATGGGTATTCAAGAAAAAATTGGATGAACAAGGAGTCATTGTAAGGAATAAAGCTAGATTGGTTGCAAAGGGTTACAACCAAGAAGAATGAATAGACTTTGGAGAAACTTATGCACCAGTGGCTAGACTGGAGGCAGTGAGGCTATTATTGGCATATGCTTACATGAATGGATTTAAGTTGCATTAAATGGATGTCAAGAGTGCCTTTCTTAATGGATACATTAAGGAAGAAGTCTATGTGAGTCAACCCCCTAGATTTGAAGATCACAAATATCCAAATCATGTCTTCAAACTCAAGAAAGTGTTATATGGCTTAAAGCAAGCACCTCGACAGTGGTATGAGAGGTTGAGTAATTTCCTTATTTCTCAAGGCTATGAGAGAGGAAAAACAGATAAGACTTTATTCATTAAGAAAGAATGCAATGAAATTATACTTGTTCAAGTTTATGTTGATGACATTATATTCGGTTCAACTAATCAAAGTTTGTATGAGCAAATTGTTAAAGCTATGCAGGGTGAGTTTGAAATGTCCATGATGGGAGAGCTCAACTATTTTCTAAGATTTTAAATTAAGCAATTCCAACAAGGTACATTCCTTAGTCAATCCAAATATTGTAGAGAGTTGTTGAAGAAATTTGATATGAAAAATTACAAGGAGGCTGCTACACCTATTGCTACTGGAGGTTACTTGGATACTAATGAAAAAGGAGCTAATGTTGATCAAACTAAATACAGAGGGCTCATAGGATCACTTCTATATTTTACTATTAGTAGATCGAATATCATGTTCAGTGTGTGTCTTTGCGCAAGATATCAAGCAAATACTAAAGAGTCACACTACATGACAGCTAAGAGGATATTGAAGTATCTCAAAAGGACTGTAGATGTTGGTCTATGGTGACTTAGTGATGTACCCTTAAATTTAATTAGTTACTCTGACTCAGATTTTGCAGGATGTAAAATTGATAGAAAAAGGACAAGTGGAACATGCCACCTTCTTGGATCAAGTTTGATATCATGGCATAGTAAGAGGCAAACATGTGTAGTTTTATCAACAACTGAAGTAGAATACATAGTTGTTGGAACTTGTTGTGCACAAAGCCTTTGGATCAAACAACAACTAAGTGATTTTAGTCTAATTCTATCTCAAATTTCATTACTTTGTGACAATATTAGTACTATAAATTTGACAAAGAACCCAATGCAACATTCCAGAACTAAAGATATTGAAATACGCCACCACTTCATAAGGGATCATGTTAATAATGATGATTGCGTAATTCAATTTGTTAATTCTGAGAATCAATTGGTTGATTTGTTTACTAAGCCCCTTAATAAAGAAATATTTAATTTTCTCAAAAATGAGTTGGGCATAATTGATTTCAAAAATATTAATTAAATCATCCTATGCATTAATTGGTCTTTGTTTAGTTTAAGCAAATTGGTTATTGATTAATTGAATCATCAGAGTCAATTAACTGTAAGTTGACTGCTTTATATTGTAGTTGATAAAACAATTCAGAAATTGATTCATCTCTGTTTAATTTATTACTATGAGTTAGACTGAAAACTGGTGAGGAATCAATTTTGAACAATAAGCTGGTTTGTACACAACTACATTATCGAGAATGCAATGGCACTACAGTAGATTCCATTGTCAAAGTAAAAGAGTTGAATAAGCTGAGGTGTCCAGCACATGGAGAACACATGTGAGGAGTGATAACCAACACAACTACACGTGTCATCAGCTTGTTGGTAGTCAACTAGTTAAAAAGCTGCAAGCTAAGTAAACTCTGAATCAGTTTATTGCTTATAGAATCCTAACTGAAAAGTTGAATTCTATTTTGTCAATCAATTTTATTTACTTTCTCGTGATCATGGTTGTATTTGAGTGTGCTTATATACTACATCATCCATGCATTCAAACTCACACCTACACACTTTACTTGCATTAATAGCATTCTATGCTCCACAAAACAGAATCCTCCCCCAATATTCTCTTCAGAAAATTCACTTTCTCTCATGGCCTCTTCGTCCATACCACAAAAGAGTACAAAAGAGCCTGTATAAAGAATGCAGAACCAAGCGATACCAGTGAAACTGGTTATCTTGAAAGGTGGTTTGCTGGAAATCATGAGAGTGTGGAAGAGTACCACAAAGAATATAGTAAGAAGGCTAATATTGCTTCAAAGTTTCTTAGAATGTTGTGGCTCAAGGAAGAAAAATTATATGAAGTAAGGGAGGCGTTGAAATTTCAAAGACTTGAGAAGTTTGTCAAGTTATCTGGGAACATTTACCCAAATTTGGTGAAAGTCTTCCTTACAAACATGTGGTATGATGAAGACACTATTTACTCCCAAGTTAAGGAGTTAATATTGCCATCAATGATAAAGTGTGGCTAGTGGTTGCTAGGTTGAGGAATGTTGGTGTCATAGTTGGTAGAAGCAAAACATTGGGTCTGGAAGACTTCAACAAAGTGCGATTCTTTAGGTCGTGCCTGAGAAATCCCAACACTGGATCTATAAGCTATTATGTGGGATGACTTGTTGTAACCCCTCGTATCTTGGCTTTTACTGTCATATGGCTGCTAACCCCAAGAGGGTTCAATCATGCTGTCTTAACTAAAGAAGACCTTATGCTAATGTATTGCTTGATGGAGAAAATCAAGGTGAACTGGGTGAGCGTTATCAAGGAGCATATTATCAAGATCAGGAAGAAACTGGAATACCACATTCCATATGTGGTTCTTATCTTTCACTTTATTGAGTATTTTGAGATTGATGTTGAGGACGAAGTTGTTGAGACTATGAAGGCACAAAATGAAATCACTGTCGTAACCTTGAACAAAATAGGATTGAAGAAGATTAATGATGACTACTAGGTGTGCAAAGCCGATGGAGATGATCTTGATCAACAACAAGAGGAAAAAGGAGAAGGTGTTGGCACAAACACTGCTGCTACTGAGGCCGAAAAAGGTTATGATGCTCATATGTTTGGTTTTCCCCCAGTTGGATATGAAAACTATTTTGCAGGCTTTGAAGAGAGGTTGATGAGTCAGTTGGATTGATTTAATTATATAAAATAATATTTTAAATAATAAAATTAAAGTAGATGAAGATAATATGATAAAAAAGAGAGATATTAATTAAGTTGGAAAATGTAATTTAATAATATTTTAAATAATAAAATTAAAGTAAATGAGTGTATATGAAAGAAAAAAAGAGATATTAATTAAGTTGGAACATGTAATTTTAATATAATTTAATTAATTTAATTACATTATATTAAAATTACATATCTTTTTTTTTTCTTTATATATATATATATATATATATATATATATATATATATATATGTGCAATGAAAATTTAATAAAAGTGAAACATTTGAAGGATGTCTCAACTCTTATACATGTAAATCTATCTTGATACATATTGTATAATTATGAAAATTTGAATATACACTAACTCAAAACATTATATATAATATGAATCTTAAATTAAATAACACTTATAACTAGTATTTATAATAATTATATTAATTTAATAGATAATGACTGCAAACCTTATAGACAATGATAATTATACCTCTATTACAATTAACTATATTCTAGAGTTTATGATATACATTCCTATTGCAGTAGTGCTTGAACTCAGGACTTAATCATACATATATATATATCTATGGATTAAGCCCTTGTATAAATCACAATACAAAAATGTCAGTCTTGCAATGAATTACAAATACAACATGATTCATTAAAGTGAACTGTAATTGTATAATCGACTTTAGACACAAAGTTGGATTTAAACACCAATTTGAGTATGAGAAGTGGATTTTGGATATTTATTAGTGATCTAGCCTTAAATTTTAATTTGAGCAATTGTGAATATCTCAACTACATCTACCACATCGTTCCTAAAAGTAATATTGTTTCTCTGATTCCAAATAGACCAAATAATAGTTATTCATATGGTTCTCCAGACAAGGTTTTATTTATTGGGCAACTCCAATGCGTAAAACTGCTAAAATGTTGCTTTGCCCTATAGTGGTGCACCTCACTTACTCCAAACCATTCGCAGCACAAATGCTACACCTGCCATTCTACTACTCTACACTTAAAAAACAGCTGACTCACTGACTTGTCGACCTCTCCAAACATTACACATAAGCTACTAAACAAGATAATCTCCTTATTTATCAATTTATCTTTTGTGGCTATTCTATTAATCAACACTCTCCAAGCAAAGTTTTGAGTCGATGGTAAGACTTTCACCTGAAAGTTGTGTTTCTCTTCTCGACAACGTTATTTTGTATGCTTTCATAAGCCTGAGTGATCGAGTAGCCTTAAATTGACAATCTTCTTTCCATTCCCACCCATTCTCTCTCTATTTAAAATTATTTTATCCAATTAAACTCTCAACTCATTAACCTGATTTGCTATCCTTTCAAACCATCCCCTTCTCCAATCTAGCTTCCATTCCCATCTATCCGAATTTCAACTTACTAATTCTCCAACTGTTGCATCCTTGTTTAAGGAGTTGCTGAATATATTTTCCTAATAAGGGTTCTAACCTATCCACACATCATACTAAAACATAATTTGTTCTCCATTTCCTATTCTTGAAATCACATTTTCTTGAAATCGATTCCTTGTGTCATCCCTATTTGCTGCCCTTTTTAAATCTCTCCACTACGAAGATTGATTCCTATTTTATGTACTATTGTTCAAATCTCTCAATCTCTCATATTTTGACTCTAATATCTGTTTTCATAGGCCTTCATTTTCCATCCCAAATCTCCATCTCCATTTCCCAAGCAAAGCCATATTGAACAATTTAATATCTTTTATTCCTAGTCATCTTATCTCTTCAGGTTTACATATCTCATCCCATTTTACCTATGCTATCTTTCTCCCTGCCTAGTCCCATCCTCAAAGAAATTGTGTTTCAATTTTCTTAATTTCCTTTATAATACTAATTGACATCTTAAAAAATAATATATAATAAAGTGATATAATAGATATGAAATATTTCAGCAAATAAACCCTTACAACAAATGAAACGTACTTTCCTTTTCACTTGAATAGTTTTTTCTTAATTTTTTCAATAACAACTGATCAAATTTCTTAATTCTACTGTACTCCTACCTCTTGTAACAAAGGGAAAAATAAAATAGTGTAACTAAATATTTTTATAAATAAATAACACAAAATTAAGTCATACATTTTTCAATTTTAAATACGATTCTTCTGATTATGAAATATAAAAATCTTCCAAATAGTATAGTTTTATTATTTTTCTCAAAGTTGATAATTATTAGCTATTTACGTTCAATATTATTTATTTGATAGAAAAAATACTTAAAATTCTAGATTTGAAAAAAGCGTTAGCTTGGAAGCTTATTATTATTATTATTATATTTAATTTTGTTAATAAAATTTAACTAGTTAATAAATTCGTACGGGAGGATGGACCTTACCCAAAGACAATGAGTTGCTCTTCATTGTTTCTTTTTTTATATAAGTGTATAGGATTGGGCTTTATGAGTCCATCTGGGGCATTGCATTCTGTACCACCATGCTTTTAAACTTGGACCCCAGGGGTAAAATGACAAATTTGTTTTTGAAAATTACTTTCTCGATTATATATAATATATATGTTTCTGGATTAGAAAATAAAATTAAAAATGTATAATCCGAAAACGTATTAATACATTTTAGATTGTATAATTTGATAATACATTTTAAAATATATATTTTATAATATATTTTAAATCGAAAAATACATTCTAACATGTGATATTTAAAATATATTTTCATATTATGCATAACTCGTCATGAATCAATATATTTAGAATATTCTGAAATGTAATATTTTTAAGTTTAAAATTACATTTCAGAAATATATTTCTGAATACAGTTTAAAATGTATTTTTATATTTTAGAATACACAGATTAGAATATGTTTCTGAAATGTATTAATGAATTGCAAATTATATTCTATAATATATTTCTGAATTTAAAAATATATTTTTAAACGTAAAATCTACAATATACATATATGTTTGAAAGGTAAAATTGAAAATTCAAAAATGCAGGATCAATATGGGAGGTGCAAAATGCAATGCCACTCAATTTGTCTACCAAGGGACCTAATTCAAAAAGGAAGATCTACCAACTTGATTCAATTTGTATACATATTCTTTATAATAAGTTAAAATTCATTAAAAATCCCATTTTGTGTTTCATCGCTTATTTAACTCCTCTCACGTTGTTTTATATTTTTTTTATTACAATTTAATTAATAACGCAGACTATATTTAAAAGATATATATTACTAACATTGCTCGTATTGACAATATTAAGTGTTTCTGTATTGATATTCAATTGCAACCAGTTATATATGATAAATTTGTTGTTTTTTTTTTATAACCATTAGCTTAGAAAATTATATTGGTAATAATTTATAATTCGTTAACAGGTTAAATTTTTATAGTAATATTGGTTAAAAATAAAATTTATAACTAATTTAACAATTTGCTATCGTGATTTAAACAAAAAGATTATTTTTGTTAAAAAGTAAAGCCAAAAAATTTCATAAAAACCAAAAGGTTTTTTTTTTTTTTTTTTTTTTTTTTTTTTTGTTAAATAAGACGCTTCACCTAAATCAATTATTAAGAGCCTATCTAATAAAATTAGTTGATTTGTTATGATAAGCTAAGCACTAGTTGATAAATTATTAATATAAGTTCTTTAATGATCAGATTATTTTCTTTAAGAGAAAAAAATATTATTGTCTAATTATAATCTAATATTTTAAAATTAATTAAATTTATTACATTTTTTTAATATTTTTATTTATTTTTTAAAAGTTGTACATGATTATTTTTATTTGAATAAACCACTTTACCTAAACTAGTTCAAGTATTAACCAAATTTAATTTTTATTGATTTTTTAATATTAAATTATTTTTATTGATAGTGTTGTAAATATTAAAAAATGCACCTAAAATTTTGGCATGAATCAATGTCGATTGGTATTATTGGTTAAATAATAATTGTCATGCTGTTCTATACAACTTTCATGGTTATTTTTTTTGAAAAATAAGTTATGTATAGATAGTATAGAATAATTTTATATTGTTATTTAGTTAGAAATTACTATATACAGTAAATTTGTAATTTTTTTATTACTATCATAACAGTTACACACCAATAACAATTTTGATTGCTTATTAATATAAACGTATTTGCATTAGTCGTGTATATCATTTAAACTTTATAAAATATTATTTTATTATTTATAATAAAATAGGAAGTTATAAAAATCCTTTAAAATGTTAAATAAATTATTGAAAATAGGAAATAGAAATTTTGTTATGATGTATTATTTATTTATGTTAAAAAAATAAGGTTAGAAATGATATATTCAATATATTTTCACAAATTTATTTTCATATTTTATAAAGTATCATCAAAATTATTTTTAAATTTTACCACGTTGCTTTGTATTCATTTTTTTAATTCCTTAAAGCACCTTTTAATGATATTTATAAAAAAGAATGTTAAAAACTATGCTATAACAAAAATAACTCTTTCAATGGTATTGAATAAAAGTAGAAAGTGGTTAAGGAGGACGAAATTAATTATAAGCTAGGTTTTTTAGTAGAGAAAAAGAAATTTAAATTACTTTTAAAATAATATATAATTTTGATACCAAACATGTATTTTTTTATTTCTCATTTTTTCTCCTTGTTTTATTTCTCTTATAGCTAACAAACTTTACATATATCTTTTCTCAACACCACTATGTTTTAAATTAATCATCAATTTGTAAACATTTAAGAGGAAATGTTATAGAAATTTTTCTTCGCCTCTATAAATTAAGTTGACAAAGAGAAAACCATGTAGGGACACGAAGGCTCTTTCATAGAAGAAAAGAGGCAATTTCATATCATGATGTGATATGTTGTTTGTGAGTATGAATGGTGTTTTGTAATATTTGTAGATATTGTTATTCGATTTAAAATTTTTATCAGATTATTTAATTTATGTCCGAACTTATCGGATCAAAATCTAAAACAACTGATATAAAATTAGGTCAATCTAACTATATAATATAACTTATTATTAATATAAAATAGTTCAAAGAGTTTATACTTTTTTTAAACCATATTAAAACAAAAATGGATTTAAGATTATTGAAAACCCAACTCGAATCTATTTAAAAAATACAATAAATAATGTTTTGTACTTGAAATCAGTCAAAATTAACTTTAGACAAATCTAGGGATTGGTTTGGGACATAGTTGTTATTGACAATTGAGTACAAATTTTACAATATTAATTATAAAACCTAGTTCAACTACCTTCAGCTTCTGACCTTAGCAAGTGCCTAGAGTCAAATATTCATGAAGATGCATTGAACATTACACACAAAATGTCTACATACACAATACCACTGACCTCGATTGATTGCTCTTTTTGTTTTCCTAACAGTTTCTCTCCTTCCAACCGTGACTAAAACTTATACATTGTTATGTTAACATCATTTTGTAGAGAAACAACTAGGTAAAAAAGAAATATGATACATTATTTCTTTTAATATTGTGTATTTTATTGTTCATATTTTAAAAGGTAAATTTTTGTGTTTAATTCGATCTAGAGCTTTCTAAATTAACATTTAGCATTTATGTAAAAAAATATGTTACATTATTAGATTAGGTTTCATTTTATCGTCTTTTATTCAACTTTCATTGTTTTTCTTAATTAACATTTAAATATTTCATAAATTTAAATATTTTTAATTTAATTTCTATTAAAAAAATTTCTTTTATAGTGAGTGTTTAAATGTAAGTATTATATTCCATTTGATTTTGGTGGGTGACCTTTTGATTACTTTTGTTTTTCCGTTCTCAACTCATTAATCAACTACTTCTTTCCATTTCCAACCTCTTCCCATTTATTGATCATTAATTAGATAAGTTGGAGAAAAGAAGACGAAAAAGAAGAGAAAAGTAATCATCATGTCATTTCATCAATGTCAAAATTAAATAGTAGTGTACTTTATTTTCTTTTATTCAACTTTCCATTTTTTTTCTTAATAAATTTTTAAATATTTCATAAATTTAAATATTTTTAATTTATTTCCTATTAAAATGTTTTGCTTTAGCGACTGTTTATTTTCTTTATTTTTGTTCAATTATCATACCATATACCACTTGATTTTGGGAGGATTATATGATAATTATTCTTGTGTGGCCGTCTTCAATATATTAAGCTTACAATCCCCCAACACACAGAGGCAAGAGTTTTATTCAATTGTGACAATCCAAGTTTTGTTTTTTAGGGGATCAGTTATTGCTCCTTTGTATTTGTTTGTTTAGCGTGACAGAGGCAAATAATTCTTTAAAAATTTTCAGCCATCGGTATGAGTTCATAACTGAGTTAAAGTTTTTACATAGGTTTCAATTCCTATTTATTTGTCTCTTTTAATTGATTGATTTAATTACATATATATTATCACTCAATTCTTATCCTTTTTATAAATTTTTCTATCTAATCTTCAGTTTTTTTTTTTTGTTTTTGGTTTTACTTATTTTATGGATTTATGAGATTTCTAATACCATCAATGGCGCTTGGAAAACAAGAATCAAAACCATTTGTTTTTCTCAATTTTTGGTAATGAAAAGTAATCCACTAGATCAAACATCTCAGAAAACTGCACAAATAATTCTTTTCTAATGACAGTGGTTGTTCTGGTGTATGTAAGTACAGGGGCAACAAATGGAGTTTCTTCATTTGGGCCACAGATCCAACCAATGGTGGAATCAGATGGTTTTCAGAATCCTTATTCTGAACCAAACAACAATGGTTCCCAAAGTCAGACCATTGAAAATCTATTTGAATTGAACATGAAAGAGTATCTGAATAAATCTTATATATAAGACAATGATTTCATATGTGATTTTGAAAATTTACTACCATGAATGGGGTAGAAAAGACCTCTAAGTACTGCTACTAAATGCAGGTTTTAGACTGCACAAGAACAATGGTTTTAACAAAGTGTATGATTCTAACTAGGGCTGATTGAAGGAGCTTCTTAGCATGTCAATGATTATAGTTCAAAGTTTTAAGTTCGGATAAAAAGAATAATACTATCTTCTCTCATGATAACAACTGCATACTAAGATTTATTTATATTGATAAAGAACAATAAAAATACATCTCATATGAAAAAATCTTATTAAAGTTATTTATGTCTATGTTATACTTTTTTTTAATTAATAAGAATTTTTGGTCTTTTGATAATATTATTTATTGAAGTAACTTATGTCTATGTTATATTTTTTGTTTAATTAATTAATAAGAATTCTCGAATCTTCTGATAATATTATTTCTTATAATTTATTACGTAATCAATTGTGATCATTATAAAAAAATATTTAAACACTAATTTTATCTATCAAATATAATAATTTTAAATTAATGGTTAATTATAATTAAAATAATAATTAAATTAAGTTTTGATTACTAAATATAAAAATAATAATTAAATTTATTCACTAATTATGTCAAGATAATTTATATTATTAAAAATTCTAATTATCTTGATTTAATTGAGATTCTAATTATAACTCATAACTATATAGAGTGTTGTTTTCAGAAAGTGAGAGTGAATTTGCTTTCAAAATTCATATATCCTCCTTATATATCCTCCTAATTGTATTTGAAGTAAATGCCTTACGGATTTAATTACATAAGATTCTTTAAATTTTATATTATCCTAACTAATTTTTAATGATTATTAGTAATTAATTTTTATTTTCATTATGAAAATATAAATGATTTTTTTTTAATTTTATTTTTATTCAATGATTTAATTAAAAACATAATAAAAATTAAAAAAAAAATCTCAAATTATATTTATTCTTAAAATAGTCCGGTGAGAAATCCGCTAAGTAGCCTGGTATGTAATTGGGGTAAACTCTAGGAGATTTTCATCCCTGCAGTTAATTATAACAATATGAAGATTTGTAGTCTAGATATCTGTAATTTTGTAAATTACAAGTAACACAGAGAATGAAGCTTATAGTCCTGATATGCAGGTAAGGAACAGGAGCTTTTGCTGAATGTTAGGCCTTACTACTTGCCCATCTGTGAAGTGGCTCCCTATGCCCAGTTCAGGAGCACAAGAACTATAAAAATGTGGGCTCATATAACATCTTCAAGCTTTCATATATTTTCTGACGAAATTTATCCCGATTATCTATAATAAATATTTTATGATGAAATATATATGGATGTTTCGTACATTTTTGGATTGGACAAGATGGAAGTAGGTTGCTATAGGTCTTATTTTGAAGACTGTGATCATATAAGGTTTGCAAGCACCCAAGCAAACTCGTTAATTTTGTTTAGGCTAGAAATTAATCTTGTAAATAGGGTCTTTTCTACTAGAAAAGAATGCTACTGAACTGGTGTAATTCTATAAAATATGTTATGCTATATATATATATATATGGGTCTTTCTCAGTTCTTAGTCTTCAACATAGAAATGGAGAAAACAGATATTGTGGATGGGGTACGGAGGCGGCGAAATGAATGGGCAGAACTATGACATTAACGTTGGCTTTTAAAGTATGCATGAATCTTGGCAACTTTACTTTCTTGAAACGTTAGAGAAAGATGCATGCATTCCACATGATGATGAGGTTGAAGTATATCATAAGAAAATTGAAAACCTGGACATACCAAACTTTATCTACGCGTAGTTCAAGCGAAAGAACAAGTTCGTATGGGACGGACGAAGATTGCTCAAGTTCGTATGGTACGGAAAAAGATTGCTTTATCATTTTTACCTCGTATTGAAAGTCTTTTTTACGGAGATTTCAGACAAGCGTATCCCATATAAATGTATAAACAGTATTATAAGTGACGGGTCATGAGTAATGTATTTGAGTTTGAGAATGCTTTCACTCGAGGGAAAGTGTATCAATGTGGAGGAGAGACTCTCACTTGAGTTTGAGAATGCTTCTGCTCGAGGGAAAGTGTATCAATGTGGAGAAGAGACTCTCACTTGAGGGAGAGATGGTTAGGTATTCAAGTATGAGTCTAAGTCTCACATGGTTAGGTATTCAAGTATGAGTCTAAGTCTCACGTTGGATAGAAATGAGAAAGTTGAGCAACATATAAGAAAGAAGACCCACAAACCCAATACCTTAAGGTTTTGGGTTGAAGGTAGTATCATCCCCTTGTGTGGTTTGGCTCAGTTATCATTCTTGTGAGATCGGATTACTCAACAATTATCCAACAAGTGGTATGTATCATTCTTGTGAGATCGGATTACTCAACAATTACCCAACAAGTGGTATAAGAAGGTTTCAGGGACAAAGTTGAGCAATATATAAGAAAGAAGACCTACAAATCCAATACCTTGGATTTTGAATTGAAGGTGGTGTCATTCCCTTATATAAGTTGGCTCATGTCTATTTTTGTAAGATCTCCCCCGTATTTAGACAAAAAAAAAATATATATATATAAGAAAAACATAATATTACTTTCTCTTTACTTTTGAATATTTATATGGAAAATAATAAAAAATCACTTCCTATTTAATTGAAACAGATATAAAGTTATTTATTTATTTATTTTTTTATAGAGAAAGTTATGTTCCCGATGCATCTTTTAAATTTCAATCTCATTGTTTGCCCATAATGAAAACAAAAAAAAAACAGTTCTATCTTCAACTAAATTCCCACTAAATGTTCAATATTAACTTGCAATATGAATTATCCTATATGGGTAAAGAAATATACTACTCAATATTGCATGACCTTGTATACATCATACCCATACGTTAAATTAAACCCTCCTTTAAGAAGTTAGGTTTAAACTTTTACAAAACTTAGTTCAATCTTTTGGACCAAACGAAGTGATCAATTTCCACACGACCATGGTGGCTAAGCATCCTCCAGTGTGAAGCACACATAATGAACACTATCTTATCACCTTCTTGGTCAACATCCACACCCAATTAAAAGTGATTGTACATCTACAACCACCCGATTAAGTCACTATAACCTAACACCCCTTACGACTTGAAGAAAGTCACTGTCTCCCTCATGTCCATAGCAAACACACCACCACATATGCAACTATTGGGATCCTCTGCCCTAAACCATCACTAGTCTCATCCTACATAAAACTTCAATGCCCACCTTACTTTGAATCTCCAACTACCATCTTGCAAATCTAAACTGAAAACGAGTCCATTGGCACCATACCATGTTTTTCATTATCAATGTAATGGAAACGAGTCTTCATTGTGTCACCGAATTTAAATTGGGCCTTTACCTTGGGTCAATACAACACGAACCACACATAGTGACGAACTCCTAGGTCAATATAACGGGAGCCACTTTTCATTGATTTGAAGAAATTCATGCGTTATCACATTATGCACATATGAGTATCACGAATTGATAGAGTTGCATGTGAAATGTGTTTATGGGGAAGAAATATGGTTGGTAGTAATTCACCGTAGCTCGTAGCACCTAACTTATCTTATTTTGTTTCTTTTTTCATAAATTTAAATTTACGTAAAATTGAGAAGGGAAAGAACATTATCCATTTCTTAGCTTTCTTTTGTCCTAGATATTTCTAAGATTAGAAAACCAATTAGACTATTTATGATTTTCCATATTTTTAAAAATTTTATTTCATATCTTTTAAAGAATAGCCTTATTAAAATTAAGTGCTAATAGTAGTTAATTAATCAAAAGTGTTAAAATAAAGTTCGGCGCCAACATGCAATTTTATTTCTCTAACATTCTCAAAATAAAGTAAGACGGTCTATTTTTAAACATTCAAACATTGAAAATAATAAGATTTATGTGAACTGACAGGTTAGACAACTATGATTGGTCATAAAGAAAGTGGTCATGATGGAATCAAATGGAGGTAAGAAATGCAATAACATATTTTTTTTTATCACACTTTTCAAACAACTTGAGAATATGAATATGACATTTGGAAGATCTTCTAAAGATGGAAAAGAGTGAGAGAGGTTTTTATTTCAAGGAAGCTGGATAGATGGGAGAACAGATATGAATTTATTAGGTAGCATTCTTGTTAATACACAAAAAAACATTATATGATACATATACAAACATAGTGTAAGTGGGAGGGCTATTAGGTAAAGATCTTCCAAAAGTCATAGATAATCCACAAACAATATTCATCAAGGGGAGAGGACTAGGACTATTAGGTAGCACTCTTGTTAATAATAAAATAGTGGAAGAGTGTATGAGGAAAAAGAAAAATGTGGCTATAGTTAAGGTAAACTTCGAAAAAGTCTATTATTTATGAATTGAGAATCTGTGTATTAAATTATGGATAGATTGAGCTTGTAGTACACAGGTTGGTTGGATAAAAGAATGTATGAATTCTGTTACTATATCTATTTTAGTTAATACGAACTCAACTCAGGATATTAAACTAAAGAGGCTAATATATCTATTTTAGTTAATAGGAACTCAACTCAGGATATTAAACTAAAGAGGCTAAGACAAGGAGACTCAATGACTCCATTCTTATTTTTAATAGTAGTTGAGAGTTAGTTGAAATGGCAAGACAGACAACAAAGAAAAATCTACTAAAAGGAGTGAGGGTTGGGAATAATGGAATAGGGGTTAACTTGTTGTAATTGTTTGCTTATGATATACTGTTTTTATGCAAAGAGAGATGAAAAATAGTATGACTATAAGAAGTATTTTGAGAACTTGAGTTAGTATCTGAACTAAGGCTTAATTTTCATAAAAGTAAGATTGGTGGTATATGAATAGAAAAAGAAGCAGTAAAAAACTTGTGTAAGATATTAAATTATGGTGATGTGAAAATCCCATTTAAATATTAGGTATGCGAATAAGGAGAATCCAAAAAAATCAAAATTTTGACAAAAAGTGGTGGACAAAATTAGACATAGGTTTTCTAGATAGAATAGTAGATCCTTATCATTTATTAATCGTGTATGCCTTATTAAATCAGTGATCTCAACTCTATTACTATTTTTTTTTTCTTCTTTAAAGCATCATAAAGTATATACAAAGAAATTATAAAACTACAGAGTAATTTCCTTAGGGGTTTGGGATGGGATTTGAGGACAGAAAAATAGCTTAGATTAAGTAGAAGAATTTAAATAAAAATAAAGAAGATAGGGGTTGCGAATAAGAGATATAAAGAAGTTTAATAAAGCTCGGTTAGAAAAGTGAAAAAAGAAGATCAGGTGTAGAAAAACAAGGTCTATGGAAGAAAATTCTAGACTCTACATATGGTTCAGAGGAACTTGAGTGAGAATATTAAAAAATGAAAGATGAATCTTGGTGGTGTAGAGACATAAAAGTATGTGGAGAAGGTCAGCAAGATAATTGGTTTGATAATAATATATGAATAACGAAGTCATCGTATAATAAATTACACAAGGAGGAAAAAATACTAGTGTATTCAAATGCCTTTGGAGCTTCAAGGCCTGCCAACAATACAATATCTAAGGTGGAAAGTGTTTTTGGATAAGGAACAAGGCAAATTTGATACAAAGGGAAGTTCAGCTAGATAACATTATGTGTGAGCTGTTTAAGGAAAAAGAAGAGTCAGTGTCATATTTATTTTTCTATTATAAAATAACTCAAAATATTTAGAAACGCTATGATAGATGGATGGAAGTAAACTAAGGAAAATGTAGAGAAGAAAAGACATGAAGCTGAGGAATACAGGAATAATGAGAACCTGAGAATGAAATGGGATACATTGTATTAATGCATATAAGTATAACTAACAATCTACCAGAATGGCCGGAGGAGTTGAAAAGTTATCTTTAATACCGATGATCTAATCTAACTAGTTCATAAAAGTTCTTACTTGGAGTAGGAGGCTACATATTTACAAGTAAGAGTAAGGAAATAAAGAAAGACATAACAATGCAAATAAGAAAAATGAATAATGAAGACTGAAAAGAACAAGGACAAAATGAATAGTTTCAGAACCACAAGATACATAATATATTTCTTTATTGAGAAAAAATTAGAAATAGTAGACATGTAAGAGTTGTAATAGAATGAGAGAATATACTCAACGTTCAAACACCTGCCCTGAAACTAAAACCGACAAATCTCTTTCTATATAGTATTTTTTTTATATCAATTAATGATGGGTCTGTTTAATAGATCATAAATTGTAGGGTATACAAATAAAGAGATTTGGAGTGTTGTAAAATTTGTAGAAATGTTTTACAAGCCCTTTTTCTTTTTCAAAAACACTATATACTCTTAGTTTGTATTACTAGTATATGGATTGAGACATCTCTTTATACTTTATATTATTCTATTCTTTTATTAATAAAAAAATGTTTATTTTTAAAATCAAACAAATTTTATCCATTTCTGAGTATTGTTGAATTCTCCATTTTCTAGATAAAGAAAAAATAAAAGTAGTTATACCCAAAAAGAGAATGTTATGAGTTTTATACATGAAGATTCTTAGTAAGATAACACTATTATTTTTCAGTGTGTATAACAAGCAAAATTAAACTCGTTCACACATATAAGAAAGTGGAATTGCAGATAGATTGAATTTCAATATTAAGCCTGCTGCCAATTGATAACCATAAAACAAAAATTTATAGGTTTTTGCTGTTAATTAAATTGGTTGATGCTCATGAAGTAAAGAAACACAAAGATCTTAACTTTTGGTCCCTCTCTTGCGGGAACACGGGGAGCCATACCTAAAGCTTGACTTATTGTAAAGTTGGTTTTGAAAACATAGGGAGCTCCTCCATTTTTACAACTTATACTATATTAATATAATGCTACTTGCATGTTGACATAAGGTTTATCCAGTTCAAGATACATTGAACAAGGAGAAAAACATGGATGCTTTGTGGTGTTTTTGCCGTTTAAAATCATCGATGCTTTTATTTAGTTGTCAGGTAGCTATGATTCCACAACCATTCGTCATATATCATGTTATACAGGAGAAAAACTCACCAAAGTTGTTGATACTCAGTACCAAGTTATATTGTTCATTTGATCAATAAAGAAGCTTCCTTAATTATATGGCTGCGCTTGCACAAACGCGTTAGGTTAGTTCATTTCAAGGAAAAATGTAGAATGAAACAATGATTTGTATAGGAAAATGAACTGAAAGAAAACAGTTTTCTTGATCTGTAACTTTTAATTGGATCTCATAGATTTTATTTTCCTCCATATGTGAGAACTTAAAGAGTGGAAAGTATAAGAAGACTATAGTAGTTTCCAAAGTTATCAATCTCTTATCTCTCGAAGATATGGTTTAGATAAGTTTATTTCTAAATGATATTATTTTATTTATTAACTTAAGTAACTGAATTTTTTTTAATTATAATTTTATAAATAAAACTATTTTATCACAATATATCAAAGTTTAAATCTAATTAGATAAACTTGAGATTTTAATTTAAAGGTAATTATTTAAAAACTATTTTATGAAAGTCAATTAATAATTATATGGATCTATATATGTAATTATACAATTACTTGATTTTGATTTTTTAATTTTATTTTGTTGTCATGTTACTTTCTTCTCAAATGAACTATTGCACTTTTCAATTTATTTATTTTTCCCTTTTTATCATATTTTCTTTTATTGTAACCCAACATACCCTTAAGGATTGTTTGTTATGTGATAAAATTTTAGTTTGTGAAATATGAAAAAGAAAGTGCGTTGCACTTAGATCTAAATCTATATAAATTGAAAATATATACTAATACTAATCAGTCATCAATTTCGCATGTATCAAAAAATTATATTAATTTATAATAAAATTATTATTTATACATAGTAATGATAAGTTTTTTGAAAAAAAAAAGTTGTATTAACTATGTTATAAAAGAAACATGCTTTCAAATTATGGTGCGATAAAAGTCATAACTAAAAATAAACATTAACGAGACTCTAGTGCAAAATATCTATTTCGTTTCTCTATAATTTACTTTGCAACTTGTATAAATTTATGCACTTAATTTCGTAAGTTTATTGCAATATTATAAACAAATGGTTCATAAATCAAAGGTTAGGGAAAAAAATTAAAAGGTAAAACAAAATAGCTTTTAGTTTGTGAAAAGATATGGAATCTGGTTCTCATGTGTTTTGTTTTTTACGTAAATTTTCTTCTTTGATTTCTATGCCATGATATTATTAGTTAATTATTACAAGAAGGATGACAAATTACACTTCCTTTAACATTGTCTACTTCTCCAATAAAATAGAGCTAAATTATTACGATGAGATGTATGATTTGTTACTATATTGTCTATTTGATTATATGGGAATAATATTATTTTTATTTAACAAGAATTAAATTATTCTGTGTGATTTATTGAATGCTCTTTCAATTCAATGGAATGTTTATGTACTCTTTAAAAATGGACTTTGCATATGTATATGCATTTAGGTACTTCCTTGTACCTAGTTTATATGTTCTTGGTAGACTTTATGTATGTTAACTCTTACTAGAAGGGACAATATCATCTTTTTGCCGTGTGAAAGAGTATACACTAAAGTGAGAATTATTTGTTGAAGATTTTTTTACTCTCAAGTTAGTTAAAGTGTTTTATAAGAAAAGTAAAAAAAAAAAAAATTAATATTTAGTGAGTACTGCCTATCATATTACTGCATATTTATGTACTTTTGAATCTGCCATAGTAAAACCTAAGTAAATACTAATAATACTCTACAATTCCAATCGTAAATAACTAATTATGAATATGTTACTACTTTTTAACTTTTCTCACACTTAGATGCATAAATTAACGCCCTAATCGAAATGCCTCCAAACCTAACATTGTTTTGTTGAAAGAAGTTGGATTAATCATCAAATAAGTGGACTCACTAATTCACATATCAGTTTAATTATGAAGTTCATGGCGTGAATCAAATAGTGGAAGTTCGAATATAGCATGCACGGATTCATAAATTTTAATTTGAAGACATCATCATCATTATTATTTCAAGAGTAATTGCAATTTTTATCTTTGGAAAATAAATAAATTACATAATATTCAAAGTTTTGAATGGTTTTTCATTTTTTATATGCTCCTAAATAAATTATATGATTGTTGCTACTTGCAGTAAAAGACTATATTTATTAAGAGGGGAAAATTATTTTAATAGGATTATTTCAATAAGGAAACATATTTCTTTTATTTTTAGTATTTGGAAAATATTAAAATAAAATTATTTTGAGCGTATAGAATAAGACGTTTAATATGAATAGGAAATAATCATATCTATCCTATACAATATGTTAATCACATAACCTTTTACTCAATATGTCCCACAATATAAAAACATTATGACAAGTGGTTACATGATATGAATACAATGAATCTCATATATATATATATATATATATATATATATATATATATATATATATATATATACCTTTATACTTTAAAATAGTTTAGAATAATTTAAAAAAACAAAAAAAAAGTAATAAGGAAGACAGTTCAGAAACGAATTTTTAGTACCAACTCTTGATTTTGCCTGGTTCTTGATTAAATTTCCACCCCCATTGGTTTCTTGTGTTATTAGGACTAATCACTAGATGGCTTCAATTCCAACTAGTTGAACTAATTATTTTTGTCAAGAAATTGTTCAATGCAACTAGGGTTTACTACCCATTATCACTAGGAAAAGTTGAACTAGTGAAATATTTTTTTTTTTTAAATTTTAGAGATACTCTAATTTTTATAAAAAAGAAAGTTGTACTGTGAAATGGGATTTCACTATATTCCTCTGGTATTGCACATTCACTGCATTCATCCTCTAAGCCTCCTATATTATTTATTTGATTCAAGAATACATTGAACAAGACAGTCCTTTAGCTTTTCACTATCTTGAAATTAATTATTGTAATGATCAAAACAAAAGACACAATCATATTCTTTCACTGTTGTTATTGACAAACCCAAAGCCATCAAAGTAATAAATACTTAAGAAATCGATAAAAAATAAGTGCAGTGGCTTTGACAGACATGCCAGGAATAGCTAACCCTGATTGGAAAGGGGGAGCCGGCTACAAATGAAAAGCAGAAGCACAATAATAAGTATGCATGAATCTTGACAGACATATGCATTTTCTTTTCAGGAATGTTTTGAGACATATCAATCTTTATCCACAAGTTGGATAAAATCGTGAGAAAATTCAAACCCTAGGGAGATTGAACTTTCTCATCTACCTTGGAATTTTGGTCAAGCAAAATCTTTGTTCTTTTATTCATAAAATATCTCTGGTTTGAATAAAAGAGTAAAATAAAAAATGACACGACGACACTTGTCTTTTTTGGTACAATTTTTAACTTTTTTTTACAGCATCCTAAACCTTTTAATCATTTATAAAAATATGAACTAAAGATAAAATTGTCATCTAACTAAACTTAACATACCCTTCACTTTGAGTCTAATGGGTAACGGAAAGATCATTTCCCTTTTTATGAGTTTTTATGGTATCATGTCATCCAAGTTTCTGCATAAAATATAACATTCAAGTAAACTCATTAGGATCACTCTATTAGTTTGCATATAAACTCATGGATCCAAATACTATTACCATAATCATATATAAAAACGTAACAATATTTAAGCATATATACGGTTTGATGTCATTTCATTCAATATATATGGATTTCTTTTAAAACGAAAGGACAGAAAAAAAATTGTGCTTAGAATGTATATATTCATTTAACCTCCGCCAGGTTATATTCTTTGTTCAGCGAAAGGAAAAAAGAGTTTATGTAATTTTTCTCTAAGATTTTTTCATTTCATTTTTTAAATAAGGCAAAACACTTTTTTATGAAAAAGGTATAAGGATGTCTTAACCAAATTACAACTAAATTGTTAGTAGTATTCTATACATAATCTTCATTTATTAATCTTTCACTTCCCATATTTAAACATCTTCCTCTGTAAATCTAATCTCTTCTATTCATCCTTCCATACTAAATATTTATAGGTTCATAAGTAAGTATATATACACCAAATTTTTTCAGGATTTTTCTGGGACCTAATTGGCATTATTTGATACATCTTTATACCGTTTTCAGCCCGTTTGAATCAGCAGTTCGATCTCATTTGCAGGTGAAGTTAGTGGAGTGGAATTGATAAATGTAATATATATATATATATATATATATATATATATATATATATATATATAGCTATACTTGAACAAAAAATTTCATGAATAATTTTAGGAGAGAAAATTCACTTATGTACAGTTAAAAAAATAAGAAAGTCGAGAAACTGTAAGAATTTTCTTATAAATTGGTTTATACATTAACTAATTTTGATGTATAAAAGAAACCATTTTCTTTTTGCCCTATTAAGTGTTCATGGAGAAGAGAAATTTGTACACATATCTTCAGAGTAATTATGAAGAATATTCAATTTGTGTTTGTCGCCTCTGAGTGAGCATATAAAACCAAAATTAGGGTTTTGCAGGCGAGTAACCATAATATTAAATTGTGGTCTCTGATCACTTGTGGAATTGCGAGGGGCAATATCTAAATCCTGAGTAGTTGCATCTATGTTGAAATTGAAAAGATAGGAAGCCAATTGCATACGGATCATTAAACTATTGCTAGTAGTTGACGAAAACTTTTTCCAGGTCACTGATACACTGAACAATGCGAAAAATCTTGATGTTTTGAAACCCTTTTGCATTAACAACATTACAGTGTTTATAAATTGTCAAGTACATATGATTCCACACTCATCGTCATATATGATGTTGTGGAAGACCAGAAAAATCCACAGAAATTGTGGATACTTGGTGCTGAAAATATTGTTAATTTACTCACCCTAGAAGTATTCATTTCACTAGCTTAATGGGTTGTCACGGACACGATGACCCTTTATTAATTTGGATATGGGAAACAAAGCAAGGGAGATAAACAAATTTAAAAATTATACTTTTTTTTTTTATAATGTTTGATTTCTTGCTTTACTAAAAGAGAGATATCTTTCGGGAACAATAAAAAGTAAGGAAAAATTTTAAATTTCAAAGGGATTTTTCTTTTATGTTTTTTCCTCCTATCCAAATGTATTGCAAAAGGTTGTCAAAAATTGAGAAGAATACAAGGAATATACTTCTTAACACAATTTTAACTATTAATCAGTATTTAATATTGAGAACTACAATGAAAAATGTTAACAACAAACATTCTCCTAGCTATTTGAATATATAGAAAATTAGATGATTTTGTAGTTTTTAACAAATTCTAACAAATATTATCTATCCTTTATTAAAAAGAAAAAAAAAAAAAACTAAAAAAAAAAAAAAAAAAAAAAAAAAAAAAAAAAAAAAAAAAAAAAAAAAAAAAAAAAGACTATGAAAGATTAGACTCAACCCGTGAAAAAGAAAGAAATACAGCAAATAATCAAACTAACCCATAAGATAACATAAAAAAGTAAAAGAACAAAATTAAGAAGAGAAAACAACACAAGAGTTAAGTTTATCTCTTAGGTTAAAAAACAAAACATAACAAAAGAAAGAAAATCAAAATTAAAGTGTACAAATTCCTTCATCATTTCTTCTTTGTAGTACACATTCTAACATATTTTTAACAGTCTTGGAAGCATGATTTCTCGACCCTCCAACGTTCCTAGAAATATGATAACACCTTTCCAACTAATTAGAATCAATAGAGACCCCTGCTTCACCCGATTGACCCAGTATTTAGAAATCAACTTATACTCCTATATAAGACATAAATCAGCAGTAGTTAAGTGTAAACTAGAAGAGTTGAAGTGATACCCTTGGACTTCTAAACCAGCAGCCATCATGACAACAAGCCTAACCCTAGCCGAACCATGAGAAGTTATTTCAATAGTTTTTTCAGCAGCTATAAAAGCATTACTATTGGTCTACTAGACCTGTGGAGTGATTAGACAAGATCAACATGACCATCAGAGTTTGATTTAGAAGCTCCTCCTCCAACATATCAACCCACGTCTTAGAATACAAAACTCTAAATACCAGCACCCTATAAGAAATTCTCTTCAAAAGCAACAAGTTTAGAATTATTATTATTTTGTCCTTGGAACAACAACAACCAGAACAACCAAGAGGGATAAGAATCCACAATATCCACAATATTCACATTTTCATATTTATCCTGGGACAAGTTTTCATCAATACAATTTAGAAAAAGAATTCGAAAGAGACAAACCAAACCAGTGAGCGAAGTCACTCTTAGGAGAAGCATATTGTATCTGCACAACATTCGAAACTAAGGAGACCTGCTAAGAATCATCAATAAGACTTGACATCCTTTTTAAACTATCTTCCTTATCATAGTTATTATTAGGAGCAACAACATTGGCTCCTAAAGAAGATGGTTTAGAGTCATTACCAACAATAATATTAGCAACATTAACCACCTTAGTATGCAGATTAACATTGCCCTCCTTTGTTTCCAAGTTGTATTTAGGAACATAACATTGTTTAGACTTCACTTGTTGATCACCTATTTCACTTTGAATGTAATGTCTCCAAGTAAATAACATATAAGCAATTATTTTACAAAAAGAGTAAAAAAATCAAAAGTTGTTCATACTCAACATCATTTATAAATTTAGTGTTCCATGTAATCATAACAGTATTATCAATGAAGTTAAGTGAGTTGATTAGAATGAACTACGTTTTTCTATCAACATTTGAAACTATTCTAATCGGTATGATAAGTCTTTTTATATTGAACTTTTGTTTCTTCTATAAGAAACTATACTTATAATTAAAAATAATAATGTTTTTATTATGAAATTAAATTAAATGTAGATAAAAAATATGAATTTCCTAAAATTATATATACATTGAAATAAAATATGTAGAAGTTATTCGAATGTGATATGATAAGAAAATGAGACATTTTTTTATGATTATTTTATAAAAAAACACTACAAAAAAAATATTATTTAAAGACCAATATTTAGCTACCAAATAAAATGGTTGCTAATTGTGACCAAAATAGTCACCAAATTAAATTTTGGTTGCTAAATAACTACAAAATAAAAATAATGATTGAATTTAGTGACCAATTAAGTCAAATAATTGGTATCTAACATTAGATACCAAAATTTTAGTGACCTGTACCATTAGATTCTAAATTGGTATCTAATTAAGTTAGAGAATAATTTAGAATCTAATGGTATAGGTCATTAAAACCTTAGTAGCTAATGTTAGATACCAATTATTTGACTTAATTGGTCACTAAATTCAATCATTACTTCTATTTTGTAGTTATTTAGCAACCAAAATCTAATTTGGTGACTATTTTGATCACAATTAGTAACCATTTCATTTGCTAGCTAAAAATTGATCTCTAAACAATCTTTTTTCTTATAGTGAAAGTTATATACAGAAGGAGTATTATTGGATTGCACCAATCTATTTATACAAAGTTGTATACAAACATCTTATATGTATTGAGTATTAAACAGTATATACTACTAAACAAATACAAGGTTCTTTTCAATGGTAAAGTATAAAGATATTTCACTAGTAAACTATAAACATTTTAGATAAGATGGATTTAAAACTTCAAAATGAGTTGCTTAATTAGAAGAACTTTATTACACTATAACAACATAGATATTTAGCGTCAGTTAAAAATTATCATAGACAAGAAAAAAATTAAAACTAATTAATCAATGACATTGAATTTGTCTTAAATATGTGTGCCACTCTATAACTATTAATGCCAATTCAATTGATTAGTGTTTACTTCTGAAGACTAGACTGACACTAAGTAACATTAGCTATTAATTTTTAATTGGTGCTTTAATTAAATTAGCAATTTTATTTTAAAATTTATTGTGGATGCTAACACTAAGTAACATTAGCTATTAATTTTTAATTGGTGCTTTAATTAAATTAGCATTTTTATTTTAAAATTTATTGTGGATGCTAAATAAAATTCATTTAGATTGTGTTAATTTGTCATGATGTTAATGAGAGTAATTTAAAAAGAAATTTATCGTAAAATGTTTATATTTTTAACAAAATGAAGTATAAGAAAAAAATTATGATGGGCGAATAAGATGAATATTGATAAAAGGAGATGAATGGGTATGAAGTAGATGGACATAAATGAAGAAGATAAATAAAAAAAAATATAGATGAAGGATGTGTGTGGATGAAGGAGATGAGTGTGGTGAAAGAGATGAATATGTATATAAAAGATAAATGTAGATGATAGATATGAATGTGAATAAAAAAGATGGGGTGAAAATATTTATAAAAAAATGAAAAAAAAAATTGTTAATGAAAAAAATTTTCATCTTTAAATCTAAGCTTTTAGATTAAGAATAATTTATGATTCATATTAGTTATCACAAAGAAACACGAATTGATAACATATAAATTAACATTTATAAATATTAAAATAAATAAAATTAGTGTCAACTAGGTCAATAATAACCTTATTTTCTTTTAATATTTATTATAGTTAACATTAAGTCTGATACAAACATAAATAATTTTAATTATTAAAAAAATTAAAAGTAATTAATATCATCATAGAGATGACTAAGGCGACTCTAATAATATTTAATAATAAATAAATTCTATTAACGTTACTTAAGTCGATGTTAATATGAAATTAAAAATATTTATTAAAAAATTTATAAATAATTTTACTTTTTAAACTTTTTTTCTTAAATAATTATTGTGTCACATTAAAATCAGTTTAGCCGACTCTATTAATGTTAAACATTAAGGGAACTATATTAGTCTCACCTAAACTAACACTAATTTAGCATGAACACAAATATTTATTTATTAAAAAATAAAATATAATTTTATGTTCTTTTTAACTTTTTTTCTTAAAAATTCTTTTGTGTGACATTAGAGTTAGTTTAGTCAACTCCATTAGTCCAATGTTAAATATATTATATTAATGACAACTAAATTAACACTAATTTGATATTAACACAAGTATTTATTTAATAAAAAATTAAAATTTATTTTATAAGTTGACCAACACTAATATTTAAAATTTAATTTAATATTTTCTTAAGATGTTAAACAATAAAGAAAATGGAAAGGAATCATCTCAAACGAAAAATAAAAAATTATATGTCCGTGATTTAAATTTATTTTTTATTTATTTCTTTGACCTCTAAAAAACGTCTTTTAATATATTAATTCCTTTTACCAGTTTTAATTATTAGACATATATGCTTAGAAAAAAAATATAAATATTTATGAATTTATAATATCAATCTATATGCCAATACTAAAATAATAGTAATAATAAGAAATATATAAAAAAATTGTTGTTAGAACGGAGTACTACAATAAAAAAAAATCAATATCAAAATATTTATAAATATCAAATTAATTCATAAAATCATGTTTCTATGTTGTGTTACGGATTTTGAAGATGTTTTATATTTTCATAAAAGAAGAATATGAATATGACAATTAAAATTATTTACAAATCAAAGAGATTTAATTAAATTTGGAGGAAACGACAACGATGCATTAGTATCATGTTGCCTGAGTTTTGGTTTACAGTTCTATTTGGTTGGAACTTTACTGGAAAGTTACCAGATGAACTATTAAAAAAAAAAGTAAAATATAGTTGATTTTTTCAATTTAATATAAAAATTCAAATTAAATCAAATCAATTCTTTTATCGGCAATGAAAAAATTTATAAATATATAAATATTTAGATAATTACAAAGCTAAAAAGACATATGGAATCAACCAGGAATTGGATTTCAATTCATCCTCTTATCAACTCAACCTTATCAGATAGGGTAACTATTACACGTACAACGTAAAGATTTTACCAAATAAAAAGATGTTACGATTTTTTTTAATAATTATTGTTATATTTATAATTTCAATTCTCTAATGTACATAAATCAATTATATATAGTTTTACCCTTAAAGTTATAATACAAATCAGCTGTTATGTCTTAATATTTATAAACGTATTTTGTGAGTATAATATAATTAAACCTTAATTATATTTGTTGTTAATTAATACTAAATGTACAATATTATATTTTAATATAATAAGTAGTTTAATTCAGTTTGTTGATTTTTATTTTCAGTCTGACATTCAAATTAAATCGGTCTGTTCAAAGAAAATAAATCTAAAAAATTGAAAACAAAATAAAGTTAAGTTTAGCCGATTATTATTATTATTATTATTTTGAATTGCTTGAGTTTTCAACTGTATAGTTATTTTAATTTGAATGATTATGTACAGGAGCAATTGTTGGTAGAGAGAGTTACATATTCTTTGTGGATCTTAACTATTTGTTTGGTTATAATATTATATTTTGATTAGTCAATTTTAACTAGTTTAATTTAGTACATTGTGTCATTTAAAAATTCTTACCCAAATCATTTAAGTGCTCACTCCTCCCCTACAAGGTAATATAAATACTTAAAAGAGGTCAATTTTTTTAGCATGGATGTTTTTTTACCACTTTAAAGTAAGGTGACAGACATGACATCTCCTTACCTAAATTTCTTTAAAATATAGGAAAAGAGTGTATCATTTACTAAAGGTAATTAGGTACAACTGCTTTAATTAATTAGCATTTTCGCTACACACAAAATTTTTTTAAAAATGAAGTATGTACTGCTTAAATAAATAATTATGACTGATACTATACATTCAAAATAATTATAGTAATATTTTATAAGACTATACTTATCATTTAAAAAAATTCTATTAAAGAATTTGAACTTATTTTGCTAATATTCGTTAAACTGTATAGTTATTTGTTATTATTTTTAGAAGTTTGGTGTCTATAAATTTTGCTTTTTTTTGTATCAATATGCAAAAAAAGAGATTTTGGCATGCGATTTTTGAAACTGTTTTATGTTTTTGGCATGCGATTTTTTGTTTTCACTTAGTAATAGTTCATAAAAGAATAGCAGGACAAGGATTTAGTATTATTATTCATGAAAATAAATTCGATGAGATTTATAAAATGAGTAATAATCCATTTTAAAATAATATGAATATAAGAGTGAATAAGCGGTTGATTTATTAAGAAGATTTATTAATAAAATATTATCAATAGAGAAAAGTTAATTTTAGAAGTCTGAAAAATAATAGAAGAATCAAAATGAGATAAAACGACTCATTTGTCTTATGAAATTATGAAGAAAAAGAAAGAGTTAACATAAGAAAAAAAATTGAGTTTGGAGTTTGTTGTACTTTAAAATAAAATAAAAACTGTCTTTATGAACACTTTTCTTACATCAATAATAAATAATAAATAGAGAGATGTTGATATAATGTAGGTGTCCTTTTATAAGTGTTGTAAAAATAATTGTTCTAGTAAAAAACAAAATAGTAGTAGTTTTTTATTTATAGTATTAGTTTCTCTTTTCTTTCTCTCATTATCTTTCTTTTTAAACATGTATTTAAAAATACTAATAGTTTTTCTCATTATCTCTCTTTTTAATTGATAGATGATTATTTGTAACTTATCATAGATGATTATTGAATTTATACTTTATTATTATCACTATAATCCCTATTAAATAGTCTTTAATGACATGCTAAGTTAGTCTATTGTTATATTAGTATGAATATGACTGTGGGGAAATTTGTTGAGTTATCTTAACAATTATTTACAATTTCATCCATGAATTTGTTTTCTTGGATAATTATTTGTTGGAACGACTTAATGAGACTGGGAAGCGAGTTCTAATATTTATCTAAATGACGTCTTTATTAAGACATTACTCAATATCTATGAAGTCTGTTTGGAATGTTGCAAATTGTCATTGATCATCCTAGTTACAAGATGACACAATAATCCTAAGTTAGAAAAATGTAATACTGATAATGTTTTTTCACAGATTTCATTCAATGCACAGTTTTGCATAATGGGATATTTTATACACCCACTCAATAACAGAATTAGTTACATAGGCTACAAGAGCCATACGCGTGTCTATACGGGCAAACTTTACAATTGTCTAATATATATAAATTTTATATCTGAAAAACTAATTATGTCTTAATATTCCCCCTCAAACTTGAGACACATAGCAAAGTCTAAGTTTGTTTCGATTCTTCTCAAATTGATCTTGAGTTAACGCCTGGTCAAACAGTCAGCTACTTGAATTCTTGAAGGCACATGATGAACATCCACTTCTCTCTTTAAAATCATATCTCTTATAAAATGAATATCAATTTCTATGTGTTTACTCCTGACATGCTGAATTAGATTAGAAGCTAATGCCTTTGCACTGAGATTATCACACCAAATCATCGATGGTTGCTTTAATCTCAATCCAAGTTCAATTAACAATGAATTTAGCCACTTAATCTCTGAAGCACCATCAGCTAGGACCCTATATTCGGATTCTGCACTTGAACGAGAGACAACTCTTTGTTTTCGTAAAGACCAGGATATCAAATTATCATCAAGATAAACACAAACTCCTCCTATTGACTTCCGATCATCTAAATTTGTAGCCCAATATGCATTTGTGAAAGCCACAAGTCTCATGTGTTTTATTGGCTTGAAATGTAGACTAAGTTGAAGTGTCCCTTTGAGTTACCTGAAAATTCGTTTCACTCCCTGAAAATGTTTCTCTCTAGGTTGCAACAAAAATTGACTAAGTTTGTTTATAGAGAAGGCAATATCTGGCCGAGTATTAAGAAGGTACTGTAATGAGCCTATGACTCTGCGATATAAAGTGGGATCAACCATCTTTTCACCGTCATTAGTTGAAAATTTACTACCTGTAACCATAGGAGTTGCTGCAGCACCACAATTTATCATGCCAAACCTCTTCAACACATTTAAAATATATATGCCTTGATTAAGATAAAAACCTGAGCTATCCCTCCGAACTTCGATTCTCAAAAAGTAGTATAATGAGCCTAAGTCTTTCAAGGCAAACACCGAGTTTAGTTTACTAGTAAATTCCTTGAGAAAATTTGAGTCATTGCTTGTCACCAAGATATCATCAACATAAACAAGTATGAACATAGTGAGCTTGGAATTATGAAGATAAAATAATGAGATGTCACTCACAGTGTTCTAAAAACCCCATTCCTGTAAAGTGAGTCGTAGACGAGCAAACCATGCACGTGGGGCCTGTTTGAGTCCATAGATAACTTTCACAAGTTTACACACATGTTTTGGACGTTTTTGATCAATGAACCTTTCAGGTTGCTTCATTAAAACATCTTCCTTAAGATAGCCATTTAAGAATGCATTATTCACATCTAGTTGCTTCACATCCCAATTGAAAGTAATTGCAATACTAAGGATGATGCGAATGCTGGTTGGCTTAACAACTAGACTGAAAGCATCAGTATAATCCACACCTTCAACTTGCTGGAAGCTCTTAGCAACAAGTCGTGCTTTGTGTTTAAGAATAGATCCACCAGCTTTGAATTTTGTCTTGTAAACCCATTTACAATCTACTAATTTTTGGTTGCCTTCACAAGGTACTAAAACCCATGTTTTGCTGCGTTATAGAGCAGAGAACTCTTCTAACATTGCTTGCTTCCAACAAGGAGTAGAAAGGGCTTCTTTAGTTGTTTTGGGTTCTAAGTTGTTGTTTCGTAGACTTTGGCCAATAGAACCAATGTAGGGAACTTGGGTTTGTAAAATCCAGCACGAGATCTAGTTATCATTTGATGTTGTACTGGTTGTTGTATTGAATTCTCTGCTTCAAGGGAAAGAGAGTCTTTTGAGTTCTCACAATCTGGCTGTTGGATTTGGCTATGATGACTTGGCCTGTTTGATTATGTGTTGAGCTCAACACACTGGAGCTGTTGATATTGTTTCCTCATGATTTTGAAACTGAATCACATGTGTGTAAGTTGGATGTACGCAGAGGACTGTCCATTTGACTATCCATTTGAGTTCTTGTGGCTTCCTCACTTTGTCCATTTCTTAGTTTGTATTATGAGTCATGAGCAATAAATGGTATAATACATTCATTTCCAGAAGATGATGCTTTTCTATCAAGAAAACCTGCAACACAAGGAAAACTAAAAGCATAAAAAATTACATGTCTTGAAATATAGACACCGCCAATGGAACTCAAGCATTTGAATTAGAAATCCCTTTCATTTTAGCGAGATATTCCTCCATCTTCAAATTCCCTTTGCGAGTCTGATGGAGATCCGCCTGAATCACCATGACTCTAGACTTCATCGACGCACAAATAAGTTCCTTAGCGCTCATCCATAACTCTTGTGTTGTTTTGCAGTGAAGAAGTTGTGCGCTAACTTTTACCGTCATTGTGTTTCGCAACCAGCCTACGAGTAATCCATTGATTGCAAACCATTCTTCGAATGCTGAATTTGAGATTGTCATCGTGCCTTCAGCAATGCGGGGAGAAGGTGCTGCTCCTGTGTCGTCAATGTGCGACACAAGTAGATTTCCTCCGATAAAAGGAAGAACCATTGATTCCCACACCAAATAGTTGCTTCAATCTAGCTTGATTGAAGCGATTTGGCTTGATGCATTGAACAACAAATACGTCTTCATCGAAAAGGAAGAAGACACTGCAGAAACGTTACCTGAGATTGACATTTTTTTTCTCGCTCTTGATACCAAGTTAGAAAAAAGTAATACTGATAATGTTTTTCCACAGATTTCATTCAATGCACAGTTTTGTATAGTGGGATATTTTATACACCCACTCAGTAACAAAATTTGTTACATAGGCCATAAGAGCCATACGCGTGTCTACACTGGCAAATTTTACAGCTGTCTAACATAAACTTTACAACTGTCTAACATATATAATTTTTATATATGAAAAACTAATTATGTCTTAACAACCTAGAAGATTTTGAGTATCATTTGAGATCTGAACAAAAAATTAGAAACATTAATTAACTTAATATGTTTTTGTTGCATTTCTATTCGTACCAACTTCATTTATGTTACTTTCAATTTCATTAAATCTAATCTAGATAGAAAAGTTAATTCTTCCTATACTTTTATGGTTTTCGATATTTGTTCAACTATTTTATTTGACTACATTCAAAATGTAGGTCTATATTTATATTTTAGTAAAGTTTGTTGATGTTAGAGTAAAATTTATTTATTTAAGTTCGTTTATTTGATTAATTATTATTAAACAATAAAAAATAAAATATAAATATGTTTTATATGTAAAACAAAAGATTTTTATATATACCATATATAGTAAGTGAAGTTTTGTTTAGATGATAAATCCATAATCTTAAGGTAGTATTGTACCTCATAAGTTATTTCACATCTTTATTTCGTGTTGTAAAATATGCTTTCATTCTACGTTTCCTAAGATAATTATGGAAAGCCCTTGTCAACATAAACAATTAATCTCTTAAAGTATGAGTTAAAACTGTTATGTATCAACAACTCTTTATGTAACTTTAAAAACTATTAATCATGTAAAGTTCATCCTTTACTCAATTTTTGAGTGAAAGCTCTCATTTAGGTTTGGTAAGTAAGATTAGTTATCAAGATCATGATATTTAAAGAAGAGTCATTTTAATTTGATAAGTAAGATCAGTTATCAAGATCATAATATTTAAAGAAGAGTCATTTTAATACATGTATGAAGGGTATTTAATACAAATTTTCAATTCCACGTTATCAAACTTAAAAGATAATTTTTTTAAGCTGAAACTGAAACTGCTTAATAGTTAGAAAATGTATCTTTTAAACTGTAACAAATCTTCCTTCTTTACTCTATGTAAATGTATCTTTCAAACAGTAGAAAAACATATGTTTAATAATATAAAAAAAACTTAAAAAAAATAATTTTGTGCTCAAAATCTTGTGTCCCAAAATTTTGTAAAACCAATTTTTTTCATTCAACAATCTAAAAACCATTTTTTTTTCATCTAACAGTTTAAAAAAATGATAATCTTTGTAGTTGTTTAAGACGCTACTCCTCTTCATAATGAGCAAAACCTGTTATACAAGTAGTATATTTAAATAATTGTATTGCTTAAATTAGATAAATTTATAATTTTATAACATGTAAACATATATTTTATAATTTTAAACAATTTATAATCTAATACAGTTTTATAATTTTATGTATTATATAAAAGGAAGTTTCTAAGATAGGAGAAACTTTAAAATATATTAACATACATTTTAAATGAATCCTTTTTTAGTGGTCCACATCATGAACTTGATAAAGAACTCTACAATAAGTATCCTCCTGGATTTATTTGCTCATAAGGAGTTCTCTAATATTGTATGTTACCTATGCAGACTCCTATATGGCCTCAAGTAATCATTTCATGCATAGTTTGAGTGTTTTCAAACTATCATTTAGCAATTTGGAATGAAACAGTGTTGTTGAACATTTTCTATTCTATCGTCATATTCTAACGTCATCCTCACCAAGGATGTATATATGAATGATATTATTATCGCATTTAGTTATAAAGACATATATGAATGATATTATTATCGCATTTAGTTATAAAGACAGTATTGTATAACTAAAATAATATCTTACTTAAAAGTTTCAAACAAAATATCTTAGATCCTTGAGGTATTTCCCAGATATAGAAGTGGCATAATTTAAGGATGATTTGGTCATATTTAAAAAGCAATATTTTATCGACATTCTAAAAGAAACATGGATGATATATGTTAAACTTATAGAGACATAAATGGATCCAAGTGTCAAACTTGTACTTGACTGTGAAAACCTTATTTTGATCCTCCGGAGATCTAAAAGGATGATTGGTAAGCTAAATTACCTCACTATGACTTGTCCTGAAATTGTTTTTGTCATGAGTGTAATAAGTCAATTTTTAGAACCTTCTTGTCAAACCCATTGGGTAATAGTTGTACGAATCCTAAAGTATATTAAAAAGACTACTAAAAAATGACTCATTTATGAAGATAAGATAAATACTCAAATTGTTTAGTATTTTGACTTTTACCAGGTAGGCTTGCTAAGCGATAAACACTTCAGTGTATTGTGTTCTTGTTGGAAGTAATTTAATATCATGAAAAAAAGTAAGAAAAAATGTTATGAAAAGGTCAAAAGCAAAAGCAAAATACAAGACAGTCACGTTATTTACTTATGAGTCCATGTGGCTAAAACAACTCCTCAAAGAGCTTAAATTTGAAGAAAGTTTCCAAATGCACCTTCTATGCGACAACTAGGCAACATTACACATTTTCTCTAATCCTGACTTTCATGAGACGACTAGACATATTGAGGTAGATTCTAGTTTCATAAAAAAAAAAAAAAAAAAAAAAACTAGAGTCTAAAGACATCACCATTAGATTTGTCAATTCTAGTGAACAGTTGGATGACATATGCACCGAGTGTCTAAGAAGACTGAGGATCAATTATGTTTGTAGCAAGTAGGGCACATACGACCAACATGTTTCAGCAAGAGGCGGTGTAATATAACTATAGAAATAAGGACTTGATCTTATATAACAAGAAATATTATTATAATTATCAAAATAAAGAGATGATCATATATAATCAAGAATATATAGATTACATATATACAAATATTATTTAGAATATTTTTATTTATTCCCATATTATATATTTGTTATCAAAGGATAAAAAATCTTCTCTATTTATTGCATAGATTCCTTTTTCTCAATATAAATAAAAACACCTTTTTGTATCAGAAACACACAATTCAACTTAATGTTTCTCTCTTCCCTATAGTTTAACAACCATTATCAATTATGAATCGCTTCACCGTCCTATCGGTTTAGTTCTCCACTAGACTCTTCCACCTCTTAAAATCCTCAAAGGGGTTTCCCTTTGTCTTCTAAGGATAGACACATAACTTCTTCAAGTAGCTATCTATAGTCGACAAGAAGCATATAACATCAAAGTGTGATGTAGTTGTAGAGTTCCTTCATTCTTTATTTTCCTACATTGAAATGAACCCTACAAATTTTCCTTCAGACATAATGATAAAAGAATTTCAACCTCTCAACTTTGTCACTTCCAAACAAGTCTTGCTTCTTCTCAACTAAGTATTTCTCGCTGATATGACCTAATATTCTATGTCATATCTTAGTCTTAAACAAGAAGTCTTCTCAATAGCAAATGTTGAGCAAAATACTACAACACCTTGCAAGACATACAAGTCATTCTTTCTCACACCTTTCATCATTATGGTGGATCATCTCATCACCTTCAACATCCCCTGCTCACCTTTAAACATATATCCATTATTCTCAAGTTCACCAAAGGATATCATATTACGTTTCAAGCTAGGTACAAACATAACTTCTTCAAGCACTCTCTTAATTCCAGTGTCTAAACAAAACTTAATGGTTATATTACAAGACTTGTTATTGCTAAGGAGGACTGAACTTCTTTCATGTTTTGTAAACCTCTAGAACCGTAGACGATTATTTGTCATGTGGAATGTGCAACCAAAATCCATTATCCACTCAATTTTTTTAGTGTTGCTTGACATCGTAAGGACCTCTAATGATTCATAACTATCTTTAACTACAAATGTTTTCTTAAATATAGATGAATTATCAATATTAGACAATCTATTAGATCCAAATGATTTGTGAAAGTTCTTACCCTTCTTTTGTCTTTTAAGACAAAACTTTCTAATGTGACTTTCCTTCTTGTGATGGAAACATTTGATATTCGGTGCACCTCCACCATTAGGAGATGTAGACTTTGACCTCTTTCTACCACCTTTACTATCACTAGTACATATTTTTCCTTTACTACAAGGTCGTCTCCACTACTAAATGGCTTAACATCAAAATTTTCATTTAACTCCTTTGACCTCGAAGCCATATGAAACTCTCAAGAGAGAGAGTTTCTCTTCCACACAAAAAGGTTTCTTTGAAACTATCATGTGTTTTAGGAAACAAATATAACAACATCTAATCCTCATCATCAATATGATTATTTATGTTCTCTTGATTAAGAATCAACTAATTGAATTCATGCAGTTGTTCGCTAATTGTCTTGCCACTACTTATCTTGTATAAGTACCATGGTTGCTTTAGATACAAACAATTTACTAGAGATTTGCATAAGCTCTCAAGTTTCGGTAATAATCCCATTGTGGTTTTCTCCTTTCATACTTGTCTCAACACCTTGTCATCAAGGCTAAGAACAATAGGAATGTGAGTCTTCTCCAACAATGTTTTCTTGTCCTTTTCTGTCATGGCTATGTCAAACTCAAAGTCACATTCCAACACTTCAGTGGGGCTTTGTTGAACCAAAAGAGCACACATATTTAATCGCCCTAATTAGAAATTTATACTAGTGAATTTCTCAACATCATACTTTGCTAAAGTTATGATGATTGAATTCCATGTTCATCGCACCAATTTGTGTAGTAAAATGATTGAATAAATCCACTACAAGACCATCTAATAACACAAACACAAATCTGATAATAGAGAAGAAGCTGCAAAAGATCAATAAAAGGAAAATGAAGGAGTAACCAAGAAAGAATATAACGCACCAAAGTAATGTGATTCAATTGAAATATAAATGAACTTCAATTTACATTCATGACAAAATTCACTACGAACGAAATATTACAACTTACAACTCAGAGTTTCTTTCTTAATGAACTCCTACTTTATACAAAGTATTAGTTGAACTTTCAATTCTCAATAAGTTACAATTTTCGTTACATGTTCTTATTTATATAGCACAACTAACTTTCATAAAATGTACCTAGACATACAAAGAAGACATATGAACCATATTTCCCACTTTTGAACAGAAATGTCTACACGATAGCAATAATCTCAATGCTAAAAGATTAGACGCTCTACTTAGAATATCTAGTGTTGTAAACACTATCTTTTGGTGTATGCTTTAATGATGTTAGAAAGAGTTATCTTTATATATTTTTTTAAATTATATATATATATATATATATATATATATATATATATATATATATATATATATATATATATATATATATATTGAAAACGTTTTAGGCTGAGTTCAAGAGGGGGGTGAATTGAACTTTGAAAGAGTTTTCTAGTTTAGACCTCTGAAAATAGTTTTCACAATTTGAAAAAATTTAATGAATCTCAATGCTAAAGATATAAGGTGCAGTGAAGAAATAAATTGATTTTAGGTACGAATGAATCAATTTGTTTTACTGGCAGAGAGGAAACTTCAAACAGCACACACAACAGGTTCACAATCACACAGCAACACCTTATGCAGATTAAATTCACATAGTTTCTAGAGCAAAACCAAACCAAGACATGAATCACACAAAGTTACAAATTTGATTAAGAGCAAGGAAGAACAAGATTACAAGATTTACTAGTTTGATATACTTAACACAATTTTATGTTAATTTCAGTCAATATTAACAGATATGATAAAGTCTCCTAACACCAGCAAGATTGCAAAGGCTAATTATCAAAACCAAGACTCAATTTTAGTAGTTGATACAAACTTGAGAATTTTACAGAATGCAAATTCAATTGTCCAGTTATATTATGAACTTAGAACAAGAACACAAATTCTGCAGTACTACACCAATTCAACCAGAGTTTCAATTATTTGGAAAATCACATATCCAAAATTTTATATGCAATACAAAATTTGAAAAGAACCAATCTGTTAAGCAAAACTTCTTTCGCAACTACAACAGATTTGTCAAAACCAACAACAAGTTCAAGTTATAAGTAACAAATTCAATTTTCAAGAAAGAACTTAAACTAGTTTTATCAAGATTACCAGGAATTAATTTAACTTTCAATTAAACTCAATGGGCAGTGCAAGAACAATACAAAGTTGAAAGAGATGGGTCAAGAACAGCAGAACACAGTCAATTATACTAGTTCACCCTTCCTCAAGGGCTACGTCCAGTCTCCTTTGCCCCTCAAGCAAAGAAAATTTAACTAACTTTAATCAATTGTTCAAACACAACAATTACACAATTCTTACTCCCCGTAAGAATCAAACACCCACTGAATTGAGCACCTACTCCCCGTAGTCCCCACTCAAATCAACAATCACACACAGGCTAAGACCTATAGCCTACAACAATACACTATTTTAAATGTTTCACAGATTTATAATCAATTTACACAAATCTTGATAAGAAAGGGATCAAGAATGGTAAAGAAAAAACTCCCTGATTGGTGTATAGAAGAGGCCTTTGCACAGTGTTGAAGAACTTCAATAGCACAGTGCTGGTCAAGCGTTACTCTTCAACAAAAAACCTCAATTGATTTTTACCGAGAACCTCTCAATTGCCCAAAAATGTTTCACATTATTCTACTGTATTGATTCTCAATTTTCGAAGTGTCTCAGTATTATGTCGTATGTTAAAAACCTTGTTGTTTTTATAGAAGAAAAAGCCCCAATTCTATTTTCAAAAAACAGTTAATTCAATTCTATCAGACATCGAATAACTCGATTTCATGAATACTGGAATCGCTTTATTTTTGCCATTTAAAAACTAGTTTGAACCAAAACTTAGCTAACTTTTTTTGTTAAATCTTTACTCACTTTTAGACCATTGTGTTGTTGGACTTCTCCTCGACTATGCATAGGTTCTTTGACAATCAAGCCTAAACCCACTCACACCAGACCAAGACCTAAACCACATCCAATTGCTTGTTTGTTTTGTCTTGTTGAGCTTGTCTTACATGGCTTTATCAAATCATTAGTCTTATGAAAATACAAATATATATATATATATATATATATATATATATATATATATATAATCATCCTATATTTATATATAACTTAGATCTTATAAATCAATTATTAAGCTGAAAACATTTACTGGAAAAAACCTAATAACTCGCACAAGGATAACAAATATATGTTTGTTTATATATTTAGCCTAAAATGAGGGAAAGTGACATCTTAACTTATATACGTTCTATTATTTTCTAAGTGACTTGTATTTTGAAGTTTTATTCATAGTTAAACCTTCATTTGTTGTTTATTATCTTCTCAAAAGAAAGTTATTTTCACATTCGAATTCATAATTCGGCTAATCAAAATCCAACCTCAGTAACACCTCAATAAAAGACACCTAGATTTGTTCTGAGAATATATGTATGTGTACGACTTGTAGTGATTATATTACTTATATATTTTTATATATTATTGATTTTAACATAGTAATAATATTGTGGTGGTTGCAGAGTGACTTTTACTTAATTATTTTTCCTCACCTTAATAAACGGACGAATGTGTCGGAAAATATTTGGAGAAAAGCAAATGACAGAGGAAAGTTGCATTTGTTGTAACCACTGGCCTTGCTTATAAGAGATTGGCAAAAACGTAAAACTTGCGGGAATCACAATGTTTCATTGTTTCCTCTGGTTTGCCCACATCATGAAAATGATTCATGGTGTTGACATCACTGTCACTAGCAAAAAACTTAGGCCCAAACACTTTGTTCCAAGCAACACAATCACGATAAGTATTAACTCATTCCATAGTAGCCAGCAAAAATGATCCTTCTAGCCCTTTCCTTTCCAAAAATCCGAAAAGCTAAATGGGTCCAAATGCACACATTTCTTAGTTCGTAAAGAAAGAAAAAAGGTGTGCGAGAAATTAATGACTCTGCACATTGAATCAACAGCAATTAGTAATTTTTTTATGCAACGTACATTTTAGTTGGTTGAACCGAGACACTGCTTGATCTTGGACAGTGACCCCTTTGGCATATACAATGACTAGGACTTGACCCTCAATCCTTGTCCCTTTCTATTCCAATAAAACCCCCCTCTCATCTCCATCACCTCCTTCATTCCCTCTCTTTCTTTCTTTCTTTTTCTGTGATGCTATAACTTCCACAACCCCAATTAATCACTCTCCTCACTACCCTCTTTCATGATCTCAATGTGGTTTCTTCAACAAGGCTTGATCAATAGGTGAAGATGATGATAGTGCATCCTCGTGACCAAGTAGGTGGAGAAACAACCAAGGATTTGGTGGCTGCAACTTCCTCTTCAAAAGCAAAAAACTGTGCATGCATGGTAAGTTACTCGGTGTTGATTTTGGCACTTCTCACTTTGTCAATTTTGTTGCTGCCCTTGGTGTTACCTCCTCTGCCACCACCACCCTTGTTGCTTCTCTTTCTCCCCGTTTTTATCCTCGTGGTTCTCTTTTTCTTAGCCTTTTCACCTTCCACTCTACCCAACATGGCTGTCCTTACATCATGATGTTCTAGTCTTGCAATCAAATCTATATTGTAAGTTTCAGAAGAATAATCAGCAGTGGAAGAATATATCTTGAGTTTTATGAATCATGGATGTAATTTGTATCTACTTTGTTCCTTCCTCCCTTGTTCTTTTGTTTGGTTTCTGTGATGTACTGTTGGTGCCCAGAAAATGTTAATTTTTGAAGCAGAGTAATGATTATTAACTAACGGGAATTTGCAAATTGAGTCTTGGAAATGGTTTCATGATCTGGATTAATTGTTGTATATGCATAAACATGCCTAGTTACCTACACAGCACGCTGCAAAAATTAATGATGTCACGTGAAACTATGGATGAACAAGAAACTGTTGGCTGGAATTATATATATAGGTATAGAGATATATAGATTTTTAATATCTAGGAAGAAAAGTAATGTAGGATGTTTATGAATGTTGTGTTTTGGGGGGATGTATTTGACTATTTTGTTTCCTTTTATTAAGTCTTGTTAAATTAGTTTTGTTGAGATAATGTAAAGCAATGTATTGTGGAATTTGCTGGCCATTAGTCAATACCAACCATAATTAAGCCCAAATACCAATCCTTTCAATCCCACCAACGTCATCGAGGGCTTTCAATTAATTAGTCCTATTTGGGAGAGAAAGAGGTATTAAAGCTTTCAAGTATTTGTGAATTTGCCATTGAAAATGGAACATAACATTCATTTTAGGATCATCCACAATGGACCACAAAAATCTGTTTTCGAAGGGGATTAGTCAGATCCAATTTTTCTAACTTGTTGACTTGGTTCTTGCTGAAGAAGACTTGTACGAGAATTTACCCACTTCTAAAAGAAACTGAATTCTGAAAGTTAACTATGGACGTTCACATTTGACTTTTCTGGGTTATCTTTATTCGTTTACTTGTACTTTAATTTTACCACTCTTGGCAATACAGCCAGAGACTATAGATTCTTTCCTACATGTCACAGTTGTTGTATCACTAAAATAATGGTTAAATACTTCTTTTTCGGCCTGCAAATATACCAATATTTGCTTTTAGTTTCTGTAGCATTTTTTATAATATCAAGTTTTTTTTTTTTTTTTTTTGTCTTTATCATTAGGTTTCAATACATATATACTCATTTCATACCACTCTGTATGATGATGTACGATGATGTCATGTAAATATTAATGTTAAGGGAAATTATCTTTTGACATTACTATTCATTCCATATGCCTATTTTTTTTTATCAGCAACATTCAATACACCTATTTAATAATTGATTTTTTCTAATAAAATATTATATAATAATAAAATAATAATAATATATATAATTGTAATATGGTTATGAAAAATGAAGTGATTTAAAGTATCACCACCCTTTTATGTAATGTGAAATTACAATGTGAACGAGTTACGAGACGCATTTGTAACAAAAAAAAAAAAAAAAAAAAAAAAAAAAAAAAAAATTTAAAAAAAAAAAAAAAAAAGACAAAAATGAAAGATTAAATTTGAATACGACAAGGATCGCTAATAAAAAATACATTCACAAACTAAAATCAAATGTATTATTAATGTGCTTATGGTTTAAGTAGAATCTATTTTAAATATTCAAAGTTTACATTTAAGTTTTACGAAATAAAAATATAAATGAATAAAAAAAACAAACCTTATATTTTTAACAAAAAATAATAATCAACAAAGCATATAAATACATCACACCACCAACTAAGTTAAAAAGTTTTATATGTATAAAAAAAATATATTTAACCAGAAAACCTTAAGAATCCTACATTTTCAATGGTTGAAAGTTGTTCCTCCATCATCAATTTTTTATTTTAAAAAATACTTTCGTATACTAAAGACATTCTTTATGAATAAAAAATATTATTTTGAAAAAAACTGAAAATGAACCCAACAGGGTGACGTTAACGAAACCAAAAGAGCTTTATGGCATCATAATCTGAATTCACGGTGTGGGCTCTCTGTGCACTATTTTCTGCAGAAATATCATCTCAGAAATGACAAAGTAACGGATCCCTTGCAGGGTGCAGTTTGGGAAGAATATAAAGGAAAACAATGATTGCAGCTTCACCCCAGTCCTCACTATCTTGTCCATATACATCAAGTTAACTGAATTTGGCTAAAGAGAATGAAAAAATACACCCATATTTGTAATTTATAACATGGTGCATTGCATGCATTTCCATAGTACCATGATGATTTCACAAAAAACAGTCCTTTATCATTGTAGAGAATCATCCAAAACCTTAGACTTGGCTAACCAAAATCATGGACCATAACAAATTAGAATGAAAAAATAGAAGGTAAGTTTGATAGAGGAAGAAAACCCTAAATTGAAATGTAGGTGAGTGGAATACATTGGAATGAGACACATTATGATTGATGGGGTGAGTGTGCCCCATTGGATGTTATGGTAAAACAGAAACAGAAGCACGCGCCCACCACACCCCTAACCACTAGACCTTTTCCCCGAACCATGCAGCATGAGGGACTCCAACCAACATATTCATGGGTGCCATCCCTAGGCCACATCACTCACTTTGCCCTCAGTCAATAATTATATAGTGGGAAACAAAGAGACACAATGGATGCTCCTTTTCCATTCAATAAAACCAACTTCATTCTTCTCGTTTACACACTCTCTCGTCGGCGGATCCATTATTTCTTCAAATGTCCTATGATGGCTTTTCCACGTCAATCATTCAAACCAATTTCTTGCTGTTTTTTTATTCACTTTTCTACAGTACTAATCAAATTTATAGTACTCTTTTATGTCCAAAAACAACATTGAATCCTCTCTGTAACACCATCAGATCGATTCTCAAAGCTACTGATTTACAATTCAAAAGACTGTCAAAAATTATTTTAAATCATCGAGGATGAGCTTCGCGATATGCATAAATTAAGACTATGATTTATCTTATTGACTTGTTGGCTCATCAACATGTGCTGGTGAGGGTTGAGGGAATTCAAATCACCTTTTTATATGAATATTTCAATTAAGCAAGTGGTTTCGATTGACTATGCATATGCAATAAAGTCCTATTGAGATATATTCCTGATTTAACAACATTGGCGGCTTTCACAAAGAAGAATATTCAATTAAGTGAGGGTAGTTTTTATTTTTATTTTTCTCAATTATACTTAAATTGCAAGATCTGAAAGGATTATCTATCACCCTCAAAAGTTATTGTTATCATGCTATAACTATGCATAATATATTCTATTATATATAAATAGAATAAATCATCTCAACATAAAAGTCCTTAGAAAAGGTCTAATAACTATGTTGTTATCTAGAAATTTGTCTAGTTCTATCACCGATCACTTGCAAGAGGGTATGCTATAGGTATTACATAATAATTCACACAACAAGATGTTAGAGTAAGTTAATGTATGAGAGATATCTTATCATATGTACAATGTCATGATTCATTCATCATGCATATACATTGAATAATGTATATGAATGTAAATCTAACTTATACCACATTATAGGCATATTTCGAAACACTTTCAAAAAAAAAATTATGACAAATAAGTTCTATCAAAAAAATAATATCTATAATATTATGAAACGGGTATCAGAATAATACAAAATATTCATTTCAAGTCCGATATATATCTACTATCAAGTTAGATATAAGCCTCTATCAGTTTTGTGTCAAATGAAATTGTGTTTGTATGACTAGATAAGAATGAAGTCAAGATATCTCTTAATGCGAGTTTCGAATTTATCATCGTCATTCAAGACTTGATCTTAGGTATTCTTATAACACCTATCAGGTTATGCACACACACACACACATATATATATATATATATATATATATATATATATACATCTTTTTATATACATACATATATATATATATATATATATAATATATATATATATAGTGATCCAAGAGAGTCCATCACCACAAAGGACCACACACACATGTACATCCAATTTATATAAATGTATATAACCGATCCAAGAGGTCCATCACCACGAAGGATCATCCAAAAAGCGGAAGTAGAAAAAATTTCAAAATTTGTGGTAGTAGAAGATAAAGAGGCCATGATGGCTCTATATACCACGTAAAAAAGACAAAAAAGATAAAAAATGAAAAAGGAAATTTTATTGTGCATTGATAAGTTGTATAAGAGAGAAACGAATATAACTATATATAAGAAAAGAGCATAGGAAAAGAACTTTAGTGGTGATTTTAAAAGATAGTCTAAGCAACCACATGTAAACCTAGAACCATCTAACAAAGTCACTTTTAAGGTGTTGAAAGAGACTTCACTTAATATAGGAGAAATTAAATTAGTTTCACAAGAAACCTCCATGGTCACGGCACGATACACTAGAGCGTCTAATCAATTAGTGCTTGAGTACATAGGTCAAGTTTCTCACACTATGTTACTTTAGGACACGTGTACGCTATCTTTACATTTCTCACTAATACATTTATAATTAGTGTTTAATGAACAAGTCATATTTCTTGAGCGTCCTTTCTAACACTTGAGTGATATACTTTTAGAAGAGAGAAATAGTCCACTTGAGTTATATAATATTTGAGCAATGTACGATGATGAGTGTAATGATTGCACACTGCTTAGGCCCCAATAATAGGAGCACAACTTTTCTATAAGCTTTATTAACACATCATCAACAATGATTTTATTCATTTCTAATCATATTAAATAACATTCCTTACTCAAAACAACAAAATATCACCACCATAATCTATTATATGGATTTCATATTATCACCTCTCATATAATTTATATTTTTAAAACAACCATTATATTCTTTAGAAATTTTATTCTCTTATCATTACCTACATTGAAGTATGTCTTTATCCCAAAATCCTTTAGGAAACACTTCCAACAATCTAAATAACCCAAGTAAGTCTTTAGAAACTCTACTCTACACCAACAACATCTCTTATTAGTCATTCATCATTCATTTAAGAAGAAAAGAAAACAACCTAAAACTTAGATATAGTTATCTCTACTTAACAAAATTAGACTATGATCATTCGGAAACAATCTCCACCTCACTAGTTCATTGAGATTTCAAAATTATGATGACTAGAAACTCCTTTAAACTTAAAAAAAAGAAAAAAAAATACAAATTTCATTTTTTTCTAATGTTAAATATTTTAAAATAAATTTTAAAAAATCTATTTTTTATTTATAAACATGATAATTAACTCATTTTAAAATTTATTAATAAAATACTACTACATCTTACAAACAAAGATATTTTTGTTATTTAGTACAACTAGTCCATTAATCTCATTGCCTTTACACTCCTTTAGAAGATGAGATTTTGTTTTTTATAGTTTTCAACTAACTCCGAACCAAATATAGAGTAAATATTTTTATATAAATATTCATTCAATTGTATAATTTATAATTTATTTAAAAAGATTTTTATGAGTTAATTAATATAACAACGTTAAAAGATTATTTTTTAAAATTTTATCTAAATTTTAAAACTAAATTCATTAACTAAGATAACAACATTATTTTTTATTTGTAAATATTTTTGTCTTAGTTGTAGTTAGCAGTAAACGAAAATAACGTGAATCAAGGAGTTAAAGACATTATATTATATATTGATTAATATTGTATATCATAGAAGGATATATATAAGAGTGTACTATTTTATACTGGTTTTTTTTATAAAGATTGGAATAACTCTATTATGATCGTTGATAAAAAATTTAAAATAAAATATAATAATTTGAATTTGAATTTAAAGATGATAAAATAATTATACTTAATTCTTGAGATTTTTATAAAATGACAATACCTCTTTTATTTTTTTTTAAGAAAAATCATAATTAAATAATATAATGTCCCTTGTTCCATGTCACTTTAGTAAATATATATAAAATAGGTGGATATTTAGTTTAAAAAATTTAGAAAAATTGTGAGGGTCATTTAAAAGATTTATAGGAGATAAAGTTATTTTTTCTTTCAAAATAATAATAGACAGCAATCTAAATTTGAAAATATTGTATAATCTTAAAAGATCAAATATTTGAGCAAGGTCGGTGAGGAACTCACTATTTTTTAAAATTTAATATTAATTATTGATTATAGCCAATAGAAACAGTAATATTACTTTAGTATTATTTTAATTTATACCCTGATAATGTTAATTATAACTAGTAGAAACTGTAAATGAAATAATGACAGTAATGTTACTTATATAAGATTATTTTATTTTAAACTCAGAGTATTGTTATTAGATTACGAAATACACTACTAATCAAGGTTGGTTTTATATTGGTATAATATGTTAATGTAATTTAATCTTATCATTTGCATGTAGTTACATTATTTATGGCAAAACCAATTAGAACAAATTAAAAAAAAAAAATAGAGTTACATTGTTTGCCTGATAAGACCAGTTCAGCCAATGAAATTGATCACTTGAGTGGATGCTTAAAATTTATGGTTTAATTTATTTACCCCTCAAGTTTGAATCTCCATTCTGAATAAGAGTGTTTTTAGTTAGATTTTTAAATTAAAAATATTATCACTCTTATGGATTAATCATGTATCTTATCCAACATTTAATTTTATTGTTAATTCCCTATTTCCTTTAAGTATACTTTTCAATTTTTAATTTAATTCAAAAACTATTCTTTTTAATCTTTATTCATATACCATAAGTTTTTTAAGTGGTTATTCATTTCATTTCATTTCTTATTTTTATCTTTATTTTCAAAATAATTTTAATATAATTTTTCTGTAATTAAAAATAAATATACCATGGCATAAATAATGTATTGTAAATCTAAAATATAACTTAAATGTTTAAAATCATTTATTTATTATGAATTTTAAGTCTAATTTAACTTACATAGTAAGTACATCTATTTATCACAGATTTAATTTAAAAAAAAATAAAGATTTACCCTATGCATATAGAGTAAATATAGACTGAAACAAATTTAGTGGAATATGTTGTCTCCCACTGCATAACTTTGTTTTATGTAGCATGTCATGGTCACCTAAATAATATCTCCTTTTCTTCTTTGGCCCGCAATTAATTGCTTTTAATTCTTGGTACCATTTGATTTACTATACTTTAGCTTGTAAATGCAAACTTTTAATGTGGAGGTCCCAAGTGGCATAAGTATCTTCCATACAAAAGAAAGGTGCATGCATGTATTCTTTTCCAGTTATATCTATTAAGATCAATAATTATTCTAAGAGTGGTCCAATTTCATGTTTAAGTGTCATGTAAACAAGTTTCACTGTACATAAATTAATTATTAGGGTTTATGTTGAGGTCGTTTTCATTTATATAAGAAATTGGATGAAGAGTTTTCCTCGAGCAGGGTGAACAGCTACACTGTGTTCTTAAATTTCTGGCAGAGAAAGAAGAAGAAAGAGTGGCTCATTCATCGGTGTTTTACTTTTCCATAAATCTTGTGAAACAAATTGTCAAAGCATTCAATTGCAAAGAAGAAAGAGCCATGCATTGAAAAGTTTGTTTGATTTCAGTACCTAAAAACTGGAGAACCGATCTTTTACTCCCTTGGTTTCTTACATGTTACTTTAAATTATTACACTATATTTAAGAAATATTTAATACTATTAATAAATGAATACTTTATTTTTATTAAAATATCTTCAAGTTTATTTAATAACATTTTAGTCTCTAGCAAAATTAATGTATTTACGTACACAATTAAAAATGACAAATAATTATAATAAAAAATAATTAAAAAATTATAAAAATTGTTAGTGATAGATTACGAGTCAATCTATGTTCAAACATATTTAACCACTAAATTAAGTAAACTCAAATCAATTTTACTTATATTTAAATTAAAAAATTATATATTTTTAATCTAAAAATATTTGGTAAATTATTTGAATCCATTTTGACTCCTGCTATGAGTTATGAAAAAAAAAAATTTCTTAACATGAATTGTTTATTGGAAAAATAACTTAACCATATAAATTTTTTCAATCTCTTTTATTATCATATACTAATATATACTGTTGTTCTAACTTTATTAGTTGTTTTGACTATGCAATTGTGTTTAAATTTGAATGAAGTACGTTTATACACTATAATAACGTGTTATTCAATTCATGCAAATTCTTACTCGTGTATATACCTAAAAAATGACTTTATAAATTTTTATAATTAAGAAAAAAATAATTTATTTAACGTAAATCTAATAATTATTATCTAATCATTAAGAAACTAGTAGTTGATGGTTTTATTATTTAATTTTATATTGTATTTAGATTCAAGTAAGTAGTATTCATCTTGGAGGAAACGTTAAGATGTCACTGTTTGGATTTATCAAAACTACGATTTTGAGAGAAGGGTTTTGTAGTATTTAACCAAATTGTGAAAAAGAAAGAAAAAACACAGATGACATACATAAAAAGACCAAATTATCCCTTTTACTGTGTAGGACGAAAGAATCGAGTAATATAATATATAAATAATATAATAAAAAATAAAAGAATAATAATAATAAATAATACTAGAAATATATTAAAATAATAACAATAAATATTAAATAAATGTATATAATTTAATAATATTATTGGTAAAAATAAATAATAATATTTAATAATAAGAATAAAATCATCAAATAACAAGAACAAATATATTTTTTTTATAATAATAATAATAAATAACAGTATTAATTATGATAAAAAATAAATATAAAAATAATTATTAATAAAGTTAAAATTTAATATTTAATTATTTATAATAATAGAGATAATTTATTAATTTATAAATATATTATTTTCAAATAATAGTAAATCTTAAATAATAATGATAACAAATAAAATATTAAAAATAATAAAATTATAGAATAATAATAAAAATAAATAAATTCATAAAATAATAATAATTTTAATTTAATTTTAGTTTTATTTTACAACAATCATACAATTTTATTAATTAAAAATTCATTTATCAAATCACTGATAAACATTTATAATAATTTGTTTTTCATCTCCTAATTTAAATGACTTTATTTTCTCACTACTTTTCCACTCCACTATTGAAACAAAGAAAGAAAGACTACCTGCAACTTGTAGAAGCAATGTTTCCTTAGATGTAGATCATTTAAACTAATATGGATTAACATCTGTAGAATATGTGTCGTTTAGTTTAGAGAATCTAACAGGTAATTCCTTTATAATTTATTATAATCATACTCAAATGCAGATGCTTCAAGTGTTTGACTATGCATAGATTCCCTCAACCTTTCCGTACTATTTTAAGTCTAGTTGAAGTTTCAATTTTTTTATTATTTCTTTTTATTCTAGTAGGCTATTCACACATACTTATACCCAAATCCCCTAATATTTATATATCAATTATATACAGTTGGACACTTTATTTTGTACTTACATTTTTAATTACATCTAAATAAACAAGATACACCTTTTTATACCTAATTATTATTTTTCTATTTTGTTACTTTTTACATTTTTATTTTATTTCACCCTTTCTTTTTGAAAATCATGTAAGTTAATAAAAATTAATTTGACAGCCGAGACATAGTCAAATAAACACTACTCCAAATAGTAACAGCTACTAGCTAGGTGACGTTAAACAAAGAAAAAAAAAAAAATAGGTTTCACAATTTTTAATGTACTGTCAGATTCACATGCTCTTGGTTTTTTTTTTCTAACAGCTCACTGAATCTGTCAGGTGGTGATTTCAAATGCATTGTACGGTGCCTATAAAAGGAAAAAAATGTACAGTTGTATTGTACAGCACATCTTGAGATAAAGGTAAAAAGTTATTGTTTGAAATAGGTTTACTTTGATTAAAATAACAATAAATTTATTTGATTAAATGTTGTTTTAAATAGGTTTATTTTGAGAGAAAAATCAAATGTTAACAAGAGTTTCTTGTTTTTGAAGTAAAGAATAGAACCACGGTATTGTAAAATAATGGAATTGGATATTATTTTGTTGTCCATAAAGCTTGCAGAACTCACATAATTTAACCGTTAGAGTACAATCCTCATTAAAAATGGCCTAGGAAAGGAATTGAAGCTTTAGCTTTACTTTGTTGACAATGTAGAAGAAATAGCAACTTAGGAAGAGACAAGAAATTTGAACAAGTAAAGAAATAAAGTTTGTTTAGTTTTTTAAGGTAGGTTCATGAACTTAGTAAATGAATGTGAGTGAGGTCAAATTTTGCTTTTTAGTAAAGAAATGATTTGACGTGATGTAAGGATTTACCACTTGAATAGTTAAAACGTATATCCTTAATAACTTGTTTAAAAAATATATATTTAAAATTTTAAGAAACTCGATATTGTAAAGCAATATCTTTTTATGATTTGATTATAATCATGTAAACAGAGAACCTATCATTATATGAAAGAAATCATTGCTCATTTTTCATTATTATGTACAAAATTATGATGAGTTTTAATCATATCAGTCCAATAGATATTAATATATTTCATCTTTAGTAAAATAAAAATAATTAACCTAATAAAAATTTTAATTTTATTAATTTTATTTAAGTATATTTATTAGCAAAATAAAATTAACATATGATTAATTTTGAAGAAGAAAACTATTAAAGATTCAAAATTTTTAAAACAAAAAATAAATAATAATTGTTTTAAAGAATATTTTCATATTAAAATTAATTTTTATTTAATAAATATACGAAGCAACGAAAGACTAAAGATATATTCCATTATTTCAATCATTAACAAGATTAAAAAACTTCAAATTAAATTTTTTTATATTAAATTTTTTTATTATACTGAAAATAAAATATTTTAATATTTATTGTATTAACCAAATAGTTGTCTTGGTATAAAATATGTATAATCTATTTTCTCTTTATTTATTAGTGATTAAAAAAGTATATTAAACTGTTTGCATAAAATTAATTCAATTTATATACTTGGTTTTTGTAGATTTTTTATTTATCTTTCATAAAAATTAAGATACAAATGTTTATTTTAGCATAAACTTAGTGTATTTCATTTTTTTCTTTATAGTGAAGAATTTTATTTATACAGAACAGTTAACTAGGTTTTCATCTAATTTTTCCAATATTCTTTTAATGACAATGAATTATTGTTCTATTCCAACATTATTACAAACAATATTTTTGATAGCACTAGTTATTAACGGTCGTAATATGATGTTAGGAGAAAATGGAGATGGATCCAAATATTGTATTTTAAGACTCAAATTGATAAACGAAAAAAACTAGTCAAATTGGTTGGAAATTGTTTTATTGGTGTCAGTCCAACTGGATCCAATTACAATCGAGTTGGTCGAGTTAGATCTTTAGCTAAACATTTAAAAAATATAAAACCAGAAAACAAAATTAGAAAGAAAAAAAACTAAGAAAGAAAAATAAAAATCTAAAACATCAATAAACAAAATTAAGGATAACGAATCATTAAAGATTTTTTTTAAGTGTAATATTGTTTGGTAGGAGAAAATTTAAAAGATCCAATGTAATTACTTAGATTCAAATATTTCTAATTGATTCAAATATTAAACTTTTTGGTTTAAGCTTAATTTTTAATGTTATTTGAGGTTATACTGTCAGGATTGATACTATTAGTATTTTTCATCAACCATCTACTCAAGAAACAATTGAAACTATCCATGAAATTAATTGGAATAACAAAAGAAAAATAAAAGCTGAGAGAAAATGCAGAAGGAAGACGAAGAATAAAGGAAGAAGAAAAATATAACATTAATATTATGATTTTGAAAACGAAGAAAAGACTGTCACAAATAAGAACAATAAATATATATATATATATATATATATGTGATTAAGAGTGAAAAAGAGACTAAAACAAAATCTAACCGTCTAACAAAAGAAAAAAAAATTTAGAAAATCAAAACAAAATTAGGTAGTTATCTACTTAATAAAACTCCATTAGATTGTCAAAGAAAATCGTTTATTACATGAAAAATCCATTAGATGGTTGACAAAAACGGTCTATTTTATGAAAACATATTAAATGGTTAATGAAAATCATTTATTCCATGAAAATCACATTAGATTATTAATAAAGACCGTTCACTTTACAAAAATCATATTAGACAGTCAAGAAAGATCATTTACTCCACGAAAAACAAAACAAATATATATTTATCAACCCCCCTCAAGCTTGGAATAGATGTTTAGAATTCTCATCTTGGTACACATGTTTATAAAAGCAGTAGGAGTCAGTAGCTTGAAAGGAAGAAACTTGAGAAGGTATTCATTGATTTTCTCTCATAGTATGATAGTCAATCTCAATATATTTTGTGTATTCGTGGAAAACTCTTAGTTGGCTACAATTTGAATGGCAGATTGATTACCACAGTCTAAAAGAGATGGTTGAGAAAAACAAACATGAAGATCTTGGAGAAGATAAGTGAGCCTACTGTATATTTTGTAGTTAATAACAGTTAAGGCTTAATATTCAACTTCTGAAGAGCTTTTGGATATCATTTGTTACTTTTTGGACTTCCAAGATATAATGGAATCACCTAGGTAAATGCTAAAACCAGTAATAGATCGCCTAGTGATAGGACATGTGACCCAATCAGAGTCACTGAAGGTTTTAAGTTGCAAATCACTATCAGAGCAAAGAAGAAAGTCATTGCCAGGAACTCTTTTAAGATAACAAATGATGTAATAAGCAGCTTGTTTATGAGCAATGGTATGAGAGAAAACAAATTGATTGAGATTGTTGATAGCAAACGTTATGTCAGATGAATATTAGTGAGGTAGATAAGGCGGCCAATGAGTCTTCTATAGGGAGAAACATATGCTTTATCGAGTTTGTTTTTAGTATCAGTAGAAAGACATAAAGAATAAACCATAACGATTGATGGTAGGGCACAAGCTAACATCCTAGTGTCTGTGAGAAGATTTAGAGTGTACTTTCGTTGAAAAACATGAATATCTTTATAGTTGTGAGCTATCTCAAGACCGAGTAAATATATAAGATCTCTCAAGTTATTGATGTGAAAATTTTGTTCAAGAAGTGAACTAATGTGGGAGATTTCCTCAAGATTGTTGCCAGTGAGAACGATATCATCAGCATACACCAAAAAAGCTGTGGTATAATGATCAATATGTTTTAGAAAAAAAGAGAATGATCAGGTGTAGAATGTTTATAAACATTTTGATATAAAAATTGAGATATTTTTGCATACCATTATCGTACTGCCTACTTGAGATCATAGAGGGATGTTTGTAGTTTGCAAACTTGATTCTTGAGAGAATGAGGTAGCCTTGATAGAATTTTCATGTAAACATCTTCATTTAAGTCTTCATGAAGAAAGGCATTATTGACATCAAGTCGTTTGAGGCTCCATTTGTTCATGGCGGTTAAAATAAGGAGACGAAGGGTAGTGAGTTTAACTACTAGTGCAAAGGTGTTAAAATAGTCCAAGCCTTTAAGCTAGGTGTATCATCTAGCAATAAGGAAGACTTTATATCGTTCAACATCAACTCCGTGTTTGATTTTGTAAACCCAATGACAACCAATGGCAGATTTTCTGGGAGAAAGACCAATGAGAATTCAAGTGTTATTAGCTTCAAGAGCAGCAACTTCTTCTCATATAGCATTTTTCCAACATTCATTGTTGGAAGTTTCTTCATAGTTCTTTGACTCAAATCATAAGATATAAATAAAGCAACATTGCAAAGATCACTAGGTAAATGGTCTTAAGAGACAAAATATTGCATAGGATATTTGGTATTTGTAGCAATGGTGAAAGAAAAATTTTCATTAGTTTCAGAGTCCTTTAGGTAAAATGGTTGCTTTTTAATGTGGGTGGAGCAACAAAGACGAATACCAGTATTATGATCAGTGTTATCAAAATTATCACCATATACCCTAAACACATCATTATTTAAAGTGTTGAGCAGTGATAGTGTCAAACTCAAAAGGTTGTGAAAAATATGTTACGGCCAAGTTCAAGAGGGGGGTGAATTGAACACTTGAAAATTTTCGCAAACTGTTTGGTGAATAAATAATTTTTATGGAAACTATTCAAGAAGATATGTAAAATAAACAACAAAGGATCAACAAACAGTTTCAGCACAATATCAATCAATCAGATGCAGTAAACTGTAACCATAAAATAGTACTTGAATACACAGTATACTGTAAAGTCAGTTCTGGAAAAGTTGAACCAAGAAATCAAAGAATTAGTTCAACTTCAAGTTTATAAAGATTTACTGATTAAAGAACCTTTTATTAACCAATACAAACTATGTTAAGTGTATTAAAACAGTCTTTAATCAATAACAGTGAAAGATTGAGTTTTTTAGAAAAAAACGTACTGATAAACAGTAAACCCAGTAAATTGCTAAACTGCAGATTTACAGAAAACTGAGATGCTGGTTATTCACACATTCAAAGCAATTCAGATTAGACTGTGTTAAAATGGAATAAATGATTTTAGGTTATTGCTGAAAATGCTTTCAGAAAAATGATGAAGTTATTCAATTAGCAAGATTCACTTAATTCTGAAAATTCAAGAAAATCAGCAAGAATTAGCAAGAATAGTAAAGAGAGAGAGCAAGAGAAATTCAAGACACAATAGATTTTTATACTGGTTCACCCAACAGCAGGGCTACGTCCAGTCCCTCACATACAGTAAGGATTTCACTAAAACTGATCAACCTGATCACGTTTACAACACTTGCCCACGGCAAGACAACACTACACTCGCAACAACCACTGCTGAACCTACAGCAGACCAAGAAACACCACAGAATCCACTGTGTGCTTCAAGAACTCCCTTGTTGAAACCCACAACAAGTCACAGTTATACAGAGTCTACTGTATAACCCAGAAACATCTCACTGCACCCCGTAGTAGACCCCTGTTGAACCCACAGCAGAATAGGAAACCACACAGAAACCCACTGTGTGTTTCACGAAGACCCTTGCTGAATCCCAGAGTAAGTCACACCCTGTACAGAGCCCACTGTACAGAACAGAATTACCAACCTAGGTAACTCTCAACAAAATAATCTTCAATACAAAGAAAGATTAACACAGTTGCAGCAATACGAGCACTTCTATATAAAGGAATACAAAGATAATAAGGAAAGGGTATAGAAGACTTAGTCTGATGATCGAATCAGTGAAGAAATTGTCTTAGTCAAATGAATTCTCCAGCAGCAGTTTAAGAAAACAGTTCTTGATGAAAAAGTTGATTGATCTTGATCACTAGACTCAAGGACGCTTTTGCTCTCTTTGAAATCTCAAATTTTTGTGCTTAGAAAATGTGTAAAATGATTTTCGTTACTTTCCAAAATTTCGCGCCACATATTTATAGACAACAGTCATTTAAAAATTCAGTCGATTGATTTTTCAAATAGTTGATTGTTTTTCTCCAGTTAGTTAAAACAGTTGTTCAAAATGCAAGTTTTGATTTTAATGATTTTTCAAAACTTTTGTTAATTCAAAAAATACTTGTGGAGCTTATCATTGATTAAGATTGCATGCATCACTGATTAGACCTCAAACTTACCCCACAACACACACTCCTAAGTTCTAGACCAAGTCTTCAATCTTCATGAAATCTTCATGCCTTCCACATATGATCATAAGGTCTTGAACATCTTCACTTGGTTGGCTTCATCAAATTATCACAGTAGCCCATTGGTGCTAACAGGTTGATTATACGTGCCTATATCATCGAGACTACTACTATTAATGGGGTTAGGTAAAGAAAGTTCATTGTTTAGTTTAGTGTCATAATCAACGAGGTACAAAAAACAATTTTCATGAAAATTATATGCCTAGAAACTTCTATCTTGTGAGTTTTAAGATTAAGAAACATGTATCCCTTTGTATTAGGTTTGAAACCAATAAAAATTTCAGGGTCAGCTCTATTTTCTAGCTTATTTCTATTAGCAATGATAATATTAACATAACAAAGACAACCAAAGACTCTCATATTAGTAGTGTCATAACATTTTCCACGCAACTTTTCATAAAGAGAAATATCATTAAGCAAGGGTGTAGGAATATAATTAATAATTAAAGCAACATTCAAGAGGGCATAACACCAAATTTCATAGGTAAGTAAAATTAAAACAACTAAGATCAACTAATATTGAGAAGATGGTGTTTTCTTTCTAAGATATTGTTATGTTCAGGAGTTTCGATACAAGTAGTTTGATGTATTATTCCTTTGGAGGAGAAGAAGTCTTTCATAAGAAATTCATTTCCATTATCAATACAAACAATATTGACATGTCGTTGAAATTGGTTTCATTTGTGTAATAAAGTCTTTTATGATATTCCAGGTTTCAGATCTATTGTTCATCAGAGAAATCCATGTGTAGCATGTGTGATCATCAAAAATATTAAAAAAATACCTAGGACCATGCATGGAAGTAGTAGAGCAAGGCCCCAAATATCAATATACAGTAAGTCCAAAGTGTCCAATGCTTGAAAGACAACTTTCTTTATTTAACTTGATGACAAATATAACAAACAAAATTTTTATTAGCATTGGCACAGGAATAATATGCTTTCATAACATTGACTCTTTCAAGAGAAGGGTGTCCCAAATGAAAGTGTCACAAATTAATATTTTTGGGTTCACAAATAGGTTTAACATCATAGAGTTCATAAAAGGTTTGTGAATAAATTATATAGTAAACATATAAAGGCAACAACCATATCAACTATACTAATCCTCTCTTTGGTGGTCAAATCTTATATAGTAGATTAAGAGTTAGAAAAAATTACCTCAGTTTAGAGAAGAAGTCAGTTTTGATATGGAGATGAGGTTAAATTTTTTTTTTTGAATGTATAGAACATTATCAAGATAAAAGATGACATTAAAGCTCCTGAGTGTGTGTGTGGTAGAGACAAGTTGTCTTGTGAGAAATTTAATATAAATAGGTACAATGGAATGATAGGAAAAGTAATTTGTCAAAGTCCTAGAGTCAATGATCGAAGTGGTTTTGTAAGACTTATCATTGATATTACCTGAAATTTTGCCTTACTGAACATAATTAATGGATCCAATTTGATTGATATGTGGTTGATTCACATTATTGTTGTTGGCCTATTGAACAAGGTCCATAAGAGCACAATATTGTTGTGTGGTTATACGCATGTCATTACCATTGTCATCAATCTCTTGTTTCTGTAAGAATCACCATCTTGAATAACATTGAACTTGAGTAATTTTATTGAAGAATTTGTGGCCAGGTGGATACCCATGTTTCTTGTAACAAACTTCAATAGTGTGACCATTCTTGCTAGAGTAAGTGCAAACTTTCTTATTAAAGTTATATACTACAAGAAAAACTACAATTATCGTTGGACTTTTATCCGTCGGTAAAATGTCATTACCAATAGATTTACTGACAAAAAAATTAACTGCCAAACTATTCGTCGATAAATTAAATGTTAAATTATTCGTTGACAAATTAACCACCAATTTACCAACTAATTAAATCCGTTAGTAAATTTGAAATATATATATATATATACATCAAATAATTATCTATGAATGCAATAATTGTATTAATACACTCTTGATTATGTTATAAAGTTTTTATCATCCGTTCCTCTCTTTAAATTTCTAGTATTTCATTGTTTTAAATAGGAAAATTCATTAGAAAATAAAAATAATATATATATATATATATATATATATATATATATATATATATATATATATAATTGTTTTTCTTAATAATAAATGTCAATTTTGTCACGTCCAAAAATTTATTTTATATATATGTATATATGGTTTATGTTATAAGATTATAAATACATATTTTTTTTTTTGGATTTTTATTCTTAAGAAAAATTACATTGTTACGTAGTAATAACATGGTTTATTTTCAAAAATACAATAGTGCGGATAATCATAAAGTGTTCGGATTCATTTCATTTTTTGGAATCCCTGTTAACCGAGTTCTTTGTTTCTATAGATTTCTAGAACAACTATGTTTACACTCTTTTTTATTCAGTATATAACCTATTCCTTCCAATTTATTAACAAAGAATAATAAGATTGAAGTAAAGAGAAATACGTATATATATATATATATATATATATATATA
>Ga0209700_100803_pt1 | contig 62918 bp, 29 predicted proteins | sample SiratroredBW_FD_187528 | JGI IMG/M metagenome (GOLD analysis project Ga0209700, IMG submission 187528) | Root nodule microbial communities of legume samples collected from California, USA - Siratro red BW (SPAdes) (version 2) | ecosystem: Host-associated > Plants > Roots > Nodule | place: USA...
ATATATATATATATATATATATATATATATATATATATATATTTGTGTTTTTTTTAATTTTCAATAACTTGAACTAATATTCACTGGAGGATTTATAGGAGGAGAATTTCGATTAAATATTTGGAAAGGTAAACAATCAAACACATTTAATTCACTGATAAAGTTAAATAAAGTAATATTTATAGTTAAATAAAGTAATATTTATTAGGAAATTGTAATATCTTGATTAGAGCTCTCAATTTAACTTATAATTCATGTCATAAACTCAACTCACTTTTAAAATAAATTCCCTTTTATTGATCTATTAAATAAGTGGGTTAGAAAAGTTTCTAACTTCCAAACTCCAATAAGGTAGGTCAAGTCAAAGTGAATAAGGTAGGTTAAGTCAAAGTGGATTTGCTTCACTACAAAACATCAATCAATCCGTAAATACTTTTAAAAATTACATCAGTCCTTAAAATATTCTAAATTATAATTCTTAAATATTTTAGGTTAATTATAAATTAGTCATTAATTAATTTTTATTATTTGTCATTTCATTATTTACAACTTTATTAGAAGGTTAAATATAAATTATAAATCGATCATTAATTAATTTTTATTATTTGTTACTTTATTAGAAGGTTAAAGCCTAACCTAATTTGTTCGACTTGATCAATCCAACCCAACTTGAATTCAACTTCACATAACCCAACTTAAGTTCAATCCAATCCAATATTTATTGACATGGATCCGACCTTGGGCGACTTTATCCTAGTCTAAATTAACATGGTCTGATTTGAACTTAACCTGACATGGCCCAACTCAACTTAGCTCAAAGTGGGTTTGACTCTACTAGGCCCAACGAAGGGACTGACTCTACTTGACTCGATGTAGACCTAATATGACTCGGTTCAATGTGAACCCGACTCAACTTGACCCAATGTGGACAGGGCACAACTCAACTAAGCCCAAGATGGACTTGACTTGACATAAGTCAAGGTAGGCATCACTCAATTTGACTCAAGGTGGGTCCTCAACTCAATTGCCTGAATCGGTTGAAGGTGAGCTTGACTCGACTCAACTTAATATGGACCCAATTGGACTCTGTATAAGGTGGCTATAACTTTACTCGACCTAAGGTGGGTTTGACTTGACCAAACCCAAGGTGGGGCCAACTTGACTCGATCTAAGATAGGTTTGACACTACTCGACCTAACATTTATACAATTTTACTGGCCCAACTAGGGATGAACTCAACTCGATGTGGACCCAACACAGCTCGATCCAACATAGACCCAACTTGACTTAGTCATATGTAAGCTAGACTTGACTCAACCTGAGGCGGGGTTGACTCAACTCCCCTTGAGGTGAGTCCAACTTGACTCGACTTGACATGGGCCCAACTTGACTCATCCTAAGGTGGGCCCGACATAATTTGGTTTGAGGTAGGCCCTAATAAACTCAACCTGAGGTGGACCCAACTTGACTTAGTCCAACATAGGTCCAACTCAACTCTACCTGAGTTGGGTCGAACATGACATGATTGAAGGTAGGCTCGAATTAAATCAGCCAAAGATGGGCTCAAGTCTACCTAGCTTGATGTGGACCCAACTAGACACGACCCGAGGTGGTATGGGCTTCACTAGGTTCAACTCGACTTGCCCTGAGGTGGGTCTAACACTACTCGACTCGAGGTGGACCTGACACTATTCAACCTAATGTTTACACAACTCTACTCAGTCCAATGTGACCTGACTCCAATCGACACGTTGTAGGTCTGACATGACTTGACTTGAAATTGGCCAAATAATAGACCACATCAACGCGACTTGTGTGGACCCAACACGACTCTTCCTAACATGGACCTGACTCGACTCGACCATATGTAGGCCCAAATCGACTCGATCTAAGGTGGGCCTGAATTGACTTGAAAGGGGGGCTCGATTCAATTCAGTCCGAAGTGAGTGCGACTCGACTCGATCCAATGTGAGCCCAACTCAACTTGGCTTGAGGTGGGATCAACTCAACTTGGCCCGAGGTAGGACCCACTGGACTCGACTTAAGCTAGGCCTGACTTGACTCACCTTGAGGTGGGTTGGGCACAACTCAACTTAAAGTGGGTTCGACTCGACTTGGCCTAATGTGGACCCAACTAGACCCGACCGAGGCAGGTCTGAATCGAGTCAACCTAATCAGTGGCAGCTCAAAGCTTTAAGAGGCCTAAAACGAATAAAAAAATGAGGCCTTTTATAAATTAATAAAATAATTAAATTATGATATTTTTAATATTAGAACAATTTTGTCTTGCAATTTCATTCTCGTTATCCTGAATTTGTGTTACTATCATTTGATAATCAAAATTATTATCCTGTTTGAAAATCAAAATTATTATCTTCGTTGACTACTCTACTTTATTATTGTCTTCACCTATATTATATTGTTATCTTCACCTAAATTTATATTATTATGTTTTTCATTTAAAGAAGACTCACATGCATTTTCTAATTCGTTTTTTTTTTACTTTATAAATTTATACATAGTCCCTTTTTGTGATTCAACAAAAAGTTCAACTCTTATTTTTTTTTAAGTTTTGAATAACCTGATTCAAATTTTCTAGTTGTCATATTTATATATTTTTACATAAAATTAAAAATTATAATATATATCACACTGAATATAACTTATAAGTTAAAAAGATAAAACCTAATTGTAAAGACAATAAACTTGTAGAGTCTCAAGTCTCCTATTATGATTTGATCATGTGTCCTTTGGTATGTCTTTAAATATAATTTGTAACTTCTATTATCTTTTGATCCTGTCATTTGGTATGACTTTAAATATAATTTGTAACTTCTAAATTCTGCACAAATTATTTTAAGATTAATTAAACAATAACGAAAAATAAAAAAAGATTGGGATCAATTGATCAATCTCATATTATTTTTACGGAATATTGATCACTCAAAAGGAGTCAAAGTGAACACAAATTCTTCCTCAATCAATCTACTACTCAAAATCTCTAACATAAATGCACACTTACAGAATGATTAAATATGAAATGAAAAGAAATTGAAATAATATTATGAAAGGAACAAAGAAACAGAGAAAGAAATGAGATAAGTGAAGAAAGAAGGAGAGTCAATTTTTTTTTAAAATATTATTAATTTATTAGAAGAAAGTTTCAAGAATATTATTTATTAAATAGTATTTATAGTACCAATATATAAATTTAAAGTCATTAAATAATATTTATAGCACCAATGTAAACTTAAAGTAAGTTAAAATATTTAAATTTTTAATTAAAATTTTGTTAGTATAATTTTAAAATAAAATATTTTTTATTTTATAATAATATATGAGTATTAAATTTTTTTTAGGCCTTTGAGACCTTAAGGCCTAAAGCGGTTACTTTACTTGCTTGGGCCTTGAGCCACTCCTGAACCTAATGTGAACCCATTTGTTGGGATTCAAAAACGGACTAATCTAGGGTAGGAGCTTGAATTTATTGAAACGTAGGGTTTCAATAAAATAGGTGATAGGGATAAGTAGCGCCACTTCTATAGAAGAAGATAAGCCGCAGAGACGTTACAAGAGAATGGAAAACCCTAGAAAAGTCTAGGAGTTGGTTCAGCCAAGAACCCAAGAGATTCACTTTCACCAATTTGCAAAATATGTCATCTGTCTTTCTGAATTCCCAAAAATATTGAAATACACATGAAGGATATGAGTCTGTCTCATTTGAAAGTAAATAAATAAAAATAAATTAAATTAAATTAAGATCCTTATTAGCCCTTCTCTTAGTTCTCTAAGCCCATTAGATATGTAATTAGTCTAGTCTCCTTTATATGATTGTCCTTTAATAGTTGAGCCTTCAACAGATGGATCACCTTGTACTACAAAACTTCTTGGATTTTCTAAGTTTTCCTCTAGTCATGGGCCCACCTAAGTCTTGAATTGGATCCTAGACTTCATTTTTCATTTCGTGGACTTGGGCTTTCTCATCATGGGTCTTGTGAAGTTGAGCTTGGATGTTCATATAATTGTCCCATTCTTGGGAATCATTTGTCCTCAAATGTTGAGAATCAGTCCCCCACAATGTCCTCCAAAAGTGACTTAGAAACTTAGTGTCTCTGTCACTTATAATACTCCTAGGCATTCTATGAAGTCTCACAACTTCCCTAAAAAATATGTCGGCTACATGACAAACACTATTTGTCTTCTTACAAGGTATGAAATGTGTCATTTTTGAAAACCTGTCAACAATAACAAAAACAGAATCTTTGTCATTTTTTTTTTTGGCAATCCTAAGACAAAGTCCATAGAAATGTCAATCCAAGGATAGTCAAGTATAGGCAAGGGTGTATATAAACCATGTGGGATCACTTTTGATTTTGCCTTTTTACAAACAATGCAATGGTCACGAAATTTATGCACATCATGTTTCATACGGGGCCAATAGAAATGCACATGCAATGTTTCTAAAGTCTTTTGTACCCAAAAATGTCCTATCAAACTACCTTCATATGCCTCTCTTACTAGTAAATCCCTTATGGAACACTTAGGCACATATAATCTTTTCTCTTTAAACAAGTAATCATTTTGCCTGTAGTATCTATTTTGAGACACCTTTTCACAAGTAGTATACATTTCAGAAAATTCAGCATCATGCAAGTACATCTCTCTCAAAGTTTCAAGTTCAAAAATTTTAGTTTCAAGAGTAGAGATTAATACATGTCTTCTAGATAATGCATCAACAACAATGTTCCTTTTTCCTTTTTTATGTTTAATGACATATGGAAATTGTTCAAGGAACTCAACCCACTTGACATGCCTCTTATTCAACTTACCTTGTCCTTTCAAATATTTAAGGGATTCATGATCACTATGAATTACAAATTCTTCGGACAGAAGATAATATTGCCAAGTTTGCAATGCACGCACTAAAGCATACAATTCCTTGTCATAAGTGGGATAATTTAGGGTAGTCCCATTCAGTTTCTCACTAAAATAAGCAATTGGATGTCCCTCCTGAATTAAAACAGCCTCAATGCCCACATTAGATAATCACATTCAATTTCAAAAGATTTTGTAAAATTTGGTAATGCAAGAATGGGAGCATTAGTTAGCCTATGCTTAAGGGAAACAAAGGCTTGCTCTTATTTCTCTTCCCACTTAAATCCCACATGTTTTTTAAGTATCTCATTAAGAGGTGCAACCAATGTACTAAAATCCCTAACAAACCTCCTATAGAAACTAGCTAAACCATGGAAACTTCTCACTTCACTCACAGTTTTAGGTGTAGGCCACTATTGAATGGCCTTAATATTTTTCCCATCCACTTGTACCCCTTTAACACTCACAACAAATCCCAAAACTACAAGATGATTAGTGTAAAAGGTATATTTTTTCAATATTAGCAAATAATTTTTCTTTTCTAAGCACATTCATTACATCACCAAATGTTCAACATGCAAATCAATATTAGTGCTATAAATTAGAATATCATCAAAATATACCACAACAAACTTACCCAAAAATTCTCTTAAGACACGGTTCATTAATCTCATAAAAGTGCTTGGGGCATTAGTTAGCCCAAAGGGCATCACCTATCATTCATACAAACTATACTTAGTTTTAAATGTAGTTTTCCACTCATCCCCTTCCCTTATCCTAATTTGATGGTACCCGCTTTTCAAACCAATTTTAGAAAACACACAAGCACCATGTAACTCATCAAAGAGATCATCTAACTTGGGAATAGGATGTCTGTATTTGATTGTGATATTATTGAGAGCCCTGCAGTCTGTGCACGTCCTCCAAGTCTTCCATCTATTTTAGGCACCAATATCATGGGAATAGCACACGGGCTCATGCTCTCTTGCACCCACCCTCTGCTCATCAATTCATCAACTTGTCTTTGAATTTCTTGAGTCTCTTGTGGATTGCTCCTGTAAGTTGGTCTGTTAGTTAAGGAAGCTCCAGGAGCGAGATCAGTGTGGTTCTCAATTCCTCGTAATGGTGGTAGTCCATTTGGGATTTCTTTTGAGAAGACATCCTTATATTCCTGCAAAAGAAACTCAACACTAGTAGGAATAACATGTTCATTAAAGTTGTTAGCAATCAAAATATTATTTTTGCAATACAACAAGTAAAGTGGTTTATTGGCCATCAACACCTTCTTCACCTCACTCTCTCTCATCAAATAATTTATTTTGCTCTCAAGAGCTTCACTCTTGCCTCCCTGATGATGTGTTTCACTTTTTTTCTTTGCACTATTTTTTAATGTTTCACTCTTTTATCTTGAATTCTTCTTTCTCTCAATTTTATTTGGTCCTCACAAACCTCCCTAGGAGATAATGGTTTAAGAATAATTTTCTTATCATTGTGTATGAAGAAAATCTTATTTGTGAACCCATCATGGATTGCCCTTGTATCATATTGTCTCGGTTTCCCTAATAGGATATGACTTGCCTCCATTGGAACCACATCACATATTGTCAGTATATTGTCCCATGGAAAGGCACACCTCCACTTGTTTATTCACGAACAACTTTCCATCTTCACTAAGCCATTGAAATTTGTATGGCCTAGGATGTGGCTTCATTTCCAAATTTAATTTGGACACCAATCTAGAGCTACCCACATTGTCACAACTTCTACTATCAATAATCAAAGAGCATAATTTTCCATTGATATAACATCTGGTATGGAAAATTTTACCTCTATGGGATTGGTTCAAAGCATGTAGTTAACTTCCCAACAACCTCCTAATCATCAATAAATCACCTTCCATTGCTTCCACCTCTATTTCTTCCTCCTCATCTTCTTCACTACCTGAAGACTCACTGGTATATTCTCCATTATCCTTAAGGATGATGATTCTCTTAGTAGGACATTCATAAGCAATATACCCCCTTCCCAAACACCTAAAGCACTTTACATCCTTGGTTTTAGTGGTCTTCTTATTGTAACTCTTTAGAAATTTTTCATATGGAATCGCCTCAATAAATTTAGAGGATGAGGATTCCTCCTTCCTGGACTTGTCCTTCCAACTTGGGTTAAAGTTGGAAGAGCTCCTTCTTGCTATACTTTTCCTCTTGAGTTGTTGTTCAACCTGAGTGACCTTATGTAACAAATCCTCAATCTCAACATATTCTTGCAGCTCTACAATATCTCTTATATAACTGTTTAAACCATTAAAAAATCGAGCCATAGTCACCTCAATTATCTTCCTCAATTTTAGCTCTAATCATGATAACATCCATGTCCTTAAAATAATCTTCAACACTCTTATTGCCTTGAGTCAATTTTTGGAGTTTAAACTGCAAATCTCTGTTGTAACTAGTTGAAACATATCTTTTTCTCATGATACTTCTCATCTCACCTCAAGTTTCTACCATTGGTTCTTCATTTCTCTACCTCTCTTTTTGATACTTGTTTCACCAAATGAGTGCATAATCAGAAAATTTAGTTGTTGTCATCCTAACTTTCTACTCCTTAGTGTAATTGTAACAGAAAGATTTTGAGTTCCCACTCCAAGTATGCTTCTGGGTTCCATTTTTCCTTAAATGGAGGAATTTTAAGCTTTACTCCTTCCATTCTATTTTGACGCGGTTCACCATCATTATCTCTTCTTCTCCTCCTATTTTCTTCATAATTATCTCTATTTTCCATTTGGTCCAACCTCTCATGGAGCTCATCATTCTGTCGTCTCATTAATCTCTCCAAATATTAAGTTAAAGCTTGCATTTATGGTGCTGAAAGAGTGGTTTTTGAAGAGGAAGGATTAGCACCTGCACCTGACATACTTAAATTAAAAAAAAAAAATTGATTAGAAGTAACAAGTAATATATCCTCACTACCTCTTCCTTGAGTGTTTAAACTCAACACTCAAGTGTATGCACTTAGTTTAGTTTTTTTTTTATAATATAACTCTCTTGCCTTTTTTTCACTCTTTGTGTTCTCCTTGAGTTCTTAACCAAATCAACAATACTTTTTCAAGAATAATATATAAGGGCAACAAACACAAAGATGGGATAAACAGGAACTCTTTTACGACAATTTTAATGACCTAACAAGTATAGTAACAATCCTCCACAATTGCAATCAATATATCACTTCATGAATACTTGAACTTATGTTATAATGACATGAACCATTCAGCCACAACAATTTTGTTTTTCGTTCTTTTTTTTTAACTGGTTTACTTTTGCAATGGTTCAGCCACTAACTTACAATGATATTGGCATTAAAATTAAAAGAAGGATTTTACCAATTTCTCTAAGCCATTTCAATCCTTGCCCTAGAACTGAGCTCTAAAACCAAAAGATGTGAACCTGTCTGTTGGGATACAAAAACGGGCCGATCTAGGGTAGGAGCTTAAATTTATTGGAACGTAGGGTTTCAAGAAAATAGGTGATAAGAATAAGTAGCGCCACTTCTATAGAAGAAGATAAGCCGTAGAGACACCATAAGGGAATGGAAAATCCTTGATAAGTATAGGGGTTGGTTCAACCAAGAACCTAGGAGATTCACTCTCATTAGTTTGCAAAATATGTCATCTGTCTTTCTAAATTCCCAAAAATATTTAAATACACATGAAAGATATGAGTTTGTCTCATTTAAAAGTAAATAAATAAAAATAAAATAAAATAAGATCCTTATTAGCCCTTCTCTTAGTTCTCTAAGCCCATTAGATATGTAATCAATCTAGTCTCCTCTGTATGATTGTCTTTCAATAGTTGAGCCTTTAGTAGATGGGTCACCTTGTATTACAAAATTTCTTAGATCTTCCTAAGTCTTCCTCTAGTCATGGGCCCACCTAAGTCTTGAATTGGATCCTGAACTTGATTTTTCATTTCGTGGGCTTGGGCTTTCTCATCATGGGTATTGTGAAGTTAAGCTTGGATGTCCACATCACAACCTGGTGGGCCCAACTCGACTTTGGTTGAGGTGGGTTTGACTCGACTCAGATAATTGTTTACACAAATCTACTTGATTTGTTGTAGGTCTGACATGACTTGGCTCGACATAGGTTTAGCTTGATTCGACTCGACCTAGGTCTTACTCAACTCGATTTGACATGGACTAGACTTGAGTCAAATCATGGTGGACCCGATGATAATTATTTATTTTTACCACTTTCCAACTTAACTCAATTTAACATGTGCCCAATGTAGATCCAACTCGACTCAGATAGATTTGGTCTTTGCCACACTCAACCTAACCTAAGTACAACCTAACTTGACCAACATAGGTCAAATCCAAGTTGGCCTGGCATGAGCCATCTCAATCTAACTTGACTTGTTCGAAATTGGACTCTGACTTGGACTCAATTTAGCCTAATTTGTCCTAACACTTGGTCAACCTGACTCGATGCAACTTGGAGTAACTCGACTTAATATGATCATGATTTGTCTCAACTTAATTTGGACTCAACCTAAATTGGGTGTATGTTAGCCAACTTGATATGATGTCAACCTAGCTTAACTTGACCTAAGTCCAACTTGCTCATACAAAATTTAAATTTGAATTAAGTAAGTTTTTCATGTATATAAAGATTTTTTAGGTGTTTTTTTTTTCATTTTATATTTTAATAAGATTTTAACTTTAAAAATTGACCTATAAATTAGTCTTGGTCTTATAATTTTTTTTTTTTGACATTTTTGGCCCTACAAATTAGTTTTGTCATGTGAGTTTTTTTTCGACTCATGTAAGTCAGGACCAAATCCTGTGGTTAGAACAAAATTGACATGAATATCGTTATTTGAAAAAGTTAAAAATACGAATATTAAATAATAGTTAAAATGTTAAACATTTTAACGCAAAACAAATATCTTTACATTATATATTAACTTATATATCCTTGGCTTAATGACGTATTTGAATCCAATAGTTTCACAATTCTTTAAATGTTATCACAATGTTTTATCTCATATATTTTGACTCCTATTTTTAATATTTTTGACAATTTAATCACTCCATTAATAAAACATATGAGATTTATGATGAATATATAAAAATTTGGATGGAAGTAACAAAATGCAAAAGCTTTAAAATGACAAATAATAAAATGGAATTTGACCCCTCTTCATCCTTTGTTACCATCAAAGCTACTAATCTAATATCTCATCAAGAAACTTTATAAATATAATAAACATTTCACTAATTCATATATATATATATATATATATATATATATATATATATATATATATATATATATATATATTGTATGTACAATATAATCAAATCATAAAATAAAAACCTTTAAGAATTACACTAATGAATATTTTCGTAATTACAAAGTAGCTCGAAACATATCACAATATATTTAAATATAATGAGTAGTTATGCTTGGTTCTCTATTTTCAAAGTAACTGAGCAAAAACAGATCTAAAAAATCTGAACAAAAAAATTGATTTTGCTCGTTTCCAATGATTTTGAATCTACTTCCGTTAATTTCTTTTATTAGTTCAGTATTAAATACCCCTACCAAAAATAATACATATTGAAAAACTAATTAGGATAACTTTAAATAATTTCTTGGATGGTACATAAAAGAAAAGGATTATGAATATTTTAGCTCAAAATGAGGTTGTGCACTCTCAACTCCCGTTTTCTTTCATTGGACTAAGTTGAAACCTACAGTCCTAATAATTAACAAAACAAAGAGGAGTTTTACTATTTACACAAAGGAAAGGGGAGCGTGAACAGAGATTTAGGAGAGGATAAATAGTAAAAGGCAATCACTAATAGCATTCTTAATGTAATCAAATATTTTTACTCCTTCATTATGCACCCCCTGTTTTAAACATGCATCCCCATGGGGTGAAAAGTCAAAACTGCCCCTAATAAAAGGCATTTTGGATTTTGTAATCCAGTATGTTTAAATACATTTTGCACTTTCTTCCATAATAAAAAATACATTATGAATTATACAATTTGAAATGCATTCAAGCATGTTGAATTGCGCAATCCATAATGTATTTTTGAATCTAAAAATATCTTTTGAATTTTATGAATTATGCAATTTGAAATGTTTTAACATATTTGGATTGTATAATATGAAATATCTTTGTTTTTCTTAAGTAAATGTTTCAATAATGAAACTAAATACAATTTGGTTAACAAAAAACATAAATTTATATACATAATACGAAATATAATTAAAATTATAAACAAAAATAAAATCATATAGAAGAGCAAAATTAATTTGAATATATCAATAAACTCAATTATATGCAAAACTAACATATGTTCGTGTAACTCCCAATATTTGGAAAAACACGTACATCCTACTAACATAAAATTAAGACTATAACTTTTATATAACATTATGTAGACCATAGTATGTCTACAGTTGATATAAGACAACCATCCTACAATTTCACATACACTAGTTTGAAATGTATAATGTAATTGGTAAGTAACTAGGAATATGAACGTAAAACATAACCACACATATGTGAAAATACCTGAACAAAATGTAATTCGTATACATGTCCAAGACATATGAGTCAGATGCAGACTAACATCCATGGGAGGCTTATTTCGTAATGGGAATATTGTCATATTTTGTTTCAATGATAAACACACTAAAACAATTGTATTTATTAGCAATAATTTATCTATCAACTGTATTTATTATCAATAATTTATCTTATGATAGGCACAGTCATTCATTTATCTACACATGTCAATTACATAATTATCATTGCACTGTTGAAGTTGGACAAAAGTCTATAATGTGTTTAATAACTTATCTTTGACACTCATCTACTAGTAATTACCTTTTTAATTGGTCTACCCGTACCACCCAACAATGTAGTATATTTCATCATGCCAATGTCCAATTCCTTTAAAGAAATCTATTATGACAAGCACTTACCAATCTTCCTCATTCCCAACATAACAGTTATAAATTGATAACCCCAATTGTCATTAGCCTTTACATCAATGACATCAATTATATAAGGGTGAATTTAGGATGAAACTGATCCAACATTAGAACTACTATAATGTTCAAGGGATCCTCATTTTTTCCCTCTCCTTGCTTGATTTCCATGTAGAAGAATTATCATGCATAGAATGGATGACCTCAACAAGCTCAAATATGATGGGTCGTGCTTTGTAGACCTATGAAATGTATTCTAGATTGTGCTTTTTATAATACATTTTTTGTATTATAGATTGCACACTCTAAAATGCATATTTTTATTTCAGACTGTACATTATGGAATAAAAATATGTATTTCAAATTATACAATCCAAAATACATTTGCATTTTGGATTGTACAATTTAAAATATATAAATTTAACACATAACATTTTAGATTACATAATCTAAAAGGTCACCAGATTGTGCATTTCAAAATTGAAACTAAAACACGAAAATGAAACACTCTCCTCCAACCATCACACAACACCACCACCAACCACCTCTAGACACTACTAACAACAACCGAGCACAACAACCTTCACCACCAAATACACCAACCACCACTGTTCACCAACAATGAAACTCAACCAAAAAACACACGCAACCACCTTTCACATGTCATACCTCCTAATTTATTTCCACAAGGATAAATTTGGAATTTCAAAATCTATGGGATGCACGTTTAAAAGACAGGGGTGGAGAATGAAGGAGCCCAATATTCTTCAGCAACAAACACAATATATTGGCCCAAACAAACGAAAAGGGGTCTCCAACAATAATTTGCAGCAAATTAAACTTGTACTCTTTGGTGCCAGAGATGTCATGAAGTACTATAATCTAGTAGGACAGCCACATTTTCCACAAGAAAGCCTTTTTGAGTTGAGGTCCCAGTTAGGATTACTCCTCTGATTCTCCAGCTACATGGAATTTCAATTCATGTGACAGGTTTTTGGCATCCAGCTATGTTCAATGACTTCTAAGTTTCAACAACCAAGCCAACAGCAAAAATAAACAAATATAAATAAATATATATATATCTATGTATATAAAAATAAAAAATAGAAGAAAGAAAGGGTTCTAGCAATCAATCATCCAGCGTAATGAAAGGGAATAATGTTGCTTGCTTGTAGTAGTGAGGTCTCATCTAAGATTCTGATGACTCATTAATGGGTACATAAAGTAATGCTCACAGTTTCAAATTTATATAAATACAGCAATAAATGTGATTGGTTAATAGTGAATAAACATATAATAAAATGGGCTGCACCAACTTTTTATCAATGTTTCACTCACTCACTTACTCAACTCCATAATATATGCATCACCCTGTAATGGCTGAAACTGTAGCAAAAATGTGAAAGAAGAGGAGGAACGGAAAACAGTGACAGGTTAGTAAATTGGGTACCCAGTTGGGTATAGGGCATTGGTTAATCTGGTATTCTACGTCACTGATCTAAAGATGTGATCTTTGTGGGGTTGCATCGATTATACTGTCTGAAAAGTTTGGAGAAAATAATGTGAATTGAGTTTATTTGCTGTTAGGTGAGGGGTGAGACACAGAATGGCAAAAGGCCAGTGAATCAGTATAAGGCAAAACCAGTTAAATTAATATACTGACACTATAGGCCAGTGATGCCAGTTTTAAAGAGACCAAACCAAACCTAAACTACTTAGTTTTGTGTTGCAAAATGGACTTTGATCAGTTGATGAGCAGAAAGGGTAGTACTAAATCATTGTGCCTCAATAATTTTGTACGTTGACATTGTCTAATTAATTAAAAACGCTGGTTTTGGTTTACTGGTTACAGCATGATAATAATTATTATTCTTATCCTTCTATGTGTTATTGATCATATCATTGCGTCCCTTATTGTCTTGCTTTCATCAAGTCTAAGAATCTTTCAAATCAAAATTAATCATGTCATTTGTTTTCCTTTCACATTGGTTTCCTCAGACTTATTTTCCTTTTTCCCAGCCATGTCACCAAAGAAGAGCTAAATAAAAATGGAACAAACGAAAAAAAAAATAAAAAATAAAGTTAACATTACAAATATCTGTCATTCTGAATGACAATTGTCAGGTCACTTTAATTCTAGAAATTGAGATAAGAAAATTAGTCTCTTTAACTGAAAAGTGTTTGTCATTTCACTTCTCTAATAATTACTTAATTTTGTTCTTAATGTCAAGATCAAACTCAATGGAGTTATGGTTTCTAAGACTAATGTGACAGGAATCAAATTGAGCATAATGTGATTTTTTTAATGAAAAACTCCATTGGCAGTTGAAAGACCATCATCTACCTCTTAGTAATATATCAGACTCAATTTGAAGGTGGGTAATACCAATTTTGAGAAGTAGATTAATGTTGTAAATTCTTGGTTGGTTCTTGACTGCTACATTTTCTGAGCGGTTCTTGACTTGTAATCATCACGGTAATCATCATCACTCCATCGTATTATAATATTTGTTTCAAATGCAATGACAGAGGACAAATGACACATTAAAGAATAATTGATAGAATCCGAAGAAGGGTTGCTGTTAGAAAACGGGAATAAACAAAAGCTAAAAGGAGCAGAACCGTAGAGTTTTCCGTTACATATTCCTTGCTTTTTGTCCTAAATTTCATTCACTTAGAGACTAACATGATCCTAACATTATTATCATCATTATTATTATACACAAATATTTAAAAATCTCAGTAGGAGCAACGTCAACATAGCTGGCTGGTGGGGCACAACAACCCCACAAAGAACAAGCCACAACTTTGAATCTCCCTCTCTCACCCTTTTGGTGTGTGTTTTATTTTTGAACAAAAATGTTCATGCCAGGTAAAATCATTATAAACCATAAAATTTGGTGTGGTAAAAATATTAAACACAGTTACATGTTTGATAATACTTAGCAGAGACTATTAGTTAGATCACATGTGTTTTTCACCTAATACAGTGATGTTGAAGGCAGATAAAATTATGATAAACGACACAATTTAGTGCAGTGGAGTAGTCGGTTAAGTTGAAACAATTTGATGTCAAAATTGTCAGATTTTGTGGTTGTGCATGTCATGTGTGAAAATAAAAAGGAGATACATGATCTCAGTGATTTTACTCTTGCAATGTACTGTGTCTCCTGGCTCTCTCCCTTTCTATCTGTTTGTGCTGTTGCAGCAGTGTGAATCTGTTACAGCTTAGATGCCCTGTACACGACACAGAAAAATAAATCCCATTCAACTTGCGGTACCAGACAACAATTATGCCACTTTACAGCCCACAAAAAAAATAAAAAAAGATTATTTTTTGGCCCTTCTCTCTCTGTCTTTCTCTGTCATACCCTCTCTCTCTATTTCTCTCTCTTGCTGCATTTTTCTCACAAGACTTGTGCTTCAATATTAGTCAGCTTGAATTGAATTTCCCTTCAGCTGGGGTGGAACCATCAATCAAAAGAATATAAAGGGTCCCTTGTTTTTGTGGGTTTGTTTACATGTACATACATATATATATACTATGTGTATATTTATGGTGATGATTTTGAATTGGGGTGTTTGGTGGAGGTGGTAATAAACCTGATAGTGTGTTGTGTCTGTCGGCGCAAGGTCACTTTCTGTCGGCATTGTCTGTATCCACTATCCAACGATGATACACTTCTGAGAGAGAGAGAAAGAAAGAGTATTTCTTTTTTCATAATAAAATTAATAAAAGTACAACGAGGTAGAGAGGTTTTACTTCTGGGTTTTCATTGCTTACAGAGTGGCACTACCTTTCAGGGAGCATATTCATATCAGTCCTTGACCCTGTCTTTGTAGCCAACTGAGACTTCAAGTTTTGCTCCTGATCTGAAGAGGTTTTCTGATTTTGATGCCACCAAAACCCCACTTTCCAAATTTGCATCTTTTGTGGAAGCCTTGAAAATCTTGGTCTGATTGTCAGATTTGTGTTGAGGGTGGACAATTGGTTCATATGAGGGAAGGTGGAGGGGGTTTGTGGGTCAATCTTGATTTCCGTGAGTGGCATTGGAAGCTCCTTCAAAGTGTCATTGGTAAATGAAGCTCAGGCTTTCTGAGATCCTGCCTCATTATTTATCTCGTGATATAGGCCTGAAGATTTGACAAAAAGTAACCACTTTATTCTCTTTGTTGTTCCTTCCATTCCACTCTGCTTTTGTTTACTTCTTTCTTTGTCTTTATAGATTTCATCTATATGCAGAGAGCCTGCAATGCTCTCAGGCAAGATCCAATTGTATCAGCCTGTGTGACATTTATTTAGAACATACATGCATTTTACTGGGTTTCAAAAAAATTTTCAACTTTTTGCTGGTGATGTTAGCTTAGCATCATTTATCAATTTTACAAGCACCCCTACAGATTATACTCCTCCTTTGGTGCAGCATTATCATCATATTCAATTTTATTTAATTCTTCTACTTGCATTCTTCACTGCATGTCCATTGAGTTTGAACTCTTGGTCACTTATGGTTCTTAAGTTTTTGGATTCTTAACTGCATCATCTATCTCCTATCTTTTGAAGTACATTATATTCATCCTTAACGGATTCTGATCTTTTGTTATTCTCTAGACTCCAGGTTTAATGTATAATAATAGTTCATATAAATTTGAACAGCATAAGTGAAGGGATTCCCACACCAGATGTCAAGTACTCTTGCAGCGATATTTGGAGGAGCTGCAGGAGCCGTGGCATTGGTAGGGATTGCTATACTTATATGGTTTTGTTTGTCTCGCCAGAGGAATGTTTCTAGGACTTCAGAGACAGGGTCCTCTGATCCTTCACAAGGTAACATTTTACATGCATTTGTTAGATATACCTATATACTCTCTGATGAACAATTTTCCAATAAATTCCATTGCATGCAGTGGGAAGACATGGTGCAATTGAGTTGCCTATACGAGATACTAGGCGTTTTGAGATGGAAGAACTATCTCTAGCCACAAAAAGTTTCAGCGACAAAAATTTGATTGGAGAAGGAAAGTTTGGGGAGGTTTACAAGGGTTTACTTCAAGATGGAATGCTTGTAGCCATAAAAAAAAGGCGTGGACTTGCTAGTCAGGAATTTGTGGATGAGGTAATACTCATCAATTTCATGCTCTAAAATTTGATTGCATTCTCTTCATCTCTTAGTAGTCCTTCTGACCCTTGTCTGTTTCTGCTTCAGAATTTAGAGTACAGTTATATAGTAAATTCTACTTAGCTGCACATATCATTTGATTCAGAAATATGAATCTTTCTTTGCCCGTTAGTTCACTCTAATGTGTTACAGTCCTGTCTGGAAAAAATCTTTATATGTGAGCATAATCAGTATTTCTCTCTCAATTCCTTTTGTATGCAGACTTTGTTATGTTAAAAAATTTACTAGTCAGACTTTGTGAGCATAAACTTGCATACACCATATAGTCTTAACTAAATATTTCCCTTACGGTTTATTCTCTTGCTTTGATCTAACATGACTTTGTTTTGCTGTAGGTGCGTTATCTCTCATCTATTCACCACCGGAATCTTGTCAGTCTTTTAGGCTACTGCCAGGAGAACAATCTTCAATTTCTTATATACGAATATGTGCCTAATGGAAGCGTCTCCAGTCACTTGTATGGTAAATTTCTGTATATCAAAGCTTAATTAAGAATTTTATCCCTGTTTAGATTCATAATTATACGCAAATACACTGATAGTTTTGTTATCATGTGCTTTATGTTTTTCTGCATGCATGCAAAACTTAACTTCATTTTTCTACCATTCATGAAATTTTTTGCATCTTGTTCGGCTAAATGAATCCTTTCTTAAGGCTCATGACGGTGACTTTGATTTTCCTCTGCAGGCACTGGTCAACAATCGCGAGAGAAGCTAGAATTCAAGCATAGACTTTCAATAGCTCAAGGTGCAGCTAAAGGTGATCCTTTGCAAAATCAGTGAGCATTTGTGGCTTTCCTGCTATCAGTTTTCTTCTCTTATTAGATAAAATACCCAAGTATCTTAATGGCTCCCACAATTTGTTTTGTAAGCCATCCTAAAACTTTCAGTTATTTGGTAGTACCTTCTCTATGCATAAAGCCACTAGCAACTTGTTCCTGATTTTCAAAAGCTCATTCATACTATTCTGTGCAGGTTTGGCTCATCTTCACTCTCTGAGTCCCCGTTTGGTGCATAAGAATTTCAAAACAGCTAATGTTCTTGTGGATGAAAACTTCATTGCTAAGGTGGCAGATGCTGGACTCCACAACTTTTTGGGGAGAGTTGACATTGCAGGCTCCTCTTCTCAAGTGGCAACAGATGAAATATTCCTTGCATCAGAGTAATATATATCTCTATCTCTTGTGAATCATTTGTGCTGCTGTTCTGGTTATTTATACACACCATGCCTTGCAGGGTGAGAGAGTTCAGACGATTTTCTGAAAAGAGCGATGTATACAGCTTTGGAGTATTTTTGCTGGAATTGTTAAGTGGGAAAGAAGCAAGAGTATCACCATTTCCGGACTCTAATCAGAATCTGGTTGAATGGGTAAAGTTTAATTTATATGTACTATCACTATAAAGGGGTCTCTCACAAATAACTGATAAAAAATTGATGCTTGCAACATCTGACTTTTAAGTTAGTTATTGTAAAAACCAACACTATGATCACACCTGACAGTGTAAAGATCCTTTACAATAGGAATACATATACCACTTAGGATCTGTTTGGATAAGTTATTCTGTAAGCTCTTTTACAAGTGAAAAATAATATAAAAAATTGTCCATTTTGCATGTGTAAAATTCTATTTTCTAACATGATACAACTTGGTATTGGGATCAGATATTGAAGGTGTGTATAGCTAGTTTTCATGATGTTGTTGTAAAAGTCCATGAGGTGCTATGTGATTGATTTTTGGTGTTTTTTTTCTCTGCATAATAAAGGTGCTAAGCAATGAAGACCGTGGCATGATGTCTCAGACCATTGATAGGAGATTGGAGAGTAGTTTTACACCTGAAGGAATGGAAGATTACATCATGCTCATGATCAGATGCTTAGAGGCTTCAAGTGAGAGAAGACCTGCCATGAGCTATGTGGAAATGGAACTTGATAGGATCCTAGAAAAAGAAATGAACTTGACAACAATCATGGGAGAAGGAACCCCAACTGTGACTCTTGGAAGCCAGTTATTCAAATCAACAACAACATGAAAGAAAACAAGGTTATTGTTGTCTAAAATTGTTACTTATTATATATTGTTTGTTATATTTGTGCATTACTTCTTTGCTTTTTTACTTTGCTTTTCCCTCAGTGCATATCAGAAAATAGGGTCAGTTGCTTCCTAAGTGTATAAAGAGCACCTGTATCCCCCTCTATCCCTCTCTTTTTCTTTTCTTTTTCATGGGCCAGTGAAAAGCTGTATTCTTTACTCCCTTTTTCTTCTTCCCAATTTTTTCTTCATAAATGTATGAATTTTCTCTTGTAAACCATTATTTGTTGTTAATATGACAGTGAAGATTGGGTTGGTGTGGTAAACTACTTATCAGTTTTATTTTACACTTTCTTCTTTCTTTCCAGTCTCCACCTTTTCCCATCTCATTAATCATGCTACAACTCAAATTCAAATTATTATGCTTTCCTCTTATGGTTTATTTGGATGAGCATCTCCACAAACATGTTTGAAAAAAATTAGTTTTTATGACTCAAAATTAACTTATTTATAGCATAAATACAAATTTAAAAAACTTATACACAGATCTTTTATGAATAAAATATTTCTCTGTGGCAGCATAAATGTAGATAACCCCTTTATAATAAGAGAAATCACATTTACAAAAATGGTTACAGATCAAAAGATAGTGGGGAGATTTGTTTGACAGAAATTCAGCCTTAGATTTTCCCATCATAGAACACCATAAAGATATGAGTTTTTTCTTTTTGTAGAATCAAATGTATTCATCCAATTAAATAGTATTTGCATTTCCTTATGTAACAAACTAGCTTAAACACTTACACTTATATTTTTTATAATTTTTTATTTTTATACATAATTAATTAAAATAATAGAAAAACAATATAATTTCAAATGTATATAATATTGTAAAATATTAGTGAAATAAACTTCTACACATGCGTATTTATATATTTAATACATTAAAATATATACAATTTCATTACTTTTATATTTTTATAGTTTTATTGTATTTATAAATAACTAAATAAAAGAATAATACAATTTGAAAATATATATAGTTTTATAAAAAAAATAGTATTAAAAACTATATAACTATTATTTTTTTAAATTATTTAATTATTTAAAAATAAAGAAAATTACTTTTATTTTTTAAAAAATAAAATTATTGAATTAAAAGATGAAATAATTTACCAAATTGTGTATTTTGTTATTTAATGGTGTTAAATAAAATATTATTATTTTTTATTTAAATAATTAATAGTATGTCTGTATTCGTTTTTTATTTTTCTATTGTTTTTTCCACCCATGAACAAGAATGACAAACTCCGAGAAGGGGACACTGAAATCATTAGAAACAATGCTTAAGAATTGCAGTGGTAGTTACATCTATGATTGTGATTTTTAAAGTGAAAGAAAAATTGCAGGCAAATAATGGTGATAGGGTACTTGAAGACTTTAACTATCTGTCCAAGAAGGAGACAAAGTGTGTTTTATAAAACCTGTTCACAATTTGGAAATGGAAGTGTAACAAAAGTTGTAACAGGATAAGGGGAATTAAACAGAAACCAGAAAATAAACTGTTTGACTACTTTGAATTGTACTTACTTTACAAGATGATGTTACAGTTAAATGGCCCTAATTTTTTAATAAAATAATACTTATATTTTTTTCTAATTTTTTATAAGTAACTGTTTTTAATAACAACCTTCTTCTCTTACCTTCTATAAAATATTTTGAAATTTAAAAATCAAACTTTTAAAATATTAGTATTAAAAAATAATTTCAAACAAAAAGGTTTAATATTTAATTATAGGAAAATTTCATATATATTTTAAGATTTTATTAAATAATTTATTTATACACATTAGGATGATCCATGTAACAGGTAATTTTTGTTAAATTCTTATTATGCATGAAAACTAGTTAAGTTAGTGACAGTCATGATATAACAAGTGAGGTTAATCTTTAACTTGTTAGACTTGGAGAAACAACATCTAATGCTGATTTTAAAATGCACATTCATCTACTTGTCTTTTAATAAAGTAATAATTGCATCTCTTGTTTTATTTATATTTATACTTTATTAAAATAGCATGTAAATAATTAATATATTTAATCATATATTTTATAGTCATTTATGTTTTTCATATTAAAATTACCTTTTCTTAAAATTAAAATTTTTAATATTTTAATAAGAAAATTATAGTTTAGGGACAATATAAATTCTATGATGTATATATATATATATATATATATTAATAATAATAATAATAATATTTCTTATGAAAAGCTCTTTCAATTTTATATTTAAAAAATTCATTTTCACAAATTTAATTAAGTTTTAATTAATATAATATTTTTAAATAAAATAAGATAACATATGTGAGTTGAATGTAAGATATGTGAATGTAATTTTCTTACAAATACGAGAAAGATGAATATCATTTAATGATTAAAGGGGAATGATTCTAGTTTATAGTGATATCAAGACAGATAAATGTAATCTATTTCTTTTATAAAGCATAGATGAAATTACTTTTTATTTAAATATCCTTATTTTAGTAATTTTGTTTTATAAAAATAAACGTAATATCTCATTTCTTTTCATTATTATTGGTGTTTTATCATATTTGTTCCACTAATTTTAAATGTCTCAATTTTGTCTACTTGTTTTACAAGTGATTTTTATCATAACAAACAATATTTATTTTAAATGACTAATGGTTTCATTTAAGTGTTTACACATAATAAAAATTAAAATAAACAAATGCGTCAATCATTACATGACATGGTAGAAGGCAATTATGAAATTTTGGTTTTAGGTGTTTATGACAGAAATAAAACATTTGAATGGAAAAAGTATGATTGGAGTAGGTTTTTTTTTCTTCTACTATTATTTTCACACCACACTTTTATTCCTTTCACTCAATACAACAGGAAATCCTAAACCTTTATTAATTTTACCCACAACAAACAAAGAGAATTAACCACAAAAAATATAGAACGCACCAACAAATCATCCACGAAAATCGATAATGACAGAGACATACACCTTACTGTAAAGGAGAACGCACACCACACACATAGATAAACTGAGACGTAAAGACAAACCAAGACACAAAGAAATTGATACGTAAAGGGAGACACAGAGATGCAGAGAGCCAAAGGAGAGGTGAGGAGAAAGGGACACACTCAATGTGAATGGGAAACCGAATGTGAATGGAAACCTACACTTTTCCAACCCTAAACAAATTTCAATTTCAAATTTCTCAACTCGAAACAAATCTCGATTTCAAATTTCCATGCTGGACCACACTTAATTAAATTTTTTTTTTCAGGTCACCACCACATGTGATTGTCATTTAGGGGTAATACACGTGGTAGTGTCAACATATCAAAACCCTAATAAAAAAATAATCTACACTCTTTTGTGTCATTAAACTTTCCACACAAACTATTTGGTCTATGTAGCTTGTACTTTAGAAGATATGCAGTTCACATAGAAACATAAAACTTGGGCAAGATCTACTAGAACACTCAAGACACAAATTATTTTGAATTCGTCAAACCTTCTTCATCGCATAACAGCTAACTCATGATTCCCTATGTTAATTTTGACAAAGCAATACACCTAGCAGACAAAGCATTTTGAATATGTATACTGAATGGTAAAATTAGTACAAGAAAGAGATTATTGGAATGAACTGCTTCAGGTACAACAAGTTGAATGGAATATAAATGGTGTTAGCTAACAAGCTACCAACTTATGAAAAATCCCTAACACATTCAATAAAAAAAATCAACATGCCAATTAGCAATGATCATCTCTCAATGCCTGTAAATAGAAAAAGTATTTCTACCCAAAATCAAGCTTAATTAATTGAATGTGTAAAATGTATGTGTTAGAGTAAAGTCCATCTAAAAGATGATACAACACACTTTGTTCTCTTGTCTTGTTTGATGAGCAAAACCTTAGCTAAATGATACACACACAAGTTTTAAGCTAATGTTGCACTTAAAACACTTCTTTATTATCTTATTCTGTGTTGAAAAAAAATATTCTCGTCTTCACATCTAGTAAGAAGATCTTGTAAAGCTTTTGTCAATATAAAAGATTTCTTGACGGAAACACTAAAGTTGTTCTACGTCAACACACATCCTGACACGCCTTATGTGAACTCTAAAAATACTATCTCTATCTATAGCGTACAATCCTATGTTTTACTCAAGTCTGGGCAAAACCTGTTTGACTTAGGTGTGATAAGTCATGTCAACTATCATAAGGTTACTTAAAGAAAACATAAGAGTTTAATGTTGTATTACACACATTTCATGAATTTTTATGTTACTTCATGGACATAATAATGCTTAAAGATGAAGTTTTGAAGTGAAGTTTCTCAAGGGACAAAAAATGATTTGCAATAAATCATCTTTTCTCAACTCTTTATATAAAGCAATATTTCAGGTTAAAGAGAAAAAATATGAAGTGATCAAGAGTCCTTGAAACACTATTAATGTTGCTCAAAGCTTTTGCGTCCTAAGCTTCAGAAGAACATTGTTCGTGTTCTTTTAGCAAACTAGAAGAGTGTCTCGAAAGACATTATTCTCTTCAATCTTATAATCTTTTATATCACCCCTTTCTTGTGAACCCTTTAGCTAAGAGTGGTTGTTGTTTCAAACAATACTCATGTTTTAGTTAGGAGTGGGCATTCCAAACAATACTCTAGGGTTGTTAGCCAGGAATAATTGTGTTCTAGACAATAATCTAAGATGTTGGTGAGAAGTGAGTGTTGTTCCAAACAATACCCAGGTTTTAGCTAGTAGTGGTTGTCTATTTTGGGTTTTTAGCCAAAAGTGGTTGAGTATCCAAATAATACTTAGTTAATTTTAAGGGTGGCTCAAAGTCCAAGCAGGTAAAACAACTACTTTAGACATCAAAGCTCTCAAAAAAAATTAATACTCATATATTATTATAAAATAAAAAATATTTAATTTTAAAACTATACTAAAAAAATTTTAATTAAAAATTTAAAATATTTTACCTGACTTTAAGTTTACACTAATGCTATAAATATTATTTAATAACTTTAAATTTATATTGATACTATAAATTTTATTTAATTATTTAATGAATAATATTCTTGAAATTTTCTTATAATAAATTAATAATATTTTGTAAAAAAGAAATTGAAAAGTCAAGGAATCTTACATATCAAAACTTTCTAATTTTTTCTATCTTTTTCCTATATTCCAATATATTGACATCATTTCTTTATATGTCCTTTCATTGTCTCTTTGTTCTTCCTTAATATTATTTCAATTTGTTTCCAATTTCAAATTTGTTTTGTCATTTTGTGCATTTATGTGGTTTCTTTACTTGGAGACTTGAAGGGATAGATTGATTGAGAAAGAGTTTGTGTTTCCTTTTTGCTCCTTTTGAGTGCATCAATATTTGAGATTGATGAATTGATCTCATTTTTTTTCATTATTGTTTAATTAATCTTAAAATAATTTGATCAGATTCAAGGAAGAGAATTTAAAATTTATAAATTATAAAGACTTAACAAAGGACATGATTGAAAGATAGTAGGACTCTTGAGACTTCAAGACAAGATACTAAGATCAAATTTATTGTCTTGACAATCAGGTTTTATCTTTTTAACTTAGTCTCATTTATATATTCAGTGTGATATATATTATATTTTTTAATCTTATGAAATCACCTCAAAAGTCATTTTTTATTATTTTTTATATATTGTAGATAAAACAATTACCATACTCTAAAATAGATTTGGACAATTTAAAATATATGAAGATGTTTTTGGTTTTTTATTTAGTATTAAAAAATTAAAATAATTGGATTGTGTACTTTTGAAAGAAAAATGCTTAAACCTTGAAAAGTATTTGAAACATGATAATTTGTTAGATCTTGATGACTTAGATTTATTTTCAGAATTAAATATCTTGAAAGGAGATTATAGGATTGAAAAATGATAAATTCTTTTAATTATATAAAAAGAATTTTTTTTTCAAATGCATATATAACATATAGAATAATGTTAACAATTACAATATCAGTTGCTTTAGCAAAAAAGAGTTTTTCAAAACTTAAACTAATAAAATCTTAAAGATCAACAATGTCTCAACAAAGATCAAAGTTTAAACTGATTAACTTTATTGTCTATTGAAAAAAAAAACATTTTAAATGAAATTAATTATGATAATTTAATAGATAATTTTGCATCACAAAAAACTCAAAACATAATTTTTAGATAAAAATATCATAATTTTAATTAGTTTATTAATTTAAAAAATGTCTCATTTTTTTAATTCACTTTAGGTCTCTTAAAGTCTTGAGTCGTCACTGGTTAATTTAGTCAAGAATATTCGAAGTCTAAATAATACTCTATTGTATCTTTGCAACATTGGTCTGCATAACAAAATTTGATAACTTAATAAAACAATTAGACTAATTTGTATTTATAGAAAAACCAATATAAATATATACAACGTAAATCTCTATTCTCCTTAAACTTATTTAAATTGAATGTTATTAAATATTAAACTTGATATAATAAAAGGATGAGAGTTTTTGACAAATTATCCATCATATTAAAAACTTGTTTTCGTTATCACTTCATTAAATACACAATGAAATCATTCCTAGTGTATCTGACCTATTTTAGTATGTTTTTCTTTTACATTTATTTTTTCCTTTTCTTTATTTTTTAATATTTATTCATCTCTTTTTTAGTGAGATGTCTTGAATGATTATATGTCAAATTATTGAAGAACTTAGGCTAGAGAATAATTGCTATATTTATATGGAAAGTTTTCTAGTTATCTTGTAGGCATGGGTTTGGTGTTTTAGGTTGTTATTCCTTCACACACTACTATATCCCTTAGCCTTTGGTTAGATTATAAGCATAATAAAATTTGCACAAATCAAATATTGACTGTTATTATTTTTTAATAACTTTAATTTAAATGAAAATAAATAGTTTGATACGTTAACGTGTTCTTTATTTCAGAAAAAAAAAATAAAAAAGAAAGATTGTGGTATGAGTGTTATCATTGTAGTAAAATAATATGACATATTTTTTGTACATATAAAAATATTGATTAACATGCTCCATTTATAAGGACTTCAAGAATAAGTTAGAACAATTATTTACCCCAAATTTAGATCTGGACATTCTCTTTCGTTGTTATTTAATATTTGGCTTTGTGTTTATTTCACCTTTAATTTATTTTTCAATTATGTTAAAAGAATCATTATTGAAGATATGAAAAAACACAAAAAGAGAAAATTCATTTGTATTTTCATCCAAGTTTCAAAACTTTTCGTAAACATCATCTATTTGAAGATACTTAGACGATAGTGCATTTCATCAAGTGATTAGTCTTAAGTATTTTCGAGTTTGTTTTACAAAATCAACTAACAACATTTCTTTAATCTAATAGAAATGGATTATAAGGGATACAATTTAAAACCTCACTTAAAAAAAAGCATTCAAATAAGAACAATATTCTAATACATATTTTCATAATAAGGATAATTTTAACTGACATTGCCAAGAATTTTTTTTTTTTTTCAATATAGACTACTATCATTTATTAGTAATGTTAGTAAAGATTTTCATTGTCAATATTAATAATATTTTCCATTGATGTCAATTCAAATTACTTTCAGTTGATGTCTTTTTGTAGTTGTTTCTTAGATAAACATTATTTTTTGGACCCATGTTGGTTGACATTATTTCTTAGACTAATATTAGAAAATCTTTCTCACTCATTAACATGATTTTTTTTATTGAAGACAATGAAACTATTTATTCACTAGTACAAATTGATAATTTTCAGTTGATAAAAGTTAATTTTCAAAAGGTTTAATTTACTTTTAAGTGCATCATAAATTTAATTATTTTCAACTGAGTGCCATTAAAAAAAATACTTTTTTATGTTGCCAAAGTAACTCCTGTTTGATTTTATAAAAATTATAAATTAAATTAACATCATTTTATTAATTTTATAAAAAAAAAACAATAAAATAAAATCAAGAGTAGAGTTATCTATATGCAGAACAATATACCTCCTGCAAAACTATTCCAAAGAAGTGTCAAACACCACTCAACAACCCAAACTAAAAACCGCCACTACCCTTCGCTGTCTTCGCCGGTTATACACGCACCGCATTCACATACAGGTATAGTTTGGTGCATTGTATGCAAGGTGTTCGCGAAAAGAACAGAAACTTTTAGCAAACTATTTAAACAGAAATGCTGGAATGCGTCTCAATCAGACCTTCCACTCCCACACCTTCCCATCCCAATTCTCATGGTAAGACCAAAACCAAAACCTCTTTACTCTGACCCCAACCTGTTTGTCAAAATGTCTCACCGAATCTTCGCTTTCTTTCGTAGGGAACTCCACGGAAGTAGAAGAATCAGAAGAAGGAGAAGAAGATGAAGACGTTTCCACCGCAAGCCCAAACGTCTCGCGCGAGTTCCTCCGGGCCGTTCAGGCCCACTCCTTCAACGAGATCCGCTCCGTGATCCAGGCCCCTCCGCAGGTCCACGACGTCCACGACGAAGACTCCCACCGCCACGTCCTATCCCAGCTCCTCCAACCCGACTCCAACAGCGTTCGCGAAGCCCTCGCCAAGTCCAAACCTACCAGCAACCTCACGCGCCTCGTCTCCACCTACTTCGATCACAGCGAAACCACCTCCGACTTCTGTCTCCGCCTCCTCCTCACCATCCTCCGCGCGCGCAACCTCTACGCGCCGCTCTCCCGTCTCCTCGCCGTCCTCCCCGCCGACGGGCCGCCGCTCTCCGAGGCTCAGTGCAACGGCGCCTATGACCTCTTCCTCCAATTCGACAGCCAGGAGAATCCCTTCGTGCTCTCTCGCCTCCACCAGCTCCGCGACGGCTTCTCCCAGCTCAAGGGCGACATCCAGCGCGACCTCCGCAAGTGCCACTGGCGAATCCGCATGTTCCGCCACGCCACCGCCGGCTGCGCCGTTGTTTCCGTCGCCGCAGTTGCCACCGTCGCCTTCGTCGCCGCCCACGCCGCGATAGGTTTCGCTGCCGTAGCCGCGGCGCCGTTTTGTGTTCCCCGGCAGAAGCGGAGGACCCGTGCGAGGTTGAAGCAGCTTGAGGCTGCGGAGAATGGAACTCTTGTGGTTAATGACATTAACACCATTGATAGCTTAGTGGATCGGCTTCAAACCGCGGTGGAAGCTGATAAGGCTTACGTGAGGTTTGCGTTGGAGAGGGGAAGGGAGGAGAGACATCCCATTCAGGAGGTGCTTAAACAGCTTAGAAAGAACCAACCTGTTTTGGAGCATTTGCTTGGGGATCTTGAGCAACATATATGCTTCTGCTTTTCCAGTGTTAACAAGGCCAGAGATGCTCTTCTCAAAGAGATATGCCATCATCAAACTCTATAGTTAGTTCCTTTTGAGGTTTTAAATCACGGTCCTGGTCACGGTTTTGTTGCTGTCATAATGGTATTGTGCGAAGTTGCAGTCGAATTTTGTTGGCATGGCTGTAATCGCGTCACTGAGACACCAAAAACCTTCATGCTTTAGTCAAAATCGTGGTCTTGGACTGTTTTTTAAAATCTTGGCTCGGACTGAATTTTCTTTTTTTTTTTTTTTTTTTTTTTTTTTTGTTTATTATGTGATGATAGTTGCTGATTCTTGATTCATACAAATGTTATTACTGACCCAGGAATGAAAGGTGTAGGCTCTGTTTATAATTTGTCAGACTGGCTCTATATGATATCTGTAGTTATATACATCAAATTAATTTGCTTTGTTTGAATGTATTTACCATTCGGTTCATTCATCTCAGATAGTGGTGCCAGCTAGTGCTGGCCAACCTTTTACTTGCCATCACATTTTAATATCTTAGAAGGACATTTGTGTAGGGATGATGTTTCAGGAACAAATTGCGGTCATATGTGGTATGTAATCAATTGTATTCATCATGATGCACTTTAGAGTGCTAATTATGTTAATTTCCGATTTTATCTCTTTATAGCTCGCTCTGTTCATAATGCCAGTGATGGAGTTCCTTTGGGATTATACTGTGTTGTTTTAAGTGTTTAGTTTGTTTGACGAACCTTTTAAGTTATAGATTCTACCCAATTGTTACTGCATGGTTGTTTATTTGTCTTTATAGTTTTCTCTCCAATACACACAACTTCTTTGTTTTAATTTGTTCTTGTTGACTTTCGTCCAAGAATCTTTGTAATTTAGTTTTGCAAAAAATGTGAGAAAAAAAAGTATTGCCTATTCTTCAGTTCAAATTTTAGTCCTAAATGGTGCATTTCATCAGGAACAGTTCACCTCAAGTACTATTTGAGCTTTTTAATTGAAATTCTGAGCTTTTGATAACATCACCCCATATTGTTATAATAATCAGTAGCAGATCCAATTGCAAGGCTAGGGATAAGCTTCGAAGCAAACACTGTATAAACAGGTCCAATTGTAAGGCTGAAAACTACATGACAAGCTGCATTGTCACAGTACAATAGTTCTCCCAAGAACGTGGTCAACTGATACTTACTGTCTCTAGACAGATCGCAGTTCAAGATATTTTTACTACATATAAGGCAAATATTATGCAGGTGAGCTTAGATGGAGATAGAAGTAGATCAAGTCGAATGCAACAAACCTGTTTGTTTGATAAAATATACAATGGTTTAGATCACAAGTTGGTTTATCCAGTTATTTACTGAATCTTTAAAATAAGTTCTAAAATTATTGATGTTGGGCGAACTTACTGCACGAAAAGTATTAGTTTTAAAACAGTTATTTTATGATCTAACTAAAATTACTTTCGTAATATTCTGGTATTCCATGTATTCGAATATGTTGTTACTAGAGAGGACGATTAACTGTTGGATTATATTGCAGAACTGCCCTGGTCAGTACCATTGTGTTTTTGTAGATCTAAGTAGCATACAAGTATCTAGTTGATAAGGATTTAGGTGATAGAAATTGTCACTGTTACCTATAGTATATGGGTCTAAGTATTATTTTACAATGCAGGTATGGGACGAATACTGTAGTATCAAAACCTAGCCATTGTCACCCCTACTCCCCAAATTCCTATTCCATGTCTATAACTTAGCTTCTATGATCTTACTCCTGGTATTTTCTAATTCTAATTTGCAACTATCCGACTATTCGTATGCTTTTGGACCTACTAGTTCTGCTGTAGGGAGGAGGCAATTACTTTTTGCAACTCTGTGGTTTCTTCATGCACCTCCATGGAGTTGTTGAAAATGTCTAGAATACCTTTGCTTGGATTGTAAAATTTACAAACATGTCATACATTATAAAATCTTAAATGTATTTTCTGATGGTATAATTCAGAATACATTTTCAAAATTTTAAATTATGTAATCTGAAATGCATTTTAGATTTTCTTAGTAAAAATGTATTATGAATTTTATAATTCATAAATAATAATGTATTTTAAATTATACAATTTAAGTTAAATTATATAATTCAAAATGATATTTTAAATTGTATAAATAAAATGTATTTTTGAATTACATAGTTGTATATATTTTGAATTGTATAATTCAAAATATATTTTTAGATAAAAAGACATTATGAATTATACAATCTGTAATACATTTTCAAAATATATCATCTAAAATATATTTTTGATTTATAAATTTCATAATAAAAATAAATTTTTAGATTATGTAATTTAGAATGTTTTTATGTGTAGATAGGATGGACTTTTGTAAGAAGGTATGGAAGTGGTAAAAGAAAACCAATTGCTGATATTTGGGCCAAGTATATGCAAAACGTCCCTTATTCAGGCTCTGGAAGTAAACCTTGATCACCATTAGGAGAGTATACTTCATCTCATTCCTTTTCTCTCACGTGGGAAGGCCAATTTCTACTAAACCGTATGATATCCACACCATTGACCTACCTGTAATATACTGATTCTTGGTTTAAAGTCTAGTTTCACCAAATTATTCTGGTATTCAACTTTTAAAGATGTCAAACATGAATGTCTGCAACATAAGTATGCCGTTTGTTTCTAAAATCAACACTGCCAAGTGATTCTTATATTTCATTCTTATATATGACTGGAGTAATTTTAGAAATAGTGGAGAAGAAAATTAAAAATTAAAAAATTGTGTACACAAAAATTAAATATATATATATATATATATATATATATATATATATATATATATATATATATATATATATATATATATATGTATGTATATATATATATATATGTATGTATGTATCAATTTTAAAAAATGATACTGTAACACATGTCTTGTTGCTAATTACGAAAATATGAAGACAGAAATGAATGGTTGGTTTATGGTTGTCATGAGGTGATTGGTTGCGAAGTTGACATGATATAATAAAAAAAAAGTCCTTTTTTTTTTTAGGGATAGGGTGTAGTGAGGTGAAGACAATCACTACGTAAACCTTCGTGAACATATTATTTGTCTCACTTCTCTGTACCCTCTTCCACCCACATTTTCTTCAACAGTGCTTCCTCTCGTACTTGCTTCTCCCTCTACCGCTAAATCATAAAGTTTCAACAATCCTATCATTTTAAATTCAAATGATCTTTATTATTGCTTGGGTTACATAGAGTATTCGTGTCGTTTTTGTCTTCGACCGAGGTTTTAACTTTCACACAAGTATTAACATACATGTTCTTGGATAAGATGGGAAATCAATCTTTAGTGGAAGTCTTAGTTCTGAACGGTCATCTACTGATATTACGATTTTACGTGTTAGTTTTCAATTTTCAGTCTTTTGTCTCTCTCTTAGTTTTCTGTTTCGTCTTCGGTACTAGGTTGTGAGATGATGGGCATCGCTTTTTTATCAAGGTCGTGGTTCTTAGTTAGGAAGAGTCGGGTTTTGGATTTCGACCGAATTAGAAAGTTGGGCGTGTCATTTTTCTTTTGGGGTGAGAGGGTTGAGTCAGTCTTCTACTAAGGTTTTGTCTCTTACTCAGACTTTTATCAAGGTTTCATCTTTTTCTTAAGGAGTTGATACTTGTAAAAAGTTATTTGATGCTTATGTTATTACTAGATATTCGAAAGTTTTTTGAAAGTTTGAAAACTGCTTAAAAGGATACATTTTATCTATTGATGTCTTGGTATTTATAGATAACCCCATGCAGAGTTCATATTATTTTAAAAGGCGGCTGAAAATATAATAAAATAAGATTTTGGAGGTATGAAAATATCATTGTTCTTAAGGATTTATCCGCGATAAGTAAGTCCCTCAAGATATAAAATAAACTTTTTGAATAATATTGAAGATCTTAAAACTAGCAAAGTTTTATCAGCAAAATATTCAGGATATTTAGAGAAGAAAATAGAGAAATAGAAAAGAGAAGGTGTGAAGAGGAGAGGAACTGAATATGTGGTGTTGTGTTTTCGGAGTAGGGAGATCCTCTATTTATAGAGGATGGAGAGTGGTTTGGACTGTGAAGGAGAAGTGGAAGAAAACAGTTTTCACCATCCATGCGGAAGCAGCTGCCCTCAACGTCCATAACGTAGGTTCAACGTTGGAAAATTGCCTCCAACGTTTGAAAGTGAGCATCTTGATCGAAAGAGAAATGAACTTCAACGTTCATAAATTGAAGCCAACAACCCATGTTCAAGATTTTGGAACTATCCGAGAAGATCTCCGCAAATCAAGATACAAGTTGGGATTGTTAGGGTTCAATTGTTACATTTCTCTCCTTTTCATTTTGTAATAGAGTTAGAAAGTTTCATTTTTCTCCTTTTCAATTTATAATACTATTGTTTTCACAACACATAATAGGTCTAGATTATCACAACTTTTAGGTTATGGATAAATGGAAGATAATTAGTTAGAGTTTTTAAATATTAGATAATACTTGACACAATGTTGAGCATATTTCAAATTATACTTTTGATCGAGCACATATTAATCTGCACAAAATCTAAATCAACTAAATCTCAATCTTGTAGGATCTAGACCAATTACGTCTTAATCTTATATAAGATCTAAACCAATCTTATTCATTAGAATTCTTGAATAAGCCACAAAAACTAATTAAATAATTTCAACAATTCATTAGGTGTATGATCAATCAATTATTTTATATAATGTCTTATTCAATAAGTTTATACATCACTTTTAAGTGAAAAAAATAAAAAAATGAAATAATGTATTTATCGCCTAAATTAACCCATATACAAGTTAAAATAAAAACTTGACAGTTTTATGAAAGATCTTTTCTTAACTAGTTCATGAATGAATTTATTTTATTTATTCATTCTCTTAAGACTATTATCGTATAGGTATGTTGAGCCACCCATTTAATCAATCATAATGCATCAACAATAAATTTGTAAGAGAGTTTAAAGAAAACTAATTTTTTTAAATAACATAAAAAAATTATATAAAAAATAATATATATGAAGCCGAAAGGGGAAGAAACTGTGGATTTTTACAGATTTCAATTATGATTTCAAACGTTCTTATAAAATTATTGCATCTTAAAATAGCTGAAAAATTAATATTGAAATAATTTTGTTCCATAAAAAAGAAAATCAATGAAGAATACTTTAAACATTGCGAGCCTTTATAGTTTAAATATTTCGCCTAAGGTTAACTTTTAACTGTCAATCGAAAGTCTTTGTCCATGAATTTGGTAGCATAGAAAAATACAACCAAACATTATTAAAGTAAAGGATAGCACAATGGCTTTTGATGACAAAATCGCTATTTCTTTTTTCTTTTTTCAATTCAAAGCCTTATGATTCTACATATTACAAACAACAATTATGTGTATTTTGACCATTTACATTTCAACTAACTCATTTTCCAGAATTTTCTTGTTGAACAGTGGAATGACGAGAGACCTTTATAATTTGCTCCACAACCTAACAAATACATAATCATTTCAACAAAAGATGTCATTCGTCAATTCCTAAACTAAAAATGCTTTGTTTCTTTTGAGCAGATTATGTAATGAATAGATTGGACTTAACTTTGTCCAATTTAAAGGAACAAATTTGAATTTAAAGTGCTTAAATTCATGTATCCGCAGTTAAGTTTGACCTAAAATAGGAATTGGGAGATTCATAATATTTTCGAATTTTGTTTCTAAATAAACTTAATTTGAAAAGTAAATTACCTAATCCTGTATTAAATTATTTACTGGTTAAATAATTTCTTTTGACATGGTTACGATGATTTCTAATTTCGTCACATTATTTTGAATATCAAATTGATTGATTCCACTTTTTTTATATCTTCCTTCAAGTTCATTGTCATGATGTTATAATATTGGCACTTGCTATTTGTTATTAGTGTGACATGTTACTTTCATTAATTTCTGTTACATGATATTCTTTCTTCATGTCACATGCTATTGTTATTACGTTTTTGCTAAAATATATTATATTAATTATTTTTAAAAAGAGTAAAATTAAATTTTGAACCTTGGGACGAAATTAAAATATATTATAATAATATAATAAAAAACTATTTAACATTTATTTACCAAAAAATCTTTTATTGTTTATTTATCGGGTTTCAGACATCCATCTCTCTTTTGTATTCTAACATCAAAAAATTAATACGAAATTTGATTTCCTGAGAGTGAAATTTTGAACTGGGTTTTGTAACGTTTTATATTTCTGAATATTAGTTTCAAATATATTTTAAAATACTAAATTTAAATTAATTAATATATTATAACATAATTAAGTAACCTCATATTTAAAATTTATAATAATAAAAAATAATATTAACTGATGATATTAAAACTGGTTTTGATTAATAATTATGATTACTATTTAATTTAAATTTATAATTATTATTATTATTAAAAATTAAGATGAAATATATTTATGAGTAATAATGAAAATTATTAATTATTTCAATTTTTTACCAACATATAATTAATAAAAATATTAAAGGCTTATTTTAAAATATTAAATTAATAATGAAAATCATACTTATTTTTTTTAATCTTAATAATTATTATCAGTGATTTAAATTTATGCGTATTTAAAATAGTAATTTTAATTATTAACAAAAATGTTATTGGTATATATAAATTATTAAATTAGTTATTTGATAATTGTTAATATAAAAATGATAATTGATTCTATTATTAATTTATTTTTATAAAAAAATGAATAAATATTATAAATATATTAAAACTGAAATTTCTTGTTATTTTTAAGTTTAATGTATTGTTAATAATAAATATCATAATTTATTATAAAAATTAAATCTATCATTCTTAATTTAAAGTTACATCATTAACATTAACTAATTTTTAATAGAATTTGCTTAAAGAAGATTTATGGAAGTTATAATAAATTAATTTATTAAAAAGGGTTTAAGCGATTTTTGGTATGTAGAATTTATTTTTATTGTACATTGCTTTGATATTTTTGTAGTTAGTGATGTGAATCTTAGAAAGTTGGAAGGATTTTGATCAATTTAAGAAGTGTGAAGAACTCAATTTTTATGAAAGAATAAGATGCAGTATAAGTTATGATTTTTTTTTTTAGCATTACTTGCGACAAAGACGAAGAAAACTCTTGTAACCAAATGAAATAGAAAATGGACGAAGACAAAAGATGGAAAAAAGAACATGTTACCTTCAATTAAAAGTCAAAGGATAAGTGTACGAAGATTTGTCACTTGAGAAAACATCTCAAGATAAGAACTAAAGTAAGAGAAATAAGCTTTTAAAACTCTCAAATATGAACTCATAAGGAAGTTTCCATTCAATATTCAAAAGTGAGTTTACAGGTGGGAGAGACCTCTTTTATATATAAAAGGCTTGGCCAAGAAAAGGAAGAGAAAACACATGGGTTGTTCCTTAAATCTGGGAGGTAGTTCCTTGATTTAAGAAGAAACTCATGATGATTCTCCCAGAAGACACTCATGTGACGCCAACTAACCTCCAAAAGACAAATTGACTTTTGAAAGCATGAAGGTTCAAGTGAAAGAGTTACAATCACATATGTGCACTTGAAAGTGACATGTGTTTATTAGAAGCTCTTCAGAAGACACTCCACTTATACAAATCTCGGACAAGTTCTTTAGAGTTTCTTTAGATTATAGGATATTCCAAGAAAATCAAAGAATATTATATAATATAAGGATAAACTCTCATATAAAGTTTTGATTTTTCAAAAGTAAATTATTTTTAAGATTTTAAAACATTGTACTTTGATGATCAAGGTTCAATTCCAAAAAATTTCAGTCTAGTCTTTCATACAACTTTGTTTTTTGAGATTTAGCTTATAATTTTCTTAAGGTCATTTGTAGTATCAAACTTGATTTTTAAAACTGCGTCCTTTGGTCAAATTTTCAAAGCTTTCATAACCTTTTTGCAAACTTTGAAAATTCTAGAAGTAGTTGAAAGAAGTTCAATATAAGTTTTAATAACAAAATATAAATAATTAAAATATACATCTTCATCAAGTTTATTCGAAAATAGTTCTAATGGAAATGATGCAATTTGGTATTTGATGAAGCCAAATCTAGCCGAGAGAAGACCAACTTGAAGAATTGGATGATTTAGTATTGGAGTATTTGCGTGTGTTGTTGGTGAATCAAGTATAGGCATCATGAATAAGTTAAATATACTTTAAGAGGTTTTTAAATAATTTAGAATTGATAAAATTTTAAAGAATAATAATTTCAATGACATTTCTCAACTAACTATTTTTAAGAAATAATAAGCTGAAATTTTGTTTTAGAAAAATCAATTGATTTAAATAGATTTTCAATCAATTATTTTCACTTAAGTGAAATTGTTTTTTAATAAGTATTTTGAAAATAGTTGAGATAAGGAGATTGAGAGTGTTTTTGAAAAGAGATTCAGAACAAAAATGTATTTTGTCGAATTACAAAGAGCATTCTAAGTTAGCTAAGTGTGTTTTGATCAAAAAGACTACAAGAAAAAAATTCTTGAAGTTATTTCTATGATCCATAACTATACTGCATTGTGTTTATATATGCTATTGTCAAGGAAGTCTTCTGTAACTTAATTCTTGAGCTAGTTTGTCTTATACCTAGTTGCATATTTGATGATTGTATTCCAATTTACATTGGTTGTATTGGTTGCTCTTCTACATTTGAATAGGGTTTTCATCTGTAGATGTGCAGCAAGGTGTTGCATAGCTTGTTGTTTGATCTTGAAGGGTGCAAGATGGGTTCTTGATTGTATATGGTGTAGAATTGACGAGTTTTTAGTGGAATTCTTAGTTCACTGGCAAGGAAAATTTGATATAGCTATTGAGGAAGAGTGAATCAATATAAAAATATTGTGTTCTTACTCTCTGTCCTTTGATCCTTACTTACATTATAGTTTATGCATTTTCTTGTATCTGCATGATAAATCAACCTACAAGTTTTTAAAACTAACTGATTTTTTTTCTGCACTTTCTGTTATTCACTGGTAAAAATGATTTGTTATATAACTTTTTAACTCTGTGTTATTAACTTCACATATACTAGTGTTGTATGCTAAAAATGAACATTCTTGTTGGTTGTGTGAATTTGATAAATTTAATTTGTTAATTGAGCATTTCAATTAATTAAATTTCTGATTTTGTTTTGCTGTAGAATTTGAATTCATTGTTATGCAAGTTACATTGATTAATTTTTGTTTTGTCAATTTCTCAAAGTAAGAAATTAAAATGATTGTTTTTCAAATTAAATAAATTCTAATTTCTTGAAATGCCTAGATAGAAAGTGGCAGCCAAAGGTTACTATCATATTAGAAACAAGATATCTGACAACCCTAACCATTACAGTACTATATGACAAGCTGAGAGAGCATGATCTTGAGATGAACAGATTAAAAGAGAAGGAAAACAAAGATAGGAAGGTTACAGGTCTAACACTCAAGTCCGCTGCTCAAAATGAAGATAATAGTGAAAAATGCTCCAGTGACTGCAGTGATGCAGAGATTCTCAACATGTTCACCAGGAGGTTTAACAAATTCTTGAAGAAGAGAGGAAAAGAAAAGAATCAAAAAGCCAAAAAGATACAATAAAAAATCTGATTCTTATTTCAGTAATGAGGTATTTAATTATTATCATTTGGGTTTGTAGAGTATAAGATAGGAAAAACTTAGTTTGTAATTTTACTTCAAATTGACAAAGCTCAACATTGAAACACAAAAGTTCAAATAATTATTGCAGCAAAGACTAGACTACACACAGCCAGCCATCATTAGAAGAAATTCTAAATTTCACATCTGTGCAGATAAAAAAAATCAGTAGAACATGAAAAAAACTCTTACCTTTATTTATGATCTCTTCGCAATAAATGAATATTATTGAAGAGAGACTCAATTCAATATCAAAATAAAGACCATATGTCAACTTAATTAATAGTATATTTATATTTTCTTTCTTATAATTGAATTTAGATAGTATTTACCAAATTATTTACTTTTCTTTATCTATTTTATTGTTGTTCAATCTATGTATTAATTTTCAGTTCTTATAACTTAAATTAATTAAAATATTTTATGCAAGTATCTTAAAAAAATTATAATTTAATTTATAATATTACTCTAAATTAAGGGTTAGTAAACATTGACAATAATAATAACAATAAAATAATAATAATAATAATAATAATAATAATAATAATAATAAATTAAACAAACTTCCAAGTTAAATTAATGTAATTTTCTAACCATACTATAAACACTCTTAAAAGTTAAGCTAGAGGTGCTTATAAAATAAACCTGTATTTTCTGAGATACTGTTTGTGTGATGCAGATGCCTGAAGGAATTAATCTCTTATTTCAGACTCACTCATTCTTCAAATCCCTTTTCCAGCTTCACAACAATTCATCCTGACAAATTAAGGTGATTTCATATTCATTTCTTTTCTATTTTAATAGCCAAGTAGTTTCATTTTTCTATAATTAGACTCACTTACACCATAAAAACTAAAAAATTTAGAAAAAACACATATTGAGGAAGAACAGAAAGTAGCAATAGCAGCATCTCCAATGTTTTTGACCTCTGTAGGTAGGAAAGAGCACAACTACTATTGTCCACTTGTCTTGAGACACCATCATATGCAATAAATGTGGAAGAGTTGGTAATGTATGTATGAAGTAAAAGGTTCCTTTCAGCATCAAAAAGCTTGAATCCACTGCTTCTACCTAACAATTCCAACTGCATAATTAATACCATACAAGTAAGTAAGTAGTCTCTTTCTTTGCCAATGCTTTTCCACTGGGAGTGACGTGCAAACCCAAAACAATAGTAATCACGTAATAACAACATCAAATTATTCAATCTTTTGAAGAATAAGAGTAACACATTTCAAATTTAAAGTCATAAAAAGTGAAACTTTTAAAAAGAAATGAAAGATAAAAAAATTACTTTATTAACTATATTTGAAAGTTCAATTTTTATTCTATGTAATTTTGATAAAATTATAATTTTTATAATAATTATTTTAAACATAATTTTAGTTTGTTGATAATAAAATAATTACTCTCTGATACCAATTTTTAAGCATATTAATCTTTTAAAAATTTGATAAAATAATTATTTTCCTGTCTTGTAATAATTACAGAGAACAAAATGATTTTCCAAATGATTATATGTACATAAAAAGGTAACCAGATTAAAACAAATACATAAAAACAAAAGCAAAACCAAATTAAAAAAATGATGGTTAAACAATTGAAACCTGACAGGACAGACATTCAGCATGATTCCAGGATCATGGTCTCAGTTCATGAGCCCGAGAACAAGCACAAAACCCTATATCAGTATGAGACAAGGTAAAGTCCTTTTCATCCCTTTTTATCTCCATATACATGCATCCAATTTCAATTTCACTGTATATTTCCAGAAATATATATATTTTTTCTTTCTTTGTTTTCTTCTTTATCTTTAAGAATGAGCATATTCCATACATATATAGAGAAGAGTCATTGAAGTATATAATGTGTTTTTGCAATTCAGCATCACTTTACCATTCTTGCAACCTCTACTATGTAAACCATGCCAAGAACCCCATGCGTGCATGCTATCTTCTTGCATTCACTTAAGACAGCTGGTCTGCACACATAATACAACTATACTCTTATATGAAAGTATAAACAACTATATATATATATATAACAAATAATATGTAGAGCTATTACTTAATGACCGAAAGAAGCAATATTTCCTTTTTGGTTGTGTGAAATATACTTTTTTATGCTTAAAGTAAATAAATAACAACTAATAAGTTGATATTTTTAGAGAGAAATTTCAATATGTATTTGTTTTGTACACTGATTTAATATGATTTGTTTATTTTTTTTCCTGTCATATGATTTTTTAATATTAAAATAAAATATGTTTAGAAATTAAAATAAAAGAGTTGTTTTTTTCTATTTTTATAATAGTATTATTATTATTATTAATTATTATTAAAAAATATATTTATAAAAATTTTTAGGTAATTTTTGGGGATAGAGGATTTCTCTTTTTCTCTGCAGGAGCTGAGCCCTATGGGCACTGGGGATATTCTCCCTTATGCATTTACTGTCATATCTTCAGAAACCAAAGAATATATTATCTTCACTGATATTTGCTTTCATTTGTTAGTGTTTTTTGAGAATTGGTTTCTAACATTTATATAATTTGTTGTTTACCTTATTTGCTTGTGTTGCTTATATAAATAATTTTCCAGTTATTTTTTTCAACTCACTGTTATGAGTCATCTTATGAGTTCCAGAAGCAGCAGCAGCAACAAAATGGTGAATTGGGTCTGTGACAGTTGGTTTAAGTTGTTAATACCAATAGAAGGTATTAATGTAACCTTTTTATAGTTTATGGAATTAATTTTTGAACATATTTTTTATCCATTATGGGTTTAGTCACACTTTTTATTCTTCCTTTATTGTTTCAACCGGTTCTTTCTTTTCATTGGTTGCAGTTGGCATACAAAAGGAGCATTTTGCTGCACAATTGAAGGTCATTCAATCAAACAAACAAACTCAATATAATGACTCTCTAAGGAGTGACTTATTACATTTAACTTTCCTTAAGTTTAGCTATGTATTTCATATGCCTGAGTTGTCAAAAAGCCAACAGAGTAAGAAAATAAAGTTTTATAACTCTAAGTGATGACAATTATGAGAAATTTTGTGTCTATTTATCATGCTTTGTGAAAATTCATATATTCCAAAGTGCATGGATTGGACAATTATCTTGCAAACTGAATCTGTGTTAATATGAATCAATTATTGGTCATCCATCTCCCAAATCATCCATGATGCTATAATTTTTACTCTACAATATAATAAAGTAAACTATAAAACCTATAAAATTCTAAAACTGTGAAATTGTAAAACTATGAAATTAATAAATTATAAAATTATAAATTATAAAACTATAAAATTATCAAATTATAACAATAAAATCATAAAGTTATAAAATAATAAAACTGTAAAATAATAAAACTATAAAATTATAAAACTATAAATTTTAAAATTATATTACATGGTTATAAAATTACATATTTATAAAAAATTGTGTTATTATCTACGCTTATCAGTGGTAGTAAGTTACTTACAGACTGTGTCAGTACCTATGAATTATATTGTAGATAAATTACTTGCAGATTTTATGGTTAGGTCATTATTTAATTTCATATATATACGAATATTTATTTATAAAATATGTGGAATGAATTTATCTATAAATATTTTGTCTAATCTGTAGATAATTAACTTTTATCTATAAATTTCAAGCATTTTCTACAATTTTTTTATAAATAATCTTAATTTTTATTGTAGTGTCTCTCAAACATTTTTTTTTGTTTATATCTACATGGATCTTGTATGTAGATTTTAATTTACTCTACCCTTTCAACCTTTTTAAGTCTTAATACTCATATATTTGTAGATGTATTTCTCTCTCTCTCTTTTTTTTGCAAATTTATTAAATTTTGATATTTCAATTGTGTTTTATGTGTTTTCTTGTAGATTTTGAAGTTTCCCGTTATCATTACAATGCATAAACTAATCATAAGAAATGTTGACTTTAGTGAAAGACTATTTGATTCAAAGCTATGACATTTTTAACAATAATATTATATTTTAAAAAATATCACATTATATAACAATTACATCTTAAAACTGAAAGTAAAATTCATTTCCAATATTAATTATTAATTATTAATCAATGTTAAAATTTATCTTTTATTATTTTTTATATTAGTAATATCTACATTAGTCTATTAATATAGAAAATAAAAAAATAATTTATATAAAATTTATATTACAATAGTGTGTAATTATATAATTTCATCGTTAATGATCAGATGAAAAAATCAATTCAACTGATAATTTATCATAACTCTCCACATTATTTTCCTAACTCATAACATGTAAGTTTTTAACTTTCTTTGATCTTTCTATCTCTCTGTCAATTCCATCTGAATTCAAACAAATTATACAAGTTATTATTGAATAATATAATAATGAATAAATGGTTACATACATGGTATGATGCCAGTAGGAGCAGAGCAACAAGAGAAATCCCGAAAAAAAAAATAGTGACAATAGGCACAAAGTTCAATGTGGGGAGGGATCGGGTTATGGTGTGACGTAACATGTTTTCGGTTTTCTCCATCCAATCAATCTTTCCAATTTCTATGCACTTTTTCATTTTTTCATTCATGAGCTTTGTTGTAGATCAATCCTTCTAGAAGAAAAAAATAATGTACAAACTCCTAGTTACATTTGAATTATAATTGCTTAATTACAAACAAAACATAATTTAATATCTATTTGGATTCTCCAATTCATAAATGAAAAAATAAAATACTTAATATGTTGATGAATGGGGTTATGTCATCTTAGTTCTAAGAACTTTTGTAAATAAGATTTCTTGTTGATATACATCGATAGGTAATCAATAATACACAGGTTAGTAGATAACGTGCAATAATAATTAGATTTGATTGACAAAAATTAATTTAAATCACTTGCTTATTTTTTTAAGATGTTAATGCTTATGCAATTTTAAAAATGTAAAGTTTTAGTTTATTCAAAATCAAATTAAATCACCTTACAGTCAATATTACCCAATCTAAGGTGCCAGTAAGCCAAAATTTAATGCCCTCCTAATTATAGTTTTACCAACTTTCTCTTTAAAAAAAAATATTTCCATTCTCATTCTTGAGGAAACATACATTGTCCACATTTCTTGCTAGAATATCAAGATTGTGTTTGGTAGATGACAACGACCATAAGTTTGAATTTCTGGATTGTAATAGATTTTGAATGGGACTTGAAGGTGGTGGAAAAATTATAATAGAAAATTTAGGAGTAACACAGAGTTTGAAATTTGTTTTGGATTATTAAAATAGTTAATATTATAATACATTAATTAAATTACATGATTTAGACAGTATTATTTTATGGGTATTTTAATTTGTTAACTATATTAATTATTTTTATATTAAAATATCATTACTTCTATTAATAATATTTTTAGTTATCAAAATAAAAAAATGTAAAATTCATGTATAATTACTTTTATAAAATAGTCTACAACAAATTGTTTTTATAAAAGTAATTAAATTAATATTTTTTTGGATTATGATATTGTACTGGGATGAATTATTTGTTTTCGGAAAGAATTACTAATATTGTGGAAAATCTTGAGTAGGTGAATATTATCCTAACCCATCACTTGGTTAATATTAGATTATAGGAAATGTATTTTATGTTTGAAATTATGGAATTGAAACTAGGAATCTAATACCTATCTTTTTACTTGATTGAGTAGCTGACCAAGAAGATTTGTATATATTGCATATCAATTTATTGAATTGTTGGTAGATTAAATTTAACTTTTTTTTTTTATATCCCAAGGTTGAGTAATAATGCTAGAACTCTTTAATATCCATATTATCAATATACAAATTTTTCAATTTTTCGTTGTAATATTTTCAATCATATTATTATATATGCACCACTCTTAATCATGTTATTAATATACACAACTATTTAATTTTGCTTTATAATATAAAAGATAAAAAAAACTATGATATTTTACCTTGAGGAGCAAGTTATTGCTACCTATATGGCTTTATAGTGGTGAAAATTTAAGATGTCTTTCATCAAACCACTGGATATTAGAGAAAATTTACAATTGACAAATTTTCTTATCAAATGAATGTTGGCATTATTGTTTCCAAACGTAGTGGTTTATATTTTACTTTATTATTTTCTTTTGCTATAAAATACATAAAAAAAAAGAAACAAAATACACATGATATATAAAAAAAAATATCCTGCATATTGTGTTGTAGGAGAATTATAAAAGAGAACAAGAGGAAATATTGACATTAAACCCAATTTGATCTTGAAAGCATTGTTCGTTCTTCGTCCTCTCCCACGTGTCATTAGAAGTAGAAGTTGACCTATATAAACTATCATGCTAAATGACATATAAGACTTACATCGATTAGTAAGAGAGTGGTAAGTTTATTTTGAGTTCAAATTGTAATTGTGGTTTAGGGTTTACAATGTGTCTAACAAATTTAGAGTTTGTTGTTGGTAGAACTTATTGAACGGTTAGAGTTTATAGGGTTCCTCTCTAACCTATAGATGTAAGGATACATATATTGATACAATTGAGCGACTAGAGAACCTTAAACATATTTGTATTGATGTTGGTAATGTCAAAGGAATATTTTCATGTCTTTTTCAACATTGCTCCACACATATGAAATTTGAGCAAATGTTTATGTCAATGAAAGTGAGTGCAAAAGTATTGTTCATTTGAAGGCTTATTATGTTTGCTCATATAAATGAACAATACTTTTTTTGATATGTTATGCATGCACATTCCATGCAAGATTTAGTTCTTATGTGCTTGAGATAGAAACCCTGTAATGATTAGGTTAAACCTCTCTCTGTGAGATCTACAACAATCTCCATGGTAAGATATGCTCTAAGTTTAGTAAATAAAGTCCTCAGAATTTCTTATAATATCTCTTTTTCTTCTTCTACTTCTCTTATAACCTTGAGATTGTGTAGAGGAAATTATGGACCAAGAAAAAAGTACGATAAGTTAATGACGCCGAGAAGGTGTGATCTTTAAAGATCACGACGTAGTGGTGGTGGTAACAGTAACAATGACCACCGTAATCCGATGTTAGCCTATGCTGCCTTATTCTTAGGGTTATCCCTTTATCTTTGGTTTTGTTTGTTTTCTTTCTATATTAGGTGTATAAAAAAAAGAACTACATTGTATGGTTTAAAAAACTAAGGCACACAAGAATACAAATATCTTTATATCCATTGGTTTAGTCTATTTTAGACTTATTGGTTTAGTAAGTTTGTATTTTGCTTATTGTAATTGGTTATTATTGTATTAAGATCAATTTTATATTTTTATTAATTTCTTATTATAAATATTTTTATTTCACTAATTTTATTATTTTTTATTGTGTTATTATTATATTTTTTTATTTTTGAACATTTTTCAATAAATTATGTGTATAATGTTATTAACATTTGGGTTTCTCTTCAACATACAAAAACTAACTTTTATAATCACATTCTTCCTCAAATTGTTAGTAAACATGAATTTCTCCCTTTACATAAAAAATCATAAAAACAAGTAAAATGATTAGACGTCACACAAATACTAGAAGAAGACTAAAACACTATAGAAGATTGTTAGAGAATTACAACCATGTTTTGATTAAGTGCTAATAACAACAAAATATAAAGTATTATTAGACTTGGTTTGAACGATGAAAAATTTGTGTTCACAACAAATCATATAAGATGTAAGTTTTTTGTCTATTAAAAATTGTAACACTGTGTTATCTCTTTTTACGTCTGATAAGCAATGTGCTTTCTCATACAATACCCGCATAGTCTTAAACTAATATAGTACTTAACAAATATATTTATACTTCTTCTATGTCACACAAAAAGTCTATTTTCTTCATCTACCTCGATGTTTGAAAAAAGCTTATGTGTAAAGAAATTTCAAGAAGGGAGAGTTGAACTATGATTTAATTAATTCTTAAAACTTTTTGCAAGCGTAGTCTCACTTTGAGTCTTTGAACAAAATTTTTAGTTAAGTTGACAAACAATAAGTGCTTTATGTGATGAACTTATGTAGATGTAAGTTTAAAGAAAGTTGATTTGTTGAAATAATCTAACTTAACGAAGTGTGTTTTTTCATACCACATTTTGTCAAACAAACATATTTGAAATACAGACAATGCTACCTCAACACTTCATACCACATTTAGTCAGACAGACATATTTGAAGTCTTATTTCAAATGCATCTCGTTTGTATGAATGGTCATAACATACACAACTTTTACAACTCAACTGAATCACTTGATTGATGTATCTTCTAATTTAATTTAACAAGTGATCAAATCATACTTTTTACGCTTGACTAGCCATTAAAGGTGCAAATTAAATACTTAAAAAAAGGTTGATAAAAATATTTTCAGTATGTACTCTTACAATAGCTTTCCTTCTTGGGTTAGTGCATATGATAATAAAATATCATGTAAAGGAGACAAGGAAGAAGTAAAATATGCACAACAATTTATACAAGCTCTTCTATGGCAACATACTACATCCAATTCTTGGTCAACAAGTCAAGTTCAACTAGTTAGACTACTAATGAGAAGTACACCCAAGTATTCTTTGGACTAGTAACCACTCCTACCTAATCCCTTGAATATTTTTTACTCAAGTCACTCCTAATTGACACCAGATTTTCTTTCGGATCACAAGCACTCCTAGTTAACCCCATCAAGAAGTACTCTTTCCTTAAGCCACTCTTGGCTGAACAGGTATTCTTTACTCTTTAGCCACTCTTGGCTAACATAAGAAATGTTGAAGATTTAAATGATCGTTTGATCATTTGGTCTGACTATCAGAGAGCGTCTACATCTCTTGATGAATACAATTATTTGAGATTTCTCTCTTAGTTTATATCGTATTGCACTCGAGTTACGTCTTTCACAAATACAAGGTGAAGGTTCACTCTCCTAGGTATCTGAATGAACACTATCAGTATTTTTCTAATGACATCTTTTGATCCATGGATATGGTAGATTCTCTACTCTCGACTCTAGGATCTCTTTCTGAAGCTTTGAGGATTACTCAACATCTAAATAACATTTTGACACAATGTAACCTCTACTCTCTTAACTTAGAGGAGTGCTATTAATTTGAGCAACAATTTGGCATGGTATCTCCTCTTGTTCTTCTTGATGAAAGGGTTTAAATAGACTTTAGAATAAGGTATATGTTAAGAGTTTAGTTATAGTCATTGAGCAACTTCGACTTCTACCAATTTTTCCACTGAAGAGCTTAAACAAGAAATGTTGCGTTTAATACAGCTTTGATTTGCACTCCTTTTTTCTTCAAATGTCCTTCATAATTGGCAATGCTTATCTTTCTAGGTAACATAGTATTTTCCACCAACTCATGATAAAAGTGCACATAATACAGGACATATAGCTTAGAGATGAAAGGTTCTTTGTATCAAGAGGTTGATAAAGAAAAAAACTTTAAATTGTGTCCCAAGAGATCTTCGATATTTGTTTTATATTTAACCTTGGAAAGATCTCTTTGCCAAATGGACATTCCCTGCTTTCATAAAATAAACATATGGATATTTATTGAAGTATAATGTTAGCTTAGTCTAATGTTTAGTGTGCATTTAATCTATTCTTATATGCACTTTATCACCTCAATTTGTGCTAAAAACAACATAATGTTGCATTATTTGTCAAACGAAACACTTGGGTCTTACATGGTATGTTGTTTTCATATAACTATTGTCTTATAGATTAAGTATGACCATGTTTTATGTTTTTAGCACTTAGATAAAATCTTAGGTGTTGGACTTTTGCCTTAACAACTTATGTCACATCAACAATCTCTTGGTACATGAGCTAAAGTTGCTTTGGTACATCTTGGTACATATGCTAAAGTTGTTTTGGAACATCAACTCCCCAACGCATGTTTTGTCAACCCTGTACAACTTTGTGCTTGTGCTTTACACAAATTCAAGTAAAAGTACTATATCCAAGAGGTGATAAGTACATTCACTATCAGGGTGTTGCTTAAAGAAAAGAAAAATATTTAATGAATGCATGAAGTGCATTCAATGTATCTTCTATGTCCAAGATGCTCAAATACAAAGAAGACATTCAAATTTGTCATGGCTCTTTTCTTTAAACACCTATATAAAACTATCCTTCTTTGAACCTGCTCACCGACCAAAGAAGGATTTGTCATGGCTCTTTTCTTTAAACACCTATATAAAACTATCCTTTGAAGAAAAGAATAATGAGTAGAGCCATTATTTGCAAAGTGACAAAACATCGTCAAAATATTTTTTGTATCTTACTAGCTTTGTGAAAACCTTATTGTGTTCATCTAGCAAACTAGTAGAGAAAACTTAAACCTTATAAACGTCAAAAGATGCAACCCCTCTCTAGTGAGCAACCTCATGATCTTTTTATCACACCCTAAACAATATTTGTCTTAGTCAAGAGTGGTTGTGTGTTAAACAATAATCGATTTTTAATTAGAAGTGGTTAAGTGTTAAAGAATAATTGATGGGTTAGTTAGGAACGACTATATCTTGAAACAATATTGGTACATGTTAGTTACGAGTGTTTACAAGTCAAAACAATACTTTTTATCGTGCAACATCAATATGCTTAGTGAAACTCAATCAGTTGATTATTAGTAATTTCTTCCATTTCTTATTCTATCATATTGCATGCTATAACACCTACACTAACTTAAGATGGAGAATTTTCTGAATTTAATTTTTGAAAGGAATTTTGACAGATCATTTATTAAGCTTAAAATGACCATCTGAACAATCACCATTAGACGATATCTATGAAAATTGCAAAACATTTTTTAAAACAAAATTCAATCATTTCTTCTTGTGTTTTACCTTTTTTTCACAGTTTGTATCAAATACTATATGAAGACTAAATGCTATAGAAGATTGTTAAAGAAAAGTCTTAAAACCATGTTTTGATTAAGTGCTAATAAGAATAAAGCATAAAGTATGATTAGACTTGGTCTGAACGATGAAAACTTTTTGTTCACAACAAATCATATAAGATGTAACTATTTTGTCTATTAGACAATGCAACATTGTGTTATATCTTTTTATGTCTGATAAGCAATGTGTTTGCTTATACGATACGCGCATAGTCTTAAGCTAACATAGTGCTTAAAAAATATCTTTATTATTCTTCTATGTTGCAAATAATGTCTATTTTCTTCATCTACCAAGAGGATTTGAAAAAGCTTATGTGAAGAATGAGGAAATTACAAGAAGGGAGGGTCAAATTTTTAAAACTTTTCACAAGCATAGTCTAGTTGTGAGTCCTCAAACAAAATTTTTGATTAAGATGTCAGATAGTAAGTGTTTTATGTGATGAACTTGTGTAGATGTAAGTTTAAACTAAGCTAATTTGTTGAAACAATCTAACTTAACGAAGTGTGTTTTTCATGAATACTCTTTAATAAGGTATATTTGATGAAATACAGACGATGTTACCTCAACACTTTATAACACATTTAGTCAGATAGACATATTTGAAATCTTATTTCAAAGGCATCTCTTTTGTATGAAAGGTCATAACAGACACAATTTTTGCAACTCAACTGAATTACTTGGTTGGTGTATCTTCTAGTTAACAAGTGATTAAATAATAGTTATTGCATTTGACCAACTAATATAGGTGCAAATTAAATACTTAAAAAAAGCTTTGATAAAAATATTTTTAGCATGTACTCTTACAATAACTCTTAGTGCAGATGATAATAATATGTCATCTAAAGAAGATAAGGAAGAAGGAAAATATGCACAACAATCTATACTAGTTATTCTATCGCAATATACTACATCCAGTTCTTGGCCAACAAGTCAAGTTCAATTAGGTAAATTATTGATGCAAAGTACACTTGAGTCTTTTTTGGGCTAGTAGCCACTTTTAGTTAATCCCTTGATATTTTTTTACACAAGCCACTCCTGGTTGACATTGAGTTTTCTTTCGGATCACAACTATTCCTGGCTAACACCGTCAAGGAGTATTCTTTCCTCAAGCTACTCTTGTTTGAACAAATATTCTTTATTCTTTAACCACTCCTGACTAACATAAGAAATGTTGAAGGTTTAAATGATCGTCCGATCATTTGGTTTGACTATTATAGTGTGTTTACGTCTCTTGACAAATACAATTATGTGAGCTTTCTCTCTTAGTGTAGATTATTTTGCACTCAAGTTACGTTTTGTACTTAAGTGTTAAAGAATAATTGATGGGTTGGTTAGGAGCAACTATATTTCGAAACAATACCGATACGGGTTAGCTAGGAATGTCTACGAGTCTAAATAATACTTTTTATTTGAACGTTAGTCTGCTTAGTGAAACTCAATCAGTTGATTGAGTAGTCTGTGATAAACATCTAAAGTAATTTCTTCCATTCCTTATTTTGTTATATTCCATGTTATAACACTTGCACTAATTTAAGAAGGACAAGTTTTTTTAACTTAGTTTTTGAAAATAATTTTTATAGATAATTTATGAAGCTTTAAACTATCATCTGAACAATCACCATCTGACGATATCTGTGAAAATTACAAAAAAAAAATAAAAATTAAAACACAATTCAACCCTTCCTTAGTGTGTTTTACCTTTTTTTATAGTTTGTATCAATGCTCAGCCTCTAAAGGATTGAACACCTTACCGATACTAAAGGAAAAGATCTAACATGACACACATGGAACCACAACTAATAATAGAAGGAGTTGCCTCTCCAGACCTCCTATATTTCTAGGAAAAACTTTTTTTATTGGAAATATATGATGGAGATGTATGTGAAGTCCACACATTATCAACTGTGGTAAATCATCACACGTGACAATATTGAGATCTCATCCCTAAAAAAAGACTGGAAAGCAAAAAGTTCAAGCATACGTAGTTGAACAACAAATCAATATACACTCTCATTTGTACCTTATCTATAAAATGAGTATAAAAAGGTTAAGATATATGTGTTGTTTTAAACACAACCACACTCTTTATTAAAAATATTAAGTATTAATTACATGCATATAAAATATATATATTATATTATTTGTCAAACGAAACGTTGTGTTTTACAATCTTAAAAAAAATCTTATTCATATTTTTTATTTTATTGTTAAAAAATCTTATTCATTCATGTTTTATATTTTATTGTTTGATAATACTTAATCGAAATAAATGAATAAGATCTCATAAATTTTTCTCTCATATCACACTATTCTTCACGTAATTAATATTTTGATTTGACATCATTATTCCTCCTGAATTTTACATTTTTTACTTCAATGTTACATAGAACATCCAACACATGGGGTATGGGACATATTTATGATTAACCACGGTGGAGTTTTGTTGGAAGTGAGGGGGCCTTGACCACAATTCTTTTTTCTACATATGTAAATTAATATATAAATAACACTATTTTTGTGGTTTTAGTATATTTCACATATTTGATATCCAATTTTTTTTTGTATTTTGATATCGGGAACATATTTTCTGAAAACCCTAGGAAGTGATTATTACTAGTGAACATGTTGGGTCTGAACACTTTTCAACCTGATCATAGCAATTGGCAAAAGTTTTATGTAAGTAAAGCAAAGCATTAAGACAGGGAGTGTAAGTGAGAGGCATTCAAAGATTGATTGCATAATGCAATACCAATTCTTACCTCATCAGTAGGACCAGTCCTTTGTCAACGGAAGGGGCACATCAATGATTAGTTGCCATTTTTTCTTACCCAAATTTACCTTTTCTAATTAAAAAAAATATTTTGCATTATCTTCTCTCATATAAAGTCTTAGCAAACATTATTTTATAATTTATGTTGTTAAATTATTAAGGATAATACTTATTATTTAATGATATATCTTAATTTTAAAATACATATCGTGATAATATTTTAGGTCGTCGAAGATACCCTTATCGTGTATTGATTCTTTGACCGTTGATAAACTTCCCACGAGTAAGTGTTTGGTACATCAGTGACAAACTGTTCCTTGAAAATGTATATATTTTTTAATGTGGCAATGTCTGTGTTTCGTTAGTGATAATTTTTTCAAACACATATATTTTCTTTTACATTGCACATACATATTAAAAAAAGTTTCCTTATATAATTATAACATCGTATAACATACATTTGTATTTTATTGTTATGGGGGTGGCACAATAGTGTGAGCAACAGCCATATGCTAATATTATAATCCCAAAAACAAATGTTTATAGCGGCAGGCACGGGTTTGCCATTGATGGTTTATTGTTTTTCCAAATTAAATAAACAATGACACCAAAAAACAATGAAACATTCACATGTGATTGGAACTGGAAGAAGGGTACTAGAGAAGCAAGCAAGATGAAGTTTGAGAAATGGTATATTCTAGATCCTGATGCTCAATAAATTACATTTAACTTTCATTAAATATTTGTCTAAACAAATTTAAACTTAACTCATTTTAACGTTTTCTAAACAGATATTTTTTCTACTTTTTATATTAAGAAAATAATTTGTATTAAACTTTTTCCCCCTTCTGCGTAAAACAAACCTATAAAGTTATAACAAAATATATTTAATTAGAGACATCGAAGAGAAAGAGAGAGAAACGTTACCGTTTCGCTCCAAATGAGACACCACTTTTCAACTTAATTCGCTGCTTTGCCACTCTCACTCACATCAATTTCCTTCACTCTATAACTCTCACTCGCCGCCGGAGCTCATTTTCCGGCCCCACCCTCGCCGGCGACGTATTTCCGCCACCAGATTCACCCACCATGGTTTGACAAACAAATTTTGCATCTTTCGAAAAACCCAACTCGTTTTCATTCTCATTTTCGTTCTTCACACACTCTCCCTCACAAACATGGATCTTCTTTTCCTTCTTCAGTGCCTTCTCTTCTTCACTTCGCTTCACGCAAATGCCCTCAATGCTTCAATTTCTCAGGACGCATTGTCCCTTCTCTCTTTCAAAAGCTTCGTCTCTTCCGACCCTTCCAACTTCCTTGCCGGTTGGAGTAACCGCACCTCCTCCAATCTCTGCCGATGGCGCTTCGTCGTGTGTGGAGGCGCCGGGAGCCTCTCTGGCCGAGTCACTTCCCTCAATGTCACAGGTCTCGGCGGCGGCCAGTTGTCGCCCTCCTTCGGGGACTTGTCCGAGCTCCGCGTTCTGTCCCTCGCCGGGAACATGTTCTCCGGCGAGATTCCTGCTACCGTAGGGAATCTGCGGTTTCTCGAGGTCCTGGAGCTGCAAGGGAACAACTTTTCAGGGAGAGTGCCGACCCAGATGAGTTTTGCTTTTCTTCAGTCTCTTAAACTTATCAACCTCTCTGGTAATGCCTTCTCTGGTTCGATTCCGAGTGAGATTGTTGGCTCTGGGAGTGTGGAAATCGTTGATCTGTCGAATAATCAGTTTTCTGGTGTGATTCCTCTGAATGGTACTTGTGATTTGTTGAAGCATTTGAAGTTGTCTCGTAACTTTTTGACTGGGGAGATTCCACCCGAAATTGGGAAATGTAGAAACTTGAGGACCCTTTTGGTTGATGGGAACATCTTGGAAGGTAGAATCCCTTCTGAGATTGGCCATATTGGTGAACTGAGAGTTCTGGATGTTTCTAGAAACTCCCTAACTGGAAGGGTCCCTAAGGAGTTGGCTAATTGTGGGAAACTGTCTGTGATTGTGCTTACTGATTTGTTTGAGGATCGTGATGAGGGAGGGTTGGAGGATGGCTTTAGAGGAGAGTTTAATGCCTTTGTTGGGAACATACCTCATCAAGTGTTGCTGCTTTCAAGTCTAAGGGTGTTGTGGGCGCCACGAGCGAATCTTGGTGGTCGGTTGCCTAGTGGCTGGTCGGATTTGTGCTCTCTGAGGGTGCTCAATTTAGTGCAGAATTATATTACTGGTGTCTTGCCTGAGAGTTTGGGGATGTGTAGGAATTTGAGTTTCTTGGACTTGAGCTCTAATAATTTGGTGGGGTATCTGCCTTCATTGCAGCTTCATCTTCCTTGTATGGTGTACTTCAATGTCAGCAGAAATAATATATCTGGCACTCTTAAAGGGTTCAAGAAAGAGAGTTGCGGTGTGAGTGCACTAGACCCTTCATTCCTAGAACTGGATAGTTTTAGTGATGATACATACTTTAATTTTCCTGTTTGGAGGTTTCAAAAGAATGCTTTCATCGGATCTGTTTTTGAGGAGACCACTATTGTTGTGAGCCATGATTTGAGTTGGAATAGTTTTGTGGGATCCTTGCCTTCGTTCTCTCTTGGAGATAGTCTTTTTAGTGCTAATAGTAAAGTCTCCTATGCACTATCTCTCAATAATAATAGGTTCAATGGAACTCTACCGGACCAGTTAGTTTCAAACTGTAACGACCTCAAGACATTGTCCGTTAACTTGAGTGTGAACCAACTATCGGGTGGGAATTTCCAAAAGTCGGTTTTGGAGTGTCTAAAGTTGACAGATTTTGAAGCAGCAAACAACCAGATTGATGGGTCAATTGGGCCAGGTATAGGTGACTTGGTGATTCTTCAGCATCTTGATTTAAGTGGGAACATGCTATCTGGATCACTGCCAAATCAGTTGGGAAACCTACAAAACATGAAATGGATACATCTGGGAGGAAACAATCTAACAGGGGAAATTCCTACCCAACTTGGCCAATTGACTTCCCTTGCTGTTTTGAATTTGTCTCACAATGCTCTAGTTGGAACAATTCCTGCGAGTTTGTCAAATGCCAAAAGTTTTGAAATTCTCTTGGTGGACCACAACAAACTTTCTGGTGAAATACCTTTAACTTTTTCTACTCTTTCCAATCTTGTGCTGCTGGATGTTTCTTTCAACAATCTTTCTGGTCATATTCCTCGTCTTCAACACCCTAGTGACTGTGATTCCTATAAAGGAAATACACACTTGCATCCTTGCCCGGATCCATATTCCGACTCACCTGCTTCTCTTCCAGTCCCCCTTGAAATCCAGCACCATACTCACAGAGGAAGAAAATTAAGGACATTGGTTATTGTTGTGGTCGCATCTGCTTCTGTGGTGCTCTGCACGTTTCTGGGAATAGTACTTGTGATCTTTTCTGGAAGGAGTAAATTTGGTCGGCTTAGCAGTATAAGAAGGCGACAGGTAGTGACCTTCCAAGATGTTCCAACTGAATTGAGTTATGACAGTGTGGCCACAGCTACTGGAAACTTCAGCATCCGACATCTAATTGGCACAGGCGGCTTTGGATCTACCTACAAGGCAGAACTGTCCCCAGGGTTTCTTGTTGCCATAAAGAGGTTGTCCATAGGTAGGTTTCAAGGCATTCAACAGTTTGAAACGGAGATAAGGACACTAGGAAGAATTCGACACAAGAATCTTGTGACTCTTATTGGCTATTATGTAGGGAAGGCTGAAATGTTCTTAATTTACAACTACCTTTCTGGTGGGAATCTTGAAGCTTTCATACATGACAGGTCTGGAAAAAATGTTCACTGGCCAGTTATTTACAAAATAGCAAAAGACATAGCAGAGGCCCTTGCTTTCCTTCACTACTCTTGTGTTCCTCGCATTGTTCACCGGGATATCAAACCTAGCAACATTTTACTTGATGAAGATCATAATGCCTACCTCTCAGATTTTGGCTTGGCACGACTGCTTGAGGTAACTGAGACCCATGCCACCACTGATGTTGCAGGAACATTTGGTTATGTTGCACCAGAATATGCCACCACTTGCAGGGTTTCTGACAAAGCAGATGTCTACAGCTTTGGTGTAGTGTTATTAGAATTGATGTCTGGAAGGAAGTCACTTGATCCATCTTTTTCTGAGTATGGAAATGGGTTCAACATTGTACCCTGGGCAGAACTACTAATGACTGAAGGCCGTTGTTCTGAGCTATTTTCAGCTACTTTGTGGGAAGCAGGGCCTAAGGAAAAATTGTTGGGGCTTTTAAAGCTTGCATTAACATGCACAGAAGAGACTCTTTCTATTCGACCATCAATGAAACAGGTTCTTGAGAAATTGAAATATTTGAAAAGTTGAAAGCTTTCTGCATGTCATACTGAAGAGAAATGTAATGTTGCTTTCATCTGCTTGAAAATACTTGACTAAGGTGAGTGATCTAATTCCAATATACAACCTACTTTTACAAATTCTTCCATCATTCTAATGCTTTTTTTTTTTTTTTTGTTTGCATGGGATATAGATAAAATATCATTCTCTACTATGCATATATACATGGAAAGTTTTGGGAAAGAATAACCTTTCACTTTCTTTAACCACTTTCATATATTATGAATTGGTAAAAATCTTACTTAACAACCAGTGACATCAAATGTCCTCTAAGATACTTGTTCTATTTTGTTCTGTTTTTATAATATTAATCACATGCTAATAGTTGTGGTCTTCAACAAGTTTGTTCTAAATTTCTCAGGCTTGTACATTTTTACTTTTGTGTCCCCTTTTCTAATGAATCTACACTGGGAACATATGTGACTGCTTTTCTTGGTCATTACAAAACTAAATTTCTAGATCTGATTTACACCCTCAAAAGTTTACAGTTCATTGCAGTTATAGGAGAAAAAAAATTGTAAACATACTATGAATATCTTAAGTGTACTGATCATATTAAACTTCAATTATTGATACTGTCAATTTTATTTTTTCGATTAGGTGACTTGTTACAGGTTCAGCAACTGCAACGTTGCCACTTGGAATGTCATCCTAGTGGCTCACACATGAGCTGTTCCTGTTACTACCGAAGCTTATCATCATCCTTTCACGTTGGTGCCAGCAATTTTCACACCATCCGAAGATGTGTGCAGTAATGGCTAGATGGACGTTTGTGAATACCATTATCTCATCATTTCATACTATGAGGCCAAATGTGCATGCCATTATGATTGTTTTGACATTTTGGATGGTTTCCTTAGGTGACGGATGGCCCCTTTGGAAGATCCAAAGTTATTTAATGGCACAGGGACGAAGTAATTGTCATCATTCTTCAGAGAAATGCCAAAAGTGCAAGTCACTTCTCTGTCAAGATCTACCGAAAGGTGTGAATGTATATTGACATATTGGGATGCTTTTTGAATTTTTTGTTCCAACATGTAAATAGAAAGTGTAGGCAGAAAAACAATTTCCAACTCTTTTTTCCTTCACAGATCCCTGAAGTGAAAAAGATGTTCTTTTCAAGGTAAATTATTCATTATATTTCAAAATGTGTTAAATGTTATTAATGGAGTCCCTTAAAAAAAAGATTTTAGTATCTCAACATGTTAACATATGTGTCAAGTATGCGATGTTAAGTTTTGAGATTATTTTTTCATCAAGTTATAATTTTAACAGCCAGTTGGTATTAAATCAGAAATTATTAGTGATTGATTCGCATTTTATACATATTCAAGGATAAAATATGGCAGTCAAAAGCACTTTATCAAATCAATAACTACTAAGGTTGGAGAATGGAATTGTTTATTGTTCACTCATCATTGCAATTTGCAGGCCACTTTGAATACTGACCATAGGAACTAGTAGAAAGAAAATGCAAGTGACAAATGTGACCTAAAATTTGGAGAATATGTCAAAAGTAGTGGACAAATTTTGATGACTTTCGGATGAATGAATAATACATATTATGTTATCTATTCAATAATGATGTTAATATTCTATTATGTTGACTCCTGAACATGTACGACTCCTTGTTATTTTAATGGAGGATTGTAATATTCCAATCATATCTCTTAACTGTTAAAACTATCACTTACAAATGTATTTTAATGGAAGATTGTAATATTGCAATCATATCTCTTAACTGTTAAAACTACACTTACAAATGTCAAATGTCATGTTTGAAAAGAGATAGTTATTATACTTCATAGGGTACAAACTATATATAAATAATTTATTCTTGACCTTTGGTAATAATTTTATCCTATAGTACTATTATCTTTGAATTCAAATTAAATCCCATTTTTTTTTGCTAACAAGTCTTATTAGAGTTAGAATATTATTGTCATAATTATACTCAAGTTAAATTTCATTTAAACTATTTCTATATTAATTTACATAATTAAATAATTGAATACAAAAAAATTCTACCATGTCCATTGGTGGAGTTAAAAAGCTATTTTTTTTTTTTACAAGAGTGATGAAATAATTTGATCTGAGTGGAATTGTTGGAAACAAATATAGGCAGTTATGAAATTAATGTACTAAAGTTGTCATAGGTGGTTATTAAAGCATTAAAATTTCTTTAAAACGAAACTAGTATGAACGTTATGGCACAGCTACAGTATTACTAACTATATATGAACATGTAATTAATAGAGGCATACAGTTAATAGAGTTAACAAAAGAATAAAATTAATTCCTAACTTTTAAGAAGTGTAATTATTTTAATAAATATAGGTTTTGTTTTAATACACAAGCAATGTAACAAAATAGGATAATGGAAGGAAACAGGACAAGATGATTTGTGATGATTTATTATAAGAATATTACTTAAAAGGCTATAAGTTTGAAACATTCTTGCTGTCTACCTGACAAAAAAATAGTCTAAACAATAAGTCTTTATTTTTTTAGATTTTGATCAAATAGATTTTGATCAAAAGTTTATTATAAAATATTGGACAGTCTAATACTTAATAATTAAGAGCAAAGGTAATTTAAATATAATTTTCTTCTTTAACTTTCAAAAGATACCTTTTAAATATAAAACTGTGTTAAAAAGTCTTCTTCTAAGTTCTCCAAAATGAAAATATTCAAAATATGCTAACATGTTATCTTAATAAATAAATAAATCAATATCATTCAATAGATATCATACCATCATAACCATGTAGTTTTCAAACAATATATGTAGAAGCTATTTAATTTTTTATTTTTCTAAACTTTGATTTTTATACTTAGGCATAAATTAATTTCAATTAATATAAAAATTGATTTATACTCTTATATTTTTTGTCACCGAAGAAATTTGCTCCAAACATGCTCATAGTCATTCAGGGACTCCTCCGCTTAAAGTTCTTAAACAATTGGATTTGGTTTTTCCCGGACCACACATTGTTCATCAATGGTTAGAATTATGACACAATTAAATATATAATTTACATAATTTATAATTAATTATAATTTTTGTTATTATTAATAAGTATAATTACATTTTATTCTATATTCTGAACATTTTAAAAGAGTCAAATTGTTTAAAAATGGGAGATTAGATTAAAAAGTTCATTAATACAATTAGACTAATTAAGAAATTAATTAAAAAACATTACTCATCCTACTTGATAAAAGAAAAAAAAAAAACAAAATTATCATTAGGAACTTATACGTTGACACCACCACATGAAAAATAAATTCATTTTTGATTGAGTGTGATCCAGGCAGAAAATTTAAAATTGAAATTTGTTTAGGATTGAAATTTTGAAATTGAAATTTGTTTAGGATTGCGAGAGTACAGGCTTTTCATTCACATTCAATTTCTCATTCAAATTCACAGCAGTAAGTGTGTCACATTCACAGCAGACAGCAGTAAGTGTGTGCTTCTTTCTCATTGCCTCTCCTTTGTCTCTTTACGTGTCTCGGATTCTATCTACGTCTCAGTGTCTCAGTTTCTCTATGCGTGGTATGTCTTCTCATTTGTACTAAGATTTGTACTAAGGTGTTCGTTCGTTAAGTTTCAATGTAAACCGCCGTACATGTCTTCTCATTTGTGCTAAGGTGTTCGTTAGTGGAGTTTCAGTGTAAACCACCGCACAAAGTCACAGTTCTCCCTCATTTCTTTTTTTCCAAACCGTCACACACCTAAACGCTAAATTTTTCTTCTTTCCAAACAAAGATATTTTCACTTCTCACTTCTTCTCCTTTAACGGATTCGCTTGATTCTCTTTTTATTTCCGTTTCTCCCAACTCTCAACTTCCCTTCCTCGCTCCCTAAAACACTTCAACTTTCATAAAAATGGTACCTAAGCAAAAATGTTTTACTTTAATAAGCACATAAGACCACAATATCATAATTGCATTTTACCATACCACATATTCAATATCATAAAAACTTGTTGTCAAGTATAATTTTTCTTATCATTATTAGACATCATCAATATGTTATATAAAGTCTGATGTTATGATGTATATAAAGTGTGAGGTTATGATTTATAACATTTTTGTTAAGTAACATAAAAATCTAAAATTAGTTTCATGCATCATAAATATGTATCTTCAAAATTTTTAAAATAATTATTTTATCTTTCTTTAAAGTAAATTCTTGTTTTCAAAATTTGTCCAGAACATATTTTTTAGATTTTATTAAAAACCTTCTTAAACATGTTTCCAAAATGTATATAATATCTTTTAAAATCCGTTCTTTATAATATATGCTCTTTATAATATATTTTCAAAATAAAATATTTATAACACATAACATATGTTTTAAAAATAGTCTTTTAGAATAAAATCTTTTTACAACATTCTCTTCCTCTTCTTTCATAGTAATGGTGCTGCAACAGTGGAGTAAAGAAGAATGAAGTTGTAAGGAAAGAAAAAAAGGCAAAGGAAGGTGTATAGGATGAGGGGTGGAGTTAAAATATTTTTTTCCTATAGGAAGAACATATGAAAGACTGATTCTTCTTGCACCTCCCTATAGACTTTCTGCACCTTCATAATTTTGTATATTTCCATTTTAGTCATGAGGAAAAACGAAAATACTCTTTGACAGATTTATTTTTTTTTTCTTTTCACGGATTGTACAATCCGTAATACAATTAACTTTTTTTTTTCTTTTTACAGATTGTACAAACCGTAATACAATTAAAAAATATTATCATTGCGGATTGTACAATCCGTAATTATTTTTTCTGCACCTTTTACATTGCGGGTTATACAAACCACAAGTATAAAATTTTCTAAATGTAGTACGGTTTGTAAAACCCGCAATGCATTTAAATTTCTTTTTTTGTATTGTGGGTTGTACAACCGGTAATGTATTTATAAATTTTTTTGCATTATGTGTTTGTACAACCCGTAATGCATTTTAAAAAAATTAATTTAATATGTGTTATCAACATAACACCACTCAATCATGTAATTAAATGAAGAGTATATTTTGCTGGTTACGGCTTGTTCTCATTCCAAGTTCCAATCCCACTTTAAATGAAGAGTTTTGTGCTCCGCTATACCAATTAAATAAAATAAAGAGTATCTGTTGCTGCTCTAAAAGAAAGAGTCTCTTAGATTGTTATGCTGAAACGTTCACTCTTCTTTTTTAATTGGTTTCATTTCAAATTCAAAAAATAAAACTAAACTAATTAAATTAAGGCAAATGAAGAGTCTTTGTAAATTTACTTCTTGATTGTAACTAAAAAAAGGTGTGACTTATAGAGACTAAACTAAAATTAAATTAAAAATAAATTAAAATAAAACTAAATTATTTTATTTTATTTTATTTTATTTTAATTGAATTTGAAAAAAGGTGTGACTTACATAGACTAGACTAAAATTAAATTAAAATAAAACTAAACTAATTTAATTAATTTTATTTTATTTTAATTGAATTTGAAAAAAGGTGTGACTTACATAGACTAGACTAGACTAAAATTAAATTAAAATAAAACTAAACTAATTTAATTAATTTTATTTTATTGTAATTGAATTTGAAAAAAGGTGTGACTTAAAGATACTAAACTAAATTAAAATTGTATTAAAATAAAACTAAACTAATTTAATTTAATTTGTTTTATTTTAGTTGAATTTGAAATGAAATCCAATCAAAAAGTGAACTTACATATACTTCTCATTTGCCTTAATTTTACTTTATTTGCCTTAATTTAATTAGTTTAGTTTTATTTTAATTGAATTTGAAATGAAAAAAGAGGAGTGAATGTTTCAACATAAAAATTTAAGAGACTCTTTATTTAGAGCAGCAGAAGAGACTCTTTATTTAATAAGTATAGAGGAGCAAAACAGACTCTTCATTTAAAATGGAGTTAGAACTTGAAATGAGAAAAAGACTCTTCATTTAATTATATGATTGGATAGGTGGTGGTGTTACAGTCACAACACATTAAATTAATTTTTTTTAAATACATTGCGGGTTGTACAAACTGTAATGCAAAAAATATTTATAAATACATTACCCGTTGTACAACCCGCAATACAAAAAAAAATTTTAAATGCATTGCGGGTTTACAAACAACAATACATTTAGAAAACAATATACTTGCGGTTTGTACAACCCGCAAATGTAAAAGTTGCAAAAAAAATAATTACGAGTTGTATAATCCGTAATGATAATATCTTTTAATTGCATTACGGTTTGTACAATCCGAAAAAAAAATTGAATCGTTAAAAGGTATTTTCGTCTTTCCTTAAGGGCTAAAATAGAAATATGTAAAGTTATAAAGGAGCAGAAAGTCAATATGGAAGTACAGGAAGAATCCGTCCATATGAAAGTGCAAGAACATATGAAAGTGCATAAAGAAACACTCTTAAAAATAAAGGAAGTAATTGCCCGCTTTAATTTGTCTAAAGCCCAAAATATCATAATTAACCAAATTAAAATCCAACATCAAAGAACTTAAATAACCTTCTAATACATTTTTACTAGTATTTTAGACTGTATTGCCTGATGTAAATATTTACTTTTAAACAATCAAAAATTATAATAAACATATTTAAATATATAAATCACTCCATAATCATACTTAAACTTCA
>Ga0209700_100804_pt1 | contig 62913 bp, 25 predicted proteins | sample SiratroredBW_FD_187528 | JGI IMG/M metagenome (GOLD analysis project Ga0209700, IMG submission 187528) | Root nodule microbial communities of legume samples collected from California, USA - Siratro red BW (SPAdes) (version 2) | ecosystem: Host-associated > Plants > Roots > Nodule | place: USA...
ATATATATATATATATATATATATATATATTATTTTCACAGGGTTAACCTGGGTGCTGTTTGGTGAAGGTATCCCATATACATGGTCCTCTGCCATCTACATTTGCTGCTCCTTCTGCCTGAGTAATTAACAAACAACAGAAAAGTAGAAGAATAGTACTTACTTCGTACTCAAAAAGCTCAAAGATCAGATATCTCAATATTTCTAGAAATTAATTTCTAGGTTAAATCCCTGCTATATACTAAGAAAAAGACACTCAGAGATCCTTAAATGCAACTTAAGTTGTTTTTGCCAAAGATAAAGTTACTAACAAGTTGAGAAGTTGTTAGCAAGGTCAGTGTTGGAGCAATCTGTGTAAATGTGCATTATAAAGTGTGTGGCTTTGTGATATTTTTATATATACTAATAGAAGATATGTTTGTGTGGTGAGGTTAGAACCTGGTAAGCAGAAGAGCCAATTCCAAATAGAAAAGCAGAAGGAAAAAGACTCCTATTGAATGCTGCACCAGAATGGCTTGGTGGTGCGCTTTCAGTGCTAGCCAAAAGGGTGACAAGAGTTAAGAGACAGAGGAAGAAGGAACTTGCACTTCTCATATCTGCCTTTTGATTTACAAATCTCATGTTCATGCTATCTATTTAAACCAAAAGGAGATGTACTTGCACTTCATTCCTAATTGCACCATAATAATTATCTTCTGTCTAAAGAAAAGTTTACTTCACTTTGGAAAACTATACCTAAGTTATTTTATGTTCATTGGTATTTATGGTATACTTTTTAAAAAATTTAAATACGATCATTTAAAAGTTATTAAAATATAAAATCAAATAAAATTTTTATTTTAAACTACAATGCAAACATAAACTGCTTTAAAAAATATTATTACAAATAAAATTCGTCCCTCTAAATGATAAATTTAAATAAATTTTATAGCAAAATATGATTTTTAATAAGATAATTTTCTGTAAAAATCACTTTAATTATGAAATATTTAAATAAAAATTCTTTAAAATCAAATTTTAAAACATTATTCAACAATTAATGTTTTTTCCACTACTAATTTTGCTTTTGTCATTCTAAAGGAAACATAAAAAAAAAAAAAAATCGCAAATACGACGTATTCATAGTTCTTCGAGACCTTTATTTCTTTACCTTGGGGTGCTGTCTCAAACATGCGTGACAGAGACATTTGTCATCCTTAATCATTTTAACCGTGTGCAAACATTTTTCTTTTCCTTGGACCAAAAACTTGGTTTTGACATTCGCATTTGTTGTCTAATATTTTTAACAGGTATTTAATTCAAAAATAATTTGTAGACACTTAAATTAATAAAGGTGTTAGAATATGTATTCTAGATTTCTTAATTTGGTCCACCATGTCGTGTTTGAGTTTTTTTTTTTTTTTTTTTTTTTTTTTTTTTTTTTTTTTTTTTTTTTTTTTTTTTTTTTTTTTCTTTCCTTTCTTTTATTTATTTTTTATAATTCCACTTGGTAGTAGGGTGAAAGCTTAATAGGTAACTTATATGTCATAGAGTTATAACCTATCGGACTTTAGAGCTTTTTACCAAATGATACCCTTATATAAAAAAAAAATTCTCGTGAGCTGATTCACATATATTACTTCTCCATATAAAACTCATAGAGATAAAGAAATGAAAATTTTAAATAAAACTAGTAGATGCTAAAATGACCTTACAAGTTCTTACTAAAAACTTATAAATAAACTTTAGAAAACAAATAATTTAAATCTCAATATCATATTAAATTAGAGTATCTAAAGAAAGGTTTTTTTGTCAAATACAACTTATTAGATTGATGGTGATTTGTAAAGGTATTCATTCATACATAAATAGAAAAGTGAGGAATATATTTATATATATTATAGACATATAAGAAGGTTACGATAAACTAAATAGACATTATGTCACACATGAACACATTTTAAACCACAGGCTCAATAGACTCAAAGGCACTAATGCTCTTATCATGTGATGTCATTGTATAAAACTCTAACATATGAAATTTATATATGAATTTGTGTAGAAGTACATGAATCAAATCATATTAAAAAATGACGTCTATAATTATTTTTAGAATTAAAATTAAATCTAACAAGAGTTTAATCTGAATAACATAGTCATGGATACTCTTAATTTTACTCATAAACGATAGGTATCCTATTAGAAAATTTATGGGACCAAGGTAGAACACCATGGAGATCCCTGTATAGACTTGTATCCACCAGTAAGAAAATATGTATCCATGTATGAATGAATGAAACATATATAAACAAGTAGATTACTCCCTATTTATCTCAAATGATTAACTTTAACATAATTTTCACACTATTAAGTCTTTGCTTAGACTTTTCAAATGATCTAGCATAATGCTTTTTCATCACTAAGACATTGTTTAAACTTCTCAAAACAATAAAAGGAATGTGTAAAACATTGAAGATCACTGGAAGGGGGAGATTGAAGAGAGCTAATAAAAACTCTTTAAAAAGCTTTTCACAATACAAAGTCTCTTTTAGACACTGAAAGAAAAAACACATTCTACAACAGGATACAACTTCAGTTAAAAAATAAATGTTGTAAAGAGACGCGTGGTGACAATTTTGAAATTTTGTGAACACATATTATATCAGTTAATAGAAAACCGATGTAAAAAGAACATTTCTACATCGGTTGTTAACAAAAACCAATGTAGAAAGTAGCCTAGTGAAAAAAATCAAAAATAATTAAGTGGGGACCATATTACATCGGTTCTAAAGGCAACCGATATAGTATGTGGACATCTATTTCATCAGTTCTCTATGCTCTAGCATGCTAAAAATTTCAATTTTTGAGTGAGCGCAACAAATTTATTACATCAATTGTTTATACAACTGATGTAATAATTGTATTTTTTAACCTAACATTTTCACTGTTTTTGCTATTTGTCTTTCCCTTGTGCCGCTAAGTCTTTCATGGTGCTTCCTGTTGAAAAATATGATGGCCAAAAGTTCAAGAGGGGATGAATTGAACTATTAACTCTTTTTGGAAAAGCTAGAAAATATGAATGAGTATTTTTATTGAACTATGATTACAATGTAAAAGATGCACAAAACAACAAGTTAATTCACAAAGCCAACAAGTTAGAATAGCTACAAGTATGTACAACTAGTAAAACAATTTGTTGAAACGCAAAAATAGCTTGTTAAATTTTTCTAGTAGTAGTGGAACAACAAAAATAACAACTTGAAATTAAAAACAATTTGTTAAAATTTCAATTCCAGCACTTAGAAAATTTCCTCAATTTCAGCAGAAAATCAACTTGTTAAAAACCGATTTTAACGGGTTGATTTCATTAAACCAATGGTTGTGTTCAATACAATTTAGAAAATATTGATTATAGAAAATCTTCTTAACAACACAGATCAAATTTTAACTCAAGTATGGTGTAATGTTCAAGGTCATAGACAAAAACCAGGTGTGTAAATTTGGAAAACAAATTTAAACAAAATTTGCAGCAATCTGTACCAAGAAGAACAATCAATTAAGATATATACAGGCCAAATAACTAGATAAAGTTGTAGAGCAATATTCTATATTGCAACACTCTATGTCATAAACCAGTAAAACAGTAACTATGTTTCTTGTGTAATTCACAATAAGAACATTCACCTATATATAAAGAATTTCCTTTAATGAATCATACAAGAGTTTTCCAGAAAGATATAATTTGTGAAATAACAAACTTTTTCAAGATAAGGTAGCAGATTGAATGCAGAAAACAATTCTAGAAATGTGAGTGAAGGAGTTACAAAACTAATAATTTCCACAAAGAACTGTTTCAATATAACAAGCCAATTAATAAGAACCTTAAAAAGTCAACATTGCGCAAAGTTAGTAGAATTTTAACAGGTTAAAAATAATTTTAACAGGTTAACAAGTTAAATTTGCTGCCAAAGTGCAAAGAATAATGTTCCCAGCAAAAACAACAGGTTGTTTTTGATTTTAATAGGTTGTTTATACGAGTAAAGTTCAATGTGCACCAAAACAAATTGTGAAATGAAAAAGGCAAGGGAGAAGAGAATAACACAATGATTTTATCTTGGTTCACTATTCCTCAAGAGCTACGTCAAGTCTTTTACACAACAATGCAAAGATTTTCACTAAGATAACAAGTTTACATACACAAACACACTCAAGAATCAATCTTGAACCCTACAAGATTGCCTCTACCCCTTATACAACACCCTACCACATAAGATGCACCATCCTAGCTAAATGCAGAACTCTACTGCTGTGTTTGATGCAAACTATACAACCAAAACGAAATCAGACAAGATTACAATACAAACTATGCTTAAAACCCTATTTAAGCACTTTACCATTAAGAAGTGAATGGTACACGAATTACAAACTTCAAAATAGTATTACAGCAGCAAAAAACCAGTCTATATGAAGAAGAAAAAAAACACTTATCTCTGCAGAACACTACAAGAAAAAAGCTATTTAGAGACCAATATTTAGCTACCAAATGAAATGGTTGCTAATTGTGACCAAAATAATCATCAAATTAAATTTTGGCTGCTAAATAACTACAAAATAGAAGTAATGATTGAATTTAGTGACCAATTAAGTCAAATAATTGGTATCTAAAATTAGATACCAAAGTTTTAGTGACCTATGCCATTAGATTCTAAATTGGTATCTAATTAAGTTAGAGACTAATTTAAAATCTAATAGTATTGGTCACTAAAACCTTGATAGCTAATGTTAGATACCAATTATTTAAGTTAATTGGTCACTAAATTCAATCATTACTTCTATTTTATAGTTAGTTAGCATCCAAAATCTAATTTGGTGACTATTTTGGTCACAATTAGTAACCACTTCATTTGGTAGCTAAAAATTAGTTCTAAACAACTTTTTTCTTGTAGTGGAAGAACAACTGCCATAACTTTCCTAACCCAGTGCATGCAAAGCTTCCTTCAAGAATGAGAAACCAATGTGATCTTTGACAAATCTTGATCAAACTCTCTCACTTTGAAGGTGTTTTCTCCAAGAAACTATCAAGTGATCCTTTTGAACGTATTACAAGGCTCTTAGAATGAAAAACTGTGCCAAATCGCGCTGCACGAGTGCTTATATAATACAAGCCAACTCTGTTAAGTGAAAACAACATGTGTTTTTTTTTTTGGAAATTAACAGGTTGTTCTTGGAAATCAACAGGTTGTTTTTACCTAAACCCAAAAACAACAAGTTGTTTTTGTTCTGCAACAGCTATACTTTTTAAACCACTTTCGAAATTCAATTTTCACTTAATTTCTAAGGGGAGCATTGCAAGCAAATGATTAAGAGACACACACAAAAAGCATATATGATCTCAACTAAGTCTATACTACCCCAAATCAAGAAACTAAAGCCTTTATTCAACCAAGTCAAGCCTTCATGGAATTTCTTCATCAAATCATCAAAGTAAGAGCTTCTCCACTAGTTCCAACACTTCAGTTCTTTGGTAATGCTTGTGTTCTCATTGTTTTCACCTTCACTTGATTCCTTTGTTGGTAGCCTTCTTTACTTTCTTCGTATTTTCAATATAGGTGGTTTGTTAACTTATTTTTACGTTAACATTGTAGGCTTTTAAGAGTGTCATACACTTGATACGTGAGCCTTTTTTATCACAGTGAATGCCTGGTTTGACCTCTACCCTTGCCACTTCTATTTGTAACAGGTTAGCATATTTGTAAAATTGATTAAAAATAGTTAAAAATTTGTTTTTCATATGAAATTTTTTGCAACAACTTCTGTCGGTGTATATTTGATAACAGAATTTTTACATTGTATAAATTAATTATAGATTTTTTGTCGTCAAAATTTAGGTCGAAAAAAATTCAAATACATAAATTTTGACATAAAACTCGGATTGAGACGTTCCAAAAATAAAATTTATTTGAAATAGGGTATAACAAAGCTTACATATGTAAAGAAAGTAAAGAATTAAATAACAAGCAACATGGAGTTCAATTTGATAAACGATCATGCAAAGATGAATACATGAGATGATATCTTAATGAATAATGCACTAGATGATATAATGAACAAACAATCTCAACAAAATGAACGAATCAGTAATGTAAGGTGACACCAAACAAACCTATAACAAGTAATTATATTAGACAAATACAACATGTAGATCAAAGAGCATAAGATGATCTAGTGAACTTATTATCGACAAAACCAAGATTTCCAATTCTAGCAAATCCAAGTTTGATATTATTGCAAAAAAATTTGATAGTATTATATTTTAAGATTATATATAACCAAATTACTTTACTAGAATTCAATCTCAAATTTATAATAAAAAATGTTTACGAAGAATTACTAAGAATATGTCAATTGTATATTTCCTCCTTGTCGTAAATAATAATCAAGTCATGCATGTTTGTATTTTTTAATATAATTATCCTCGAAGCCTTTCTACTTTATGCGGAATGTAACAACCTAGAAAATCTGTCATCTGAGTAGAAGTGATAAAAGTGGAATGAGCATTTGATCACTATATTATTAAACTAAAAACATGTATTTATAGGAAAAGTTAGTAATCAAGTCTCATTCCCACTTGAGCCACCATCTCTCTAAAACCTCTGACCTCCCTTTTCTCTGACTTCTCTCTAAGATTTTACATCTGTCTTTCATCAATTTCTCGAGCATAGCCCACCATTGGACTCGTGGCGGAGAACAGAGCAAGTCTATCTAATCAGAATCTCCAATAGAGTAAGTTCGTTTTCTGCCCCTTTCCTTAGAGTCAGTTTTAGGTTTTCTCTTGCCTCTGCTTACTGAGCTTGCATGTGGCCTCTGAGATCAGACGGTACCTCTGTGAACTCAGCTTCATAGTCTGTTAGTCTGATCGTTGATCAGATGTCCTTTGATGCAGATTCGAGTTCCTGAGGATCTTAGGCTATTGGGATTGTTATAGAGAATTTCAACTGCAATTCAGGTAAGGGAAGCTAACCTTAATGCTTGTTTGATTTATAAATTTAAGTCTTGAATGGAGAAGTTAATGATTGTAGCAATTATACAATTTGTATCTGGTAAAGTTTCCTGCAGGTCTGAAATGTTGGATTAATGTTGAATTGAATGTTGCATGTATGAGATAGTTGTGTGAAAATTGATGATATGTTGATGTATTGAATAGATAATCTGTGCTAGGGTAGATCATTCATCGTGTATGTGGCTTGATTTTCACCCAATTTAGTCATCTGAGGCATGCATGGTAACTCTGATGTAGTGGATACTGTTGATTTTTCTGTATTTTTCGCTCAGGCTAGGCAATCTCGCCTAGGCGAAGTCACTTGGAAACCTGAGAGGTGCTCACGGGTCCAATTTCGCTCTGGCGAGAGGTTTTTTGCCCTGACGAGAAAGTATTTTCGCCCAAGCGAGGGTATGTTCGCCAAGGCAAAAATGACCCTTGCTCTCTGGACCAATTTTGCTCAAGCGAGAATATTTTCGCTCAAGCGAGAATATTTTTGCTCAAGCGAGAGGGATTCTCGCTCAAGCTAGAAATTTTCACTCAATCTAAATCCTAAAAAAAAAATTATTTTTTTCTTTTGGGCTTTCTGTTTTGATTGATTGATTCTTTGGTAATGCAATGTATGGATTTAACAAAATAGATTAATTGATAATTCAAATTTAATTGTATTGATAATTTAGGAATTTCTTTCATTGTTTTTTTTTTGAGATTGAGATTGAAAAGTGAATGAATGAATTAGTAGAGATATGTTATGATGTGATATTGATAAAGTGTTGATGAAGTTGGTCAAGGCCTAGGCATAGTGTTTTCAGGAAAGAAAACACCCATGTCTGGGTTAGTTAGGAAGTGCATTGTCTAAGGATCGGGTGAACGATTGATATCTTGACTCTACTAGTAGTATGAATCAAATAGACGATTCTTACTAGGTGGTGAGAGTCGAAAGAGGTCTGAACTGGGTGACTGTAGCTTGAAACATAGCTGGTCAGGAAAGTCTCAGGGGGGACTAATCCTGTCATACATGATTGATGATTCATTTGTGTGGAGACTGTGTGGGTTCACAGTGTAGAGATGTATGACAGGTGTATATCTCGAGGTCTATTCAATGCACGAGTTTTCCGGAAGTAGAGTCAAGTTTGTAGTGTGTTAGTGTCTTATATTGTGATGGTGCATGTAACTGAATGAAATACTTGAGTGGTGTTAATATTTGTGTTTGAATTGAAATACTCAAGTATTATTAAAAATTGGTTAGCTTACCTTTTGTTTTGTTGTACTTGTATTTTGATATCTGTTTGCAATGATCGTGTTACAGATGGGTCTGTGGAGGATCATTTGAAATGAGTGGTGCTTTTACGCATAAGCTAAATTTGAAAAACAATTTGGAGATATTTTGTAATTATGCTTTAATAGAATTCTGATGGTAAAATTTTTAAATACTTTAGTTTAAAGGATTACTGTATGTTGATGAATCTTAATAATGATTAGTAGAATGTTTAGTTTTATGTATGTTATTTTTAGGTGTTACATGGAAAGGAAAAAAAAAATAGTCTTCGTACTTTTTGGTGATACATCAATATATCTAATAACATATTTGTTATTCACTTGAAGAAGAAAAAGTGGAAAATAAATAAAAATTAGTAAAAATATTTGTGGTTAATTTTATTAATATGGTAGAATATTTTCTTCATATATATATATATATATATATATATATATATATATATATTTAAAAGTAATTATAAAATAAATTTTGAACAATAATTTGACGTAAACATAATTGTTTATATAAATTAGAGTTAAAATAAAGTTTTATTATCAAATCCTAATGAATAAAAAAAAATTATATTTCAAAACAATAATATATTAAAATAAATTATTTTACATAATATTACATCTGATATTAATTATTTTTGTCATTTTATTTTATTATACATTTATATTAGAAAAAGGTTGTTACTTGTACATTTAAAATATAATACTATAGTATAAGAATAAAATATTAATAATGTAACTATTATAAATATTTTCATATGTAAATCAGTTATTATAATTTTTTAAAACTGTTGTTGTATAATGTAAAAAATTTATTCACAAATCATATTTTTTCGCATTTTCCTTTTTTTAAAGTAATGCTAAACAAATAAATTATTGATTATAATACACAAAACCTTATTTTTAGAAAATGCAAAAAAATCCAAGTTTGTAGATTTTTCTTCTGCCAATAATAATAAGGTTACATTCTTGTAGGCCTTGTCTGTTTCAAGACCAGCTAATAAATAAATTATATGAAAAGCGATAAATGAATAAAAAAATACGATGATAAATTAATATGTCAAATTCTTAATGTAAATATAAGGAGATTATATTTCAAAATATAAGTCATTGTAAAATATTTACCGCATAATTATTTATGTTTTCAACATACTATAAATATTATTAATATTTACATATTACATTAAATAATCATTATATATTTACAAACGTAATAAAATTATATTATTAAAGTAATAAATATTTTTTTAATTATAAGAAATGTATTTTACTTTTTTACTTAATTTTATTTTTTATTAATTTATACCATTTTACTTTTTTTATTTTTTACTTTCTGCATATCACCCAATCTAAACAAAAGAGTAATAAAAAGTGAAGGACAAGGCACATGGGTTCCAGAACACTCTTACAAAAGCATCGTATGGCAGTACAAAATAATTATATCCATACATAGTTATTCAATTCCTTACTAATTTCATGGACATATGTCTGTCCCATTTTGTGTCAATAATTGCAAATAATTAAAATGAAAGTTTTATATTTTTATAAAATTTTAATCTTTATTTTCTTTTCATAAAATTAGACAACGAAATTTTAAACAAATTTAAAAAATATAATTAGTAATTTTTTCAAATATAAGAAATAAAATTACAATTAAATAAAAAAAGACAATATTAAAATGCTCCAAATTTAGTTTACTTTATAAGTACGTAGAATCTAATGAGGCGTAAAGAATAACTAAAATTATTTTCCCAAAACGTGTTTTTAAATTTTGATTATTATTATTATTATTATATTTATATTGATAAAGTGTTTTTTAGTCATACATATTAAAAATGTAAAATAAAGAATGACTAATAATACAATTCAAAGGAGTGTATTCATTTTGAAAAGATCTTTAAAAATTTTAAAGAATTTGTTTAAAACTTTTTATAATAAGAAAAATTAAGTGTATCACTCAATGAATATCAAAAATAACAAATTTAGATATTGAAAGAAAGATAAAACACAAATATATATCGAATTTATATTTCGAAATCTATATTTAACTAATTCAGATAATCTGAGCTGGATTTTTCACTTAAAAAACTTAAATTATCCAATTATAAACGTAACTAGAATAAAAAAAAATTATTCCTTAAAATGTTTTTCGAAAAGATTTACAGAGATAATTAAAACACTTAGTTACCTATCATAAACATCAAATACTGATACAAAGTTATCAATTCAGATCACAAAACAAAAAATGTCATAAAAAATGTGACAGATTTACAATGAAAAATATGATCACTTTTCTTGATGAATCTTGAGATTTTTTTTTCAAAGCAAATGTAATGTATAACCCTCTCGTAATATTTTTTAGAAATATAACAAAACGTATGAAATGATATCAGAGAGAATTTTCTTTTAAAGAGAGTTTTATGGTTACTAACTTATATAATTGATTATAAATTATAATTAAATATAATGTATTATTATGTTCTTCATGTAACCTTTGAAATATTTTAAACTAGAATAATCAATTATGAATAATATTCGATTATCTGATAACAAATATTTCTAGATTTAATTGACATAAATCAATTATTCACATAATCGTTTATACATAAAAATAAACATTTAGATTTAAAATATATAATTGATTATTCATTATTTATAATTGATTATATGTGAGAATAAATACTTTATATTTAATTGATATAATCGATTATCTGCGAATATGAGTCAAATCTAGAATTGGTCTAGTCTGAGATAATCAAGTATCAACTTAATATAATTTATTATTATGTTCAAAAAGATAGAAAAACCAGTTTTCATGCTTTACATTTTAATTATTTTAAGATAATGAGCAATGAAGAGAGGAACTATCAATAAGCTGTGCAGGTATCATCAATATCATCATCATCATATCAACACATCATATTTTGCTATGCTTTGCCGATAAGTGAAATTAGTTAAGCAGCTAGTCATGACTCAGACAATAGCCAAACTATGTAGAATCTACACTTTTGCTAATCATCCCACTAATGCTTGCCCTACACTGAAGGCACCGAATCTCCTCAGCGTATGTTGATAACGTTTACAATGAATGTAGATAATCAAATCAGCAGTAATATGACCATGATTTATCCTCCAACAAATAAAATCCAAGTTGGAGAAATCATCTAAACCTAAGGTGGATAATTCACATCATCAACAACAATCCTTTATACCCTAACAGTCACAGAATGCTAACACAAGCAGACAGTCTCATCACTCACATGTACAACAACAATATTAGCAACCCCTACCAACTTTCTGCACCAACAAAGAAATGGTGAGGATATACCTGAGTACAACATAAATTTTCACTAGAAAACAAAGGAATCAATGGAGAACATACAAAATTAGACCGGTCAACTAGATACTAGTATAACTTAGATGCAATCTCCGGATACTGATAAGCTCCCCTCTCAATGATCATCAATCCACAAAATGTAGTGGCATCACTTGAAGATCATGTAAAGATGTATAACAACATGAGCCTGAAATAGAGTCCACTAGAATAGATGATCAACTTGAATTGTTTACTAATGCTACAAATACCTTTATTTCAGACAATTTTGCACTAGAGAGGATGACTGATCGTTTGAGCAGACACACGAAGCAATCTACCTCTAGTCCTATGAATAATTATGGTTCTGTTACAGATACTCCTCCTAGATCGTCTAATGAGTCTATTGTTGAGAGAGGAGCCTCCAGTTTAGAGAGACTGTCTAGTCTTGAGAGATCATTCATTCTTTTTCCAAGATAGTTAAAATTGATATTACGGGTAGGATCGTAAAAAATGTAGAAAATCGTAAATCGTTAAATTGTAACACAGATTGTAGATCTTACTTTTTTATATAAATCGTGTTATTCTCATAATCTTGAGTGTGTAATTGTGATTTGTACATTAGAAAAAATGCCTTAATTGAGATTTATAAAACTCATTCACCCAGGTAAATGAAGGGTGCAATAGAAAGACATTATTAATATTTAATAGCGTTTGAAATTTGTTTTAATTAAAATATAATTAATGTTGAAAAAGTTTTTTTCTTTTGAACGACAAAGAATGAAATTAATTAAAGGGAGTACTTTAGGGGTGTTCCAACCCTATTACAAAAGCATAACTGACCTTACACCTAATTAGCCCTACAATACAATTGATAGAAAAAGTAATGACGTAGTTCAGAATTGTCATAACAATACATAATACAACAAAGTATCTATCAACATGGAAAAATAATAATCAGGCACAGCAGAGATAAACTTTGTTCATGCACTAGGTAACACATTACTTTTTTCCTGCCTCTTATATCTCCTTCATTGAGCAATCTTGTAATTCTTACTGGCTTTAGATTTGTTATGAGCTTCACTGCATCGCGTTTCTACCTTGAACTGTCAATGACAGTTATTGTTCTGCTCTTACCCTTACCTGCAAATTAAGCACAATAGAGTCCTAGTGCCTTGTCAACCTCCCTCTACACGAACTCCTCCAGTCCCATTATTCGATTGCTACCATTGATGTCAATATGTACACTCTAGCTATTCTACCTAATCTCAGATAGAGATACTTCTGGACTAATGCACCATTTTGGATAAGAGAAATGTACTATCTGCCTATCACTCTTAGCCCAAGACCAAGCTGTCAATTATGCCATTGCAAATATATCAACCTCATTCACTCTCCTGTTACAAAATACTACTTTGTTCCTATGTTTTCAAATTTCTCTAACTATTGTCAACCACATCCCTTTCCATACTATATTTGCTTTAATGCTTTGTCCAATGACATAAAAATTTCTGAAGTGATTAATAATATTCTCATTCCTAATAGAGATTACTCCTAGCCACACACTTGTCCCAAATACTTTGTGAAACCTCGCAGCTAATGAACAAGTGTTGTATTGTTTCCTCCTCCTTCACACACAATGGACATAGATTGCTCTAAATGTTAACCCCTTCTCTCGAGATTCACCTTAGATGGTAATCAATCTAAGAACGTCCTCTACCCCAATAACTTTGCTGACCCCTACGCTCTAATGTCCCAAACATCTGGACACCTTTCGCAAAGATGATATAACTCTCTATCTAGCATGACCTTATAACCGGATTGGACAGTGTAAGAATCTACGTCCTCCCCAGTTCAACACCAAGCATCTAACGCACTTTGTGCCATTGTACTGTAGATATCAAACTCAACATCTATCTTTTTAGACCTAGCTCCCACACAAACATTTCTCTCCTCCAAGATAACGTCCATCTGAATTCTTCCCCGTTTCCATTACACTCCCACTCTCCCAACTCACTTACTACCCTTCCCTTACTATCTGATATAGAGTACAATCTAGGAAATGTGTCCTTTAGTGGTCTATCACCCACCCAACAGTTCTCCCAAAATTTAATTTTACCTTCATTCCCATGTTTCCATTTAATCATCATATCAAACCAATTAGACTCTTTGTCCACTTCACAAATTACACATAGGTCTTTCCACAAGTATGAGCTCTTCCTATCTACCATAGACTTTCTCATTTCCCTCAAATTCCCATTTGGAATCTATTATATTTCTCCATGCACCCTTTTCCCCCCCTAATCTCCATTTCCATTTCCATTTTGCCAATAATACATAGTTGAATTTACTAATGTCCTTAACTCCCAACCCCCCTCATTATGTGGCTTGCACACCCTATTCCAGACAACCCAATGGATTTTCTTCCCTTCAACATTCCACCCCCAAAGGAATTTAGATTGTATGTTCTTAATAGTCTTTCATACTAACTTGGGGGCTTTAAAAAAGGACATATCGAACAAAGGCAATGTCGTAATCACTGATTTGATCAAAAAAGGTCTTCCTGTCATAGATAGTAATTTACCATTTCACATAGAGAGCCTAGATTCAATGTTATGAATTATTAGTCTCCAGAACTCCACTTTCCTAGGGTTCTCTCCTATGCTAACACCAAGATACTTAAAAGAAAACGTCATTCTACTACAATTGAAGTATTTAGAGAATATTATCATATTCATCTATGATATTCCAACTCCTCTAACTTTACTCTTATAAAAGTTAACCCTTAAACCTGAAACTACCTCAAAGCTGCCTAAGCAAAGGTTGAAATACAAAGTAAAATTTAATTATATTAATTTTAATTGGATGATGTTGGGGACAGAAACACACATAACAAGATAATTAAATTTAAGTTTTATTTAAACTAAATCATTTACCAAAAAGATGAACAGTTGGTGCAACGCACAATATCATAAAAATTATGATCCATGCGTTTTTATTATTTTATTTAACGATTTTATTATGTCACGAACATGCATGAGACTTAAATCGTTAATAGTATAAAAAATATATAATTCAATTATTTTATGATTAAAATCTCAATAGTTAATACCTTGTCTCTTCCTTTCCCATACAGAATTGTGAAAAAGAATAGAAAATTGGAAAAAAAATTGGAATAAAAAATTGGAAGAAGATGACACGAAGATTTTGAATATTTTTAGAAAAGTGGGTGTAATACCCTAGAAAATAGCTCTAGAATAAAAAAAATAACCTAGAATTTAGCTTTAGAGATAAATAAGATAAAACCTAAATATTTTAACAAAAAAATTGTTTAAATAAATAAAAATTAGTTATTTAATTTTTATTTTTATAACAACCACCAACTCTCTCTCCCTACGAAGATATTCTCTCTCTAAGATATTCTATCTCTCTTAGAAGATATTCTGTTTTATTCTAATAAAAACCACCAATTATCTCTAAGATATTCTATTTATAAAAACTATCAACTCTCTCTTTTCTTTAAGAAGATACAAAGTTTCATTTTTAGGAAAACCAACATCTCTTTAGAACAAATTCTCTTTAAAGTTTTCTATACCTTCTCTCTAGATTTGTGATCTCATATGTTATCATATTGACAATCAAAGGACACTTCTAGATTCCTAGCGTTGAGTAGATCAAGAGTGTCCGATCAGATTCTTGAACAGAGTTAGGTTGCCTGTGATTTTAGGATTTTTGAGTATCTCTACTCTATAGAGGTAAGGGGAGCTAGTGTGATTGTTTATATATATATATATATATATATATATATATATATATATATATATATATATATTGTAATTATTTATTTTATTAAATATGAATTGGATGAATTTGAATATAATGGAATGAATGTTTATGTATGGTATGATGTTGTATCAATGTCAGTGAATGATGTGGTGTGTGATCGAGACGTAGTATCTTCAGAAAAGGAGATACCGTGTTGAGATTATTAGGACGTGCATTGTTTGGGGATTCGATCTATCTAAGGAGGTATCCTGACTCTACTGGTACATTGGATTCATATAGATGAAGTTTACCAATTGGTAAAGAGTCGAAGGAGGTTCATATGGCCATGTCCGAGATTTGAAATACGAGCTGATCAGAATAGGACATATGGATTAACCTTGTGCATATGGAAACTGTACCCAAGGTTTGAAATAAGAAATGATCGGGACAGACTGTATCCAAGGTTTGAAATATGAGTTGATCAGAACATATAGATGGTAAATGACAGGTGCAACCCTCTAAGTCTAACTCAATACACGAGTATAATGTCTTTATTTGTGAGTCAGTGTATGTATGATGTGAGATGAATTATGAAAGATTGAATTATTGTTGTTTTGTTGAGATAGAAATCCAATTTATGAAAATATATATTTTTTGAAAACTCTCTAGCTTACCCTTCTTTTTGTATGTTGTTTGTTTTATTTTTAAAGCTGTGATGATCGTGTATATTACATGTGAGCATAGGATTTGACAGGTGGTGTGAATATCAAGTGAATTGTTGAAAAAATTTTATTTTATTTTATTTATAATTTCACAAAGATATTTTTATTAAATCTTATTTAAAGAAATATATTTTGAAATACATAATGAATGTATGAATTTTTATATCTAAGTTTATTATAATGTTATATAAAATAAATTTTTATATCCAAATTTATTATAATTTTATACAATAAAATTCTTATTATATGAAAAATATGTAATGTTACCGTGGGTCGTCATTCCTCTATTATACGCTATTAATCATATCCTTAAATATGCCAAATTTTTATTGAAATATCTAGACACACAATAAGCGTGTGAAAGCTATTGAAAAACCGAATACGAGAAGGAGTGTTTCTTCCCTCACTGAGAAACTTGTGGTTGCAATATTTGAAAAATGCAACTACTCAAACACATTCATCATTCCATGCATAACAAATAATGACATATTTAATAATACCATGCTCGATATAAGAGCATCTATAAATAGTATGTTTTTATCTGTATTCACTCTCTTGGTCCACTTAAACCCACAGGTTAATCATTCAGTTGGATAAACATAGTCCAACATAATTAGAACAATTATAACTCAGACTTGGCAGTGCAAAATAATTGTATCATTGAGTTCCTTACTAATTTCCATGGACATGTCTGACCCATTTTGTGTCAATAATTGCAATCCCGCCATCTTTCATTATAATATTATTGTCATTATTATATACAGTAGGTTATTTCAATTTTTTTTGAAAAATAATTAAAAAGAAATTTTTGTATGTTATAAAATTTTTAATTTTAATCTTTATTTTTTTTGTAAAATTAGAAAACGAAAGTTTAAACAAATTTAAAAACTAAGGTTAGTGATTTTGTAAAATATAAGAACTAAATATAATTAAATAAAAAGAATACAATGTTAAAATGGTCCAAATTTAGTTTACTTTATAAGTACGTATAATTTAATGACGCGTAAAGAATAATCAAAATTATTTTCCCAAAACGTTTTATTAAATTTTAATTACTTTTATTATTATATTTATACTGATAAAGTGTTTTTTACTCATATATTAAAAAATATAAAATAAAGAATGACTAATAACACAACTAAGAGGAGCGAACAACTACTAGGAGTGAATTCATTTAAAAAAAAAATCTTTAAAAGTTAATTTTTCTTTCATAAGAAGAGAAATTATTTGCATCATTCAATGACTACCTAAAACAATAAAAAATATAAGATACTGATAGAAAAATGAAACACAAAGATACATAAAATTTATAGTGGCATTCAGTCAATGCAAACAATCCGAGCTACATTTTTACTACAAAACTTAAATTATCCAATTACAAATGTAACTAGAATAAAAAAAAATAAAACCCACTCCTTAACTTCAAAAAAATTTACAAAGTTACAGAAAACACTCAATTACCTACAATAAACACCAAATACTGATACAAAAGAAAAAAAATATTATCCAAAATGTGATAGATTTACAATAGAATATGTGATCACCGTTCTCGACGGATCTTTCCAAACTAAATGTAATGTATAACCCTCTCAGAATATTTAAGAAAATAATAAAACTCTTTTTCTCTCGATAAGTATGAAATGATATAAATAAATACGAGAGAGCTTCTCCTTTTTAAGAGAGTGTTATGGTTACTGACTTATAAAATTGATTATAATTAAATAATTGATTATAATGAAATATAATTGATTATTATGTTTTTCTTGTAACTCAAGAAATATTTTGAATAACATAATAATATTTGATTATCTGCAAGAACCAACATTGGTAGATTTAGTTAATAAATTAATTATTCACTATTTATAATCGATTATTTATAAAAATAAGCATTCATATTTAACCAAAAAAAATTGATTATTTATTGTTCATAATCGATTAACTACGAGAATAAACAACTTTTATTATAATTGTTATCAAAATAATAATTTTTATTATTATAGTAATAATAATAAAAATTATAATTATTATTAATATTTTTAAAATAATAATAGTAATATATTTATTATAATAATAATAATAATAATAATAATTATTGATGTATAGTGACTGATTGTGTGATCGAATCTGTGACCGATTTTGTGATTAAATATGTGATCGATTCTGTGATCGAATCTGTGACCGATTCTGTGACCGATTCTGTGACCAATTTTGTGACAGAATCTGTGACGGAATCTGTGGCGGAATCTGTGATCGAATTTGTGACCGAATTTGTGATTGATTTTTTCGGTCATTGATTCGGTCACTAAGAGTAACCGATTTTTTTTATCACTGATTCGATCACCGATAGTGATTAATTTTTTCGATCACTAATTTCAGTCACTATTTAACAATTTTCTAGTAGTGTATATTAGAAGAGATTAAAATCCTATAAATCTTGAACAATTTCAACATGATTTTGGAAAAATAAAAAAAGAATAAGATTGTCACGTAAGAAGAAGAGATCAATCTTTTTTTAATTGCCTTATTGGTCACAAAATAAATTACATCATAATCTTGATGTAAATGCCCATTGAGAAAAACATATGTGATAATATCATTGGAACTCTTTTGGAAAGATAAAAGTTCATGTTAATCCACACTATGATTTATAGGATACGGGAACTAGAAAGAATCTTCATCCTAGGGAGATTGATGGAGGTAATGTATAGTTTTCAAAATCTAGTTTTTTAGTGAATGCACATGAAATGTCAAATTTTTGTGATGTTTTAAGATAGCCAGATAACTAGATGGGATAGTGTCAAATATTTCAAAGTGTAGAATCTTAATTAGTGAAAAGAAAATTAGTGGTTACAAGAGTCATTATGCACATTTCATGTTAGACTACTTATTACCATACCAATAAGAAGCAAGATGCCTGATGTAGAGCACTAGCATTATCAATTTAAGGTTATTGATGTTGTATTACTTTAAAGTTACATTTTACTATCTACCTTGATTTTTATTTTCCCTTTTTTATCAGCAAAAATAATAATTAAATTGGAAACAGAAAAATAGTATTTCAACCCTTGTAAAAAAAAAATGAATATAATAGCCAACACTTTCAGTTACATTTGAACTAGCATACCTATCTTGCATAAATCCCCCAACTTCTCCCCGCACACACACACTCAAATTGCAAACCACACACACGCATTGATATTGTGACAACTCATTCACCCGTAATATTTTGTAGAATCTTGTAGATAAATGTATAGATTATATCCATTAGTTTTCATAGCTACATTTGGGACATTTAGAGTATATCATGAGAAAGCACAATAGGTGTTTCTTATAGAGGCGGTTGTTCTTTTATCTTATTACAATATACAACATTAGCGAGAAAAAAATGTTGCAAATAGGGAAAATAAAAAATACATTCATGGTACGAAACTGACCAATTTTGAAGAATTCATGTTGAATGAGTAATGTATTTCTAACCATGTCTCCATATTTTAAATATAATACAAAATCATTCTAATTAATTTTTGGTTATTATTTTTCAATGTGTAATTATTGTAGTGTAGCTAAAAAATAGTAGGAGAAGAAGTTATTCAAGCTAAAATGTTTGTTACAACTCATCAACATCAAAAAAAACTAGAGAGGAAAAGAAATTGACGAAGAAACACATAATGCTATCCATTTACAATTATTCGTTAAGAACACATAATCTATTCTTTTTAATCATTCAATTTGTTTATCTTTTGTTAGACTAAGCTTCAAGGTTTCATTGAAAAATCAATTGAATTTATAGAGCAAGTATTTCAGTTACTATTTTGAAAAGAAAAGTATGGAAGAGTACGTTGTTATGTATGGAAGAGTACATTGTTATAAAAAAACTACGACATCATCAACTTTTGAAAAATATGAAGAAATTGTTACTATAGAAAATGAACATGTGGAAATAAAATGAGTGGTATGGAAAACAACATTGAAGATCTAGAAATAATGATAAAATTTTTGATAAAGTAACAAAATCCAGATTTAGATTAGAAATATATAGATAATATGATGACACGTGTTTTAGATAAAAAAAAAGTAGTGCAAGATGACCACATTCATCAACACCAACCCATGATCGTTATTGTAAGCAAGTATATATGATTGAAAATTGTATAGTGGGCTTTAGAAATGTTTTCAAGTTAAATCTAAAATTACTTTGTTTTCTAATGTTGGAGGAGTCCGTATATGAAGTTCTTGTAAAATTTACTTTGTTTCATCTTGAGTTTTTTTTTTTTTTTTTTTTTTTTGTTTTTTTTTTTTTTTTTTTTTTGCTTGGATCATGATTTTTTTTACTAGCGCTTAGATCATGAAGATATAAACACATATAGATAATCACATTTGAATGTCAATAATGTGGTACTCTTCATAGTAAGTTTAATGACATGAATTGGATGATGTTGTGTTGCAACCGAAGAGAGATGATGTTATTTGTTTATATGGGATTTATATGATAATTTGATGGATTTGATTAAGGCATATTATTGATTAATTAAAAATATTTGATTTATACAATTATATTTTGGTAGTTTCTAAAATTTATTTACTTTCAATTAGACTCTCTTGCAAAGGAATGAAATGTTTGTTATGTAATAAAGAAATAATTCTAAAGACGATATTTTCTTAATTAAATTTGTAGTTTTAATTTTGAAACTTGATTCTTACTATTATGACTTCAAAAGCAACTTTTTTTTTATGATGTAACTTGAACACTGACATTGAAATTCAAATATGGATATGAATATTATTATGAATTCAATTATTTTGTCTATCAATATTATGTAAAGTATTGTCTATGCTTAAAACTAGATTACCTTAGTTCAGTAACGTTGTGGTTTGAAGATATAAATAGTAATTATATTTTCATTATTTCCATTTTGAACTTTTGTATAATCTCTGCAAAATTAAAAAAGAATGTATTTTTACATAAAGTAACAGTTTAACCAATGGATTCTAAACTCAAAGTTTAATCAATGTATCTTAAACTCGAAAGCAACAGATATATAATGGTGATATAAACCATTTTGAGAATAAGAAAAATACAAAATTGTGAATTTTATCAATAATTTAAGTAACACATTTAAAATTGTCATCTTATTAGAAATCATTGCCTATTATGAATGACCACAACCACTTAAATCATATCAGAAAAACTATTATCTAAATTTTAGGCCACAATTCTATTCGTTACTTGAAATGACAATTGTTTTTTGTTCAATTACAAACTGTATGCCGGTATTTCAAGCTATTAATAATGAAAACATTTATCCTTGACTGACGGATAACGTGTATGGCATCAACTTGAACTTTAATTTCTCTTCCTGTACTTTTAGGGATGGAAAGTTTGTCTTAACAAGATTTTGACAATGACATTGATTTCTTTTATGTCATGTCTTCTTTCATTATAACTATAATTTCATTCATGGTTGGAATGTTATCCACTCTTTTAGATTTTCGTAATTTTATTTTGTTTTTGTGGATTGTGGTTTAATCCTCACTTTTGTAATATTTCCTTTTTATTATATACTGTGATGACCATCATAGTTTTCATAAAAAAAAAACTAAAGTGTCCTTTTATTAATAAAATAGATTAAAAATTATAGAAAATATTTTACGAATGTATTTGTTTCCAACATTTTAGATTTATTAGTAGTTCACTAAAGATCTAACATTTTATAAGTTAGCATAATAACCTTAAGACATGGAGTTTTTCTAATTTGAGAAATTCTACTTGAATTATTTTGCATTAAAATTTATTAAAATAATTACAATGTGATAAAATATTAAGAAATTATAATTTTTAAAATTATTTTTATATTAGATTATATTTCAGGTTGAAAATTTGAAAAGAAAAATAGACGGACTAAAGTCCAAAATTGGCTAGCTATATACAAGATAAACTACATATTTAAATCATGATAAAAGTAACTTAAGAAATTGTCTTCCAATTGTATCCGTCACATTCCATTAAAAAAAAAAATAAAAACAGTTCATTCTTCTATAAATAGAAGGAACTGGTGTGAGTAATGGAGAAAGAAAGCCAAAAATGAGAACTAATACTCCTTCTCTGCTGTGTCTTCTATCTCTTGCAATAGCTACCCTTTTGGGCCGTGGCACTGCAACTGTAACTCCAAGCAGCGTGAAGCCAAGCCACTATACTTCAACATTCAACAGGACCCTTTTTCCTTCCACTTTTCTCTTTGGATTAGGTTCTTCTGCTTACCAGGTAATTCTCACAGTCATTACCACATAACAGTTCAATTCATAAGAACTCACAAATGATTAATGTAAATTACGTTGTTTTCTTAATTACTCAGGCAGAAGGAGCAACAAATGTAGATGGCAGAGGACCTAGTATTTGGGACACTTTCACTCAACAGCATCCGGGTTAGGGTTACTATCTTTCTTTGAGTTTGTCTTCCTCTGCATGCATGCATGGTGTAACAGAAGAAAAAGATACGTAACTTTTGTGACCTAACGTGTCATGCCAAACTTTCGTGAGTTTCTTTGTTTTTGTTAGACAGTCCAACACGGTATAAATATCAGAGACTTCTTCGCGTGAAAAACAACAATACACATCTTCTTATGAGTTTACGTACGATTATTTAATAACTATTATCCTTTTTATCATATATATTTATTTTATATAATTTAAATATTTTATTCATTTAGAATTCTGTAAAATGTAAACATATTTTTTTTTCTGTATTGATAATAACAATATATAGAAATTGTACGTTTATGACAGTTTTAAAAAATTTGTTAGTTATAGAAAAATTTAATGTTAATTATAATGTTTATATGATGAAATTGTCATCAATATCAATTTTCTGTTTATCATCGTTATTGACGAAACTTTAAAATATATTTAACTTCAAAGAAATACCAATGTTTTAAAGACATATTAAAGTATGATTTTGGTTTGTTAGATTGGTTGGGTTATGTCTTACCTATTGTTATTAAATTAATTTTTTTTATAATAGATATCAACTTTCTATGTTTCTGTTTGTTTAGTTAGTTGGGAAGTGTTTGTCATCTTTTCTTGCCATAAGTTTAGTCTAGTCTTTCTATAATTTTGTATTTTTTTTTCTTTTTAATAATATATTTCATATCATAGTATATGATTGGTGATCTTTAAAATATCAGCCTAATTGAGATTTCAAAGTTCATGGTGATGCCTAACATAAATTTTATATATAAAAAAAATATATTGAAGTGTTTTGAATTTTGGCAGGAGAGGTATGATATATATTTAACCCTCTATAATACTAATTTGATTTTTTTTTTATCAGCAAAGGAAAGAATTAAATTATAAATTATAGTTTATAAATATGGATAATTAAAATAATAATATTTAATAAATAACTTTATAATCTTAGTTTTTAATATTCACCATATACACTAAATGTAAACATGAATGAACACATTTTATCTTTCTTTCTTTGTTTTTCTCCATCTCTATTTTTTTTTTTCATTACATTACTATATTTTATTAATATTATAATATTTATATTGTTTTTGTAATTTATAAATAAAAATAAGAAATATTCAATATTAAATAAAATTAATTAGTACAATTCTGATTCTCGTAAAATAAAACTGTCAACTCATATAAAAGTAATTCATCACATAAAACATTATTTCTATTGTAAATCAAATAAGCCTAATGGCGTAGTATATAAAGTATTAAATTCGCACAAAAATAGAATTAGACCGAGAAAATATATATATATATATAAAGGAATCAAAATTAAAAGAAATACTTCCATAAAAGTGTAGTGTGCAGATGATTAATGTTATCTTTGTGTTATTGTCATAATTTTATTTGTGTGTGGTGTGATCAGAAAAAATTTGGGATCATAGTACTGGAGATGTTGGAGCTGATTTTTATCATGGCTACAAGGTACATCTTCCCTTAAATTTTACCAATTTGAGTAGCGTGACCTGTGGACTGATGGAATTGGAATTTTCATTTTTCTTGGTTTTAATGCCACCATGTTAAATATAAAAAATAATATATAATTTTGTCCAGTTATAACTCGCTTATTCAATAATACCTTACTAATTAAGGTACATTGAATCAGAGAACAGTAATACCGATATTTGTAATAGAATTTATACTTCTTGTCATGTAGTAACCCATTTATTCCATGCTTACCATAAATGCCTACATAATTATTTTTTTTCCGAAATCCATATAGCTTGACAACTGTAGTTTTGAAATTCAATGCATCATACTAACTAATAGCTGATACTGATAAAAAAATAAAATAGTATAAATAAATATAAATTTGCAATTTATACAGTAAAATAGGCATTTTATAGGTTATTAACATATAGAGTACCATGACCAAATCAAATACGTCTTAATATATTGTTCATGTTTTAAAAAATATATAACAGTACCTCTTAAGTTTAAGATTTATCTAGTAATATATACATGCAAATCCCCATTTCTTTCATGTAAAATAGTTTAATATCATACGTTATTATATGTGTTAAAAATCCGATTCGAGAGAGAGTATATATATATATATATATTGGAATGCAACTCAGGAAAATTTTACTTTGCTTGACACTTTTCTTTGAGACGGAGGAAGAAAACAAAGCCAATTAGAGGGAGAAAATTCATGGACGGAGAAATAACACTACCTTCAGTAAAAACATTTTAAAACAAGAAATTTATTTGTCCTATATTATTTTTCATATCTATTTCTGTTATATATTTATATAATCTTTTTTGGTCAGCAATAGAACCTATTTATTAACAAAACATATGATTCATTCATTTATATTAATTTATTAATTTTATATTGTTTTCTTATAATTTCAAATTATATTATTTTGTTGGTTTCCTTTTTATTCCAGATGTAAACTTAAAGGCTACTGTTATATTTTGTTAAAACATGAACAAAATATTAAGAATTTTGATTTGATCTCTGTACTTTATATGTTAATAACCTATAAAATGCCTATTTTTACTGTATAATTTGCAAATTTATATTTATTTATATTTTTATCAGTATCAGTTATTAGTTAGTATATGATGCATTGAATTTTAAAATTACAGTTGTCAAGCTATATCGATTTTGGAAAAAAGAAATTATGTAGGCATTGATTGGTAAGCATTGAATAAATGGGTTACTATCTTAGACTAAAAGCAAAAAAATTATGAGTTATTTTATACAAAGTTTTCGAATGACATGACTTACGTTGTACCATTTTCCATCATTAACTGTCAGTGAAATATGTTGCAGAGTGACATAAAATTGGTGAAAGAAATTGGGATAGACTCCTTCAGATTCTCCATCTCTTGGACAAGAATTTTCCCCAGTAAGAGATATAATCCTGAGTCAAAACTGTTCTTGACGCTCTTTTTCATGTGAAATTATATATCATGGTTGTTAGAGAAAAAAATAATAATAATAATAATTGCAATTGAATTTCTTCCTGCAGAAGGCAAAGGAGCCGTTAATCACTTGGGTGTTAAGTTCTACAATAGTCTCATCAATGAGATTATATCAAATGGTATAACTTTTTTTTTTTTTTTTTTTTTTTTTTTTTTTTTTTGTATTTATAACTATTGTATTGACATTAGAACTTGTGATATCATGTATATTTTCTAAACCTTTTTTCACCCTTTTCATTTCCTTCTTGAATTTCCTCAAATTTGGCTTTGTTAACATTTTGTCTTCTCTCTTACCAGGCTTAATACCTTTTGTCACTCTTTTCCATTGGGATTTCCCACAAACTCTTGAAGATGAGTATGGGGGATTTCGTAGTCATAAAGTAGTGTGAGTAACGATCTATAATATACTTTCTAATAAAAATTATTATTGATTAAAAATTATAAAACTATTGTGATTCTTGAAATAAAAATAACACTAATGGTACCTTTCAGATCTCAACAAATTTTAATGAACAATAAAATGTTATTTGAAAAAGGTTGTTAAATAATGTTATAATTCCAGAGGAATATTGACTTAATGATATGGGAGTTAGACCACATAATAAGGATTATCTTAATGCGCAATTATATAAAAAATAATGTTATTAACATTTTATAAATTAAAATAACTTATGTGTAAACTTTTTTATGTATGTTTAAAAACTGTATTTTTAATTAGTACATAACTTTTGCTTATTAAGAAAATTATTTTATTTTATTTTTTCTAAAAAGTTCTTTTGAATACTTGTACAGAAAACCTAATTAACCACGAATTTCCAATTAACTTTGCTTGTGATGGATAATTAGGGAGGATTTTCATAGATATGCTGACTTTTGCTTCAAGACCTTTGGAGATCGAGTGAAACATTGGGTGACTCTGAATGAACCCTTATCATATTGTATCAATGGTTACAATGGTGGCACCTTTGCACCAGGTAGATGTTCGAAGTACATTGGCAATTGCAGTGCTGGTGACTCAGCCACCGAACCATACATCGTTGGACACAACCTGTTACTTGCTCATGAGACTGCTGCCATATTGTACAAGACAAAATACCAGGTTAACTTCAAAAACATTTTCCAGAAAATCAAAACGAGAAATTATAGTATTATACTTTGGAGAAAAGTAATAATTTCTATTTTGTTTGTTTGTTTTGTTATTATAATTTAAAATAAAAAATATCTAGAATATCTCTTGAGTTTCTCTCAATAAGATCTAGAAAGTCTCTAAATAGAGAAAAGTGTAAAAGAATTCTATAGTACAGTTTTAATTAGAGAATTCTAGAAGAGAGTTTAGATCTCTCCATTAAACACACATATAAATACCTTATTGTATTTGACATTTTTAAGATAAGGAGATCGGAGTATTCTCTTTTAGTCTTACCTCTTTCACTAACAAAGTAGTATAAGAAACTTGGTTTGATTTAGAGAGTTGAAAGAGAAAAAAAAAGTTTTCCAATTTTCTGGAAATGGTGTCTTCACATGAAAGTGTTGCTAGGCTTTTAAGGTGCTTGGGAGACCGGAGAAAAAGGCCATGAGAGTCACAAGATGAAGAAAAATTATCGCAAGATGAGATGGAGACTTTGTTAAAAACAAAGAAAAAGGATCAACAAGCCCTTCCTCTAATCCATTAATTTTTGTATCACATCATGTTCGTGAAGATTGTGTATGCTACTACATCTAAGGAAACTACATCTAAGGAAGCTTAGAATATCTTGGAAAAACCCTCCAAGGTGTCAACAAAGTGAAAAAGATAAGGCTTCAATCATTAAGGAGTGACTTTGCTTCTTTAAAGATGAAGGAAACCGAATCAATTTTAGATTATTTTTCAAGAATAAAGGTAGTTGTTAATGAATTTAAGAAATATGAAGATAAAATAGAAATTTTTTGTCTGGTAGAGAAGATCCTCTGTTCCTTGACTCAAACCGTGATTATTGAAGAGGACATGCACATTGAGGAAAAGGAAATGGTAACAATGATTCAAATAATGAAGAAAGGAGTTATTATCATCAATAGTCAGTGGAAGAGTATGGTTTAAACCTTTAAACGTTGGAAGTATCTTAATCAACTCAAAAGGAGATGAAGAATAAAGGAGAAGTGTTTAGCACATGTATGGAAGACATGAAGGAAATATAATTCAACAATGGCGAAAAACATGAAAGAAAACAAGAATTGAAAACAAAAATGGATTGAAGGTATTGATACGGAATAACATACCACCTTGAGAGAAAAACCTTCAAGGATAAGTGTAAGAGGATTCACTACTTAAAAAAGTTTCTCAAGATAAAGATCCAAAACAAGAGAAGAGACAACACTAATTCTCTCAAAATCACACAAAAGAGCTTTCATTCAACTCAGTATGTGTTTTACAAAAAGAGAACAATCCTTTATATAGGGAGGAGGTTCAACCAAGGTAGAAGAAGGGACAAATCAAAGAGAGTTAACTTTGCTAATCAAGAGTTTGCAATAGTGATTATGTAAGAGATATTGATGATAGAAAATCAGTTTCTTTATATTTTTCATTGGAGGATGTGTTTTTTAAAGAAGTTCAAATAAATAATCTATTGTCACTTCAACATGTAAGTCAAAATATGTAGCTAGTAGCAACTACATTTGCCATAAATAAAGGCTAAAGAATTTTCTATAACAAGTTTGCACAAGCATTAGCAAAAAATATGATATTTCATGATCGAAACAAATATATAAACACAAGGTATCATTTTATAAGAAAATTCATTACTAGAAAGGAACTGGAAGTATGTCAAGACTTAAGATCAAGATACAAATATCTTCACAAAAGTCACTAAATTTTGAATAGTTTCAAATTTTAAAGTAAAGTTTAATGTGAAAATATCTAGAATAGTTGTTCAGTTTCTCTTACTAAAATCTATAAAGTTTATGAGAAGGATATAGAAAATTTTATAATAGAGTTTTAATTCTAGAAACTAATCTAGATCTCTCTATTAAACACCTACAAATACCCCATTCCATTGTGTTTGACACTTTTAAGATAAAGAAGAGTTTTCTCTTTTATTCTCACCTCTTGCTCTTACACATATACTATCTTATCCGTTGTTACTTTACATTCAATATATCTTTCCAATTTTAGTAAAAATAATTTTGTTGAACTATTTATTGAATTTTCTTTAAATAATATGTAAAAATTATGTATGTGCAAGTCATAGAATATGAACTGGATCCTCTACCGTTCAACTTTGAATTGCACAAGATGCAGGTGTGATTCTAACAAACAGTGAAAAATGTTCTAAAGTGAATTGTCTCATTTATTTTAGCACAAAATAAAACATTTCAAATTGAAAGAATCAAGACTATAGAACACAGGTTGCACAACTGATGAATCATATGGTGGTTTCTTAGGCTCGTCAAAAGGGACAAATTGGTATCACCATACCGACTCACTACTTTTTGCCGAAATCTAACAGTGCTGCTGATGAGGGGGCTGCAAACAGAGCTCTAGACTTTTTCTTTGGATGGTATGTATTTCTCATAATAAAATAAAAGTGACAAAATCTATGGAAATTGAACTTTGATACTTTATATAAATATTATTTCGAGACATATTAAATTTCTCAGGTATGCTCATCCGATTATCTATGGTGACTATCCGGAGAGTATGAAATCTTCAGTGGGTGCAAGGCTTCCCAAATTCACAAAAGCTGAATCTGAAGGCCTAAGAAAATCCATTGATTTTCTTGGTGTGAATTACTACACCACATATTATGCAGAAAATGCTGGACCTGTCACCACCAATAGGACCTTCTACACAGATATGCTAGCCGCTCTAACTAGTAAGTACATATTGCAAAACTATGCATATTATATTTTTTTAACATGGAACTGACAAACACAAGCAACAATTTTCTCTTGATCATAGCGGAAAAGAATGGTGAAGCTATTGGAACCCCGGTACGTAGAGTAAATTTTGCTTTGCAACTAATTAAACTAACTAATGGTATTCAATTTTAGTTATAATTGATAATGCACCATGCAAATAGTAATTCCGTTGATGAAAGTGATTCTAACATGTGTGAACCCTAACATATACTTAGCGAGAAAACATCATGCAGTAGCAGTGAACATGAATTTGTACGACTGATTTAACAAAAATTTATTTTTGTGCAGACGGATTTGGATTGGCTCTTTATCTATCCGAAGGGAATTTACTATCTTATGGTGTACATAAGGGATAAATACAAGAATCCAAATATTTACATCACTGAAAATGGTAAATACTACCCAATTAATTTTCCGTTTTGGTTATTAGACAGACGCAGTAAGCTTAAAATGATCCCATCATAAAATTTTCAATCACCCTATTGATTCCTTATTTAAGAACCTAATTCTTTTATGTACTGTTTACATATTTAAGCTTTAAAAGAAAATTGGGTTTTTCTTTGTTTATGATAGTATACGAGAATTGTTTTATGAAACTTAAGAGAAAGTAATCAATTGATAGGTTAATTAGAAATTAATAATATTATTTGGTTCTTAATTTTTTAGGCGTTGCTAAAGCAAGGAATGATTCAATATCAGTCGATGAAGCCCGCAAGGATGGTATCAGGATTAGATACCTTATTGCCCATCTTCATTTCCTTCTTCAATCGATGAAGTGCGAATTTAACTAGAAGTTGAGAATATTTATTCATATTGAATTGTGAGAACTGATTTTAGTTTTGGTGCAGGGAAGGTGTTAATGTGAAGGGCTACTATGCATGGTCCTTTTCGGACAGCTTTGAATGGGACGCTGGTTACACAGTTCGTTTTGGACAGATCTATGTGGATTACAAGAACAATTTGAAAAAATACCTAAAGTTCTCTTCTCTTTGGATGAAAAAGTTCCTTCTCAACTGATCTAAATTTGACGTTCCTTTACATGCCTGGCGTTTTTCGTGTTTATTCCCTACTTATCATCATATACATCCTTATTTCCTAGTTTATTTTCATAAAAAGGTGAAAGCGCGGTCTATCTTACTCGATATATATATTAGAAAAGGAATCATTGTATATCTTTTATCTTGTATATCTTATATACTTGTAATAAAGAATTTCTTTTTGTTAGTCTACTTGTTTTTATGTCTAAACATGCTTTGAGGCTTTAAGATTATTTATTAATGTTGACTTAATATTTGGTAACACTTGTAGAACATGACAAAACATTGCAAGATCTTTTTTATAGAATGAAATTTATAATTCCTATAAGAATGAAATAACTATTTGTTAAAGTTTGACATGGAATATAAAGTGTCTAGGACTTTATTAGAAGTCCTGAATATGAAATGACTTGGTTCTTAGTTTTATTTTTTATTACAAAGATGTTTTACGATGAAATTAGATGATTATATATATATATATATATATATAAACTTAGATAAGAATTGATTTTGAATATTGTGAATTGTGAGTTGTAGAATAGATATGGTAGTGCATGATGAAATTGAAATAATATATGTCGTGACTGAATTATAGATATATATGCAACCATTTTGGTTGAATTGAAATCAGAGTACTGAGACTGAAAAGAAATCAAGGTATCATCGTTAATCTATATGTTTCAGTATAGTTAAAATGATATGATATGTGTTATGAGTGAATGATGAGTTCATATGCAATTATTTTTATTGAAATGAAATCAGATTACTTGAATCGAAAGAAAATTAAGGTACCGTGATTGAAAAAGAATTTATGTGAAATCAATATGCTTGGAATTGAGTACAATCCTTGGATTGTAATTGGATGATAGACCTAGTTGTACTCTGACGATGATATTTAAACTCTTAAATTTATAACCAAACATGAATCGTAAATCTATTCATTTTATTTTATTTTACTTTCACGAGTTGAAATATTATTTCACTAACTTACCATTGTTTATCTTATTGTATTGTGAAATGTGATGACTATAGTATGTACATGAGCATATGCAAATATAGGTTCAAAAGCATCTTAAGGCATATAGGCTCTTAGTTTCATTTTTCTTTTCTTATGTATCTAGTTGTACATAGGTTTGATTTATATGGAGACTTTTTTGAAGAACTTTAAACCTTGAATAGAAATTGATACTTGTCTCTAGATAAAAGTTTAAATGATATACGATGGTATTACATAGGTTTGTGTAATCCTATCCATCTTAATGTGTCAAGATGATCTGGTCATGTCGGTTGCCCTGGGCACAACTTTCTTGTTTTGTTTTGGGATTCAGTGTGGACTAAGTGTTTATGTCAAACGTCAATTTTTTTCCTTTAGAATCCTCACACTGGATGCTAGTACATTTTAAAAAAAAATATAGAAAATTATTTCTTTTAAATGTCTATTCTATTTCTCGAATCCGATACTTTTTATTCTTTAACTGTAGAGAAATGATTTATTTTCTGAGATGATATATCTTAAGTGCTTAAAATAATTTTTTTAAAATATAAAAAATATAAAGCTTAAAATAAGTCCAATAAATTACCGAGATTACATTTCTTATATCCGATATTTCTTTTCTTTTTACTTTTTTTATTCTAAAATTTTTCTAAAAATTTACATAAATAGTTTTATTTCATTATTTTAAGTTATATCTAAACCGTTTTTAATAGAAAAACAAAATAAAAAATATTAGATATGAAAATTTGAAAAAAATTATAAGGAATAAAACTAAATTTGGGTAATTAATCAGAGATAAAAAAAATATTCAAGTCAAACTAAAATTTAGAAGTAATTTTCATATCAAGAAGAATGATATAAAAATTTAAGATTTATATATAATTTTAATTTCCGTAAAAATTTATTTTATATATATATAATTTTAAATATCTTTCTATTCCTATTTCAAAATGTGTTTCTATATTACACAAAATATATTTCAAACAAATTTCACCCGTCAATAACTTTTCTGTTAAAATACAATTTTATCCATAACTTGAAATATTTTTGATAACCTTCTATTCACCAGTATTAGAGACAAATAAAAGGTAAATTTAAGAAGTTTTGCTGCTATTATTTTCTTTCTCAGTTAAAATACAAATTATACCAATTTTCTGTTTTTTTAAACCACCTAATTGTTAAAAAGATAAAAGCATAAAATTTATAATAATTCTTGTTGTTAATATTATATTATTGTTATTATTATTATATATCTCTTATTATATTATATTTACTAACTTTTTTAATAATTTTAAATCACAATGTATTTTAAATTAAGTTGGAAATATCATTCTATATTACTTATCATTTCTAAAATTATCTAAGATATAATCAATTTCTTTATTTACAATTGATGATCTTTTTATTTTCCTTTACTCAATCACGATATTTGACAACTAATTTTAAATTCTATTTATTTCATATATATATATATATATATATATATATATATATATATGAAAATCTAAACAGATTTTTATGAAATATATACCTAACTAAATTTAATTACTAAAAAAACATAGTAAATCTAAATTAATATATTCATTAAATTTGAAAAATATCTTATTATACTAATTTTAAAACTAAGATAAGATAATAAAATCAAAATATCTTATCCATTTATTTATCTTTTCATCTATTTATCTCTACTTATAAACTATAAATAAACATAGGCCACCAATGCAAACCTACAAACTTTTGATTCAGAAAATATAATCCAATACACTCAATTGATTTTTGAAGTATTTCCTATTCAAGTTTAATTCTTTTAGTGCCGGGATCAAGTGAGTATTTTCACCTTCTCTCATTCTTAATCTATTCAAGTTTTCATAGTTTAATCTATTCAATTAAAATTTTCTTAGTCTAATGTGTGATTGGATCATTTAATTTTTTTATGTGTATTAATAAAGATATAATATATTTGAAAAAGAATAATTTGTATATAACATTTTTCAATTTTAAATTTTAAAGAAGCCAAAATTGAAATAATTATTATTTTAAATATTTTTTGTAATCAAAATCCTAAGAATATGACAACCTAAAGTCATGTTATTTTACTATTTTATATCCAAAGTTTCTAAAATCTAAAAATATATTTCTATCTGTATAATTCATCCATCAATAGATCTATTTGTCTATTTATCAATCTATTTATCTCTCATTTAATTAAGAAAATATATCGAATAAAATTAGTTTATTTTGAAGATTTTTTTACATATTTCAAATTTAGGTCTTCTTTTTATAATTTTTATAATTTATGAGTACCAATATGAGAAAACTCTTTATCTTCTTTCATTCAACTGAAATTTACAATATGTAATGTGTAGTTTCATATTATTTTCTATAGTTAATATAATTGTTATGTGAAAACTATATCGTAAAAGTTTAAGGATGTAAATTGATACAATTTTTTATTTATAAAAATACATAAAATTTATAGTAGTGAAATAAATAAAATTATTTGGGATGTGTGATATCAATATTTGTTGTTGTAGAGTATAATGGATGTAAAGTTTGCTAGAATGAATGAAAAATTTGAGGGAACAACATGTGTCTACTGGCGCGCTGGAAAATGCAACAGAAATCCTTGTAGGTTTATTCATAAGGAAATACCCTTACCACATATATCCTATAAAAGTGTCAATGCGACATATAGATATAATGGAAAACGGTCTCATCCATCCTCAAAAAATATATCAAAGTATAACTCCGAGACTACTTTGGTTAAAAATAGTGCGGATAGTGGAGATGAGACAAATGTTGTGAAGGTGTCCAAGAAATCACCAAGAATATGTAAATATTGGACCAATGACAATTGTGTGTACGGAGAACAATGCTTGAATTTACATTCATGGTTTCATGGTGATGGGTTTTCCACATTAACGAAACTTCACCAACACAAAAAGGTACTCTCTTTAAAACCACTATTTAGTGTACAAAATATATTTTGATAATGTATATTTAGAATAATAGTTAAATCAAAATAGGTTTGATTAACTTTTTTACATTAGGCTATCACCGGAATTACACTTCTCGCTGGATCCAATAAACTTTATTCTGGAAGCATGGATGGGACCGTTCGAATATGGGATTGTCATACAGGTCAATGTGTTAAAGTCATAAACTTTGGCACCGAAGTTAACTCTTTGATAAGTGAGGGGCCATGGATTTTTGTTGGGTTGAAGAATGCTATCAAGGTAAACACTTTTTTGTCCTTATTTTATTTTAATGTATGACAATGTTCTAATTATAGGAGTAGTACAAGCAAATTAATTATATGAATGTGCTTTTGTGGTAAAGGCTTGGAATACTGAGACTAATTCAGAGTTTACTCTTAATGGACCCAAAGGAAGAATCCTTTACATGACTGTTGGCAATGATGTCCTTTTTGCTGGGGCAGAGGTAATTGTCTATACAAAAGTTGGATACTATTTATCTCCGATTTATCAAACATTTTTTTAGTTGAACAAAAAAAGTTTTGTGCTTTCTTTATATCAACAATTCTTTAACTTTTTAAACGTTTTCTACCTTTTCACCCTATCTCGTTATACTAATTACCTATACTAGTAATTTTCTTCTTTGATCATTTTTAGAATTCTCTCCTTTTAAACATCTTTTTTCTCGTGTCCATTAATTTATTCATAATCTAATTATTAAATAATTTAGGATGGTGTCATTACTGCCTGGAAAGGAAGTTCTGAAGCTGAGTGTCCTTTTCAATTAGTTGGCTCACTAACTGGCCACACTAAATCTGTGGTTTGCCTAACCGTTGGACGCAAGATGTTGTACTCGGGATCCTTGGACAAAAGCATAAAGGTATTTTTTTTTAGTTAATATAAAGATATTGTTTTCCTTTTGTATCATGTTAAGTTTTCTTGAACTACAAATTGAAATATTCAATGATCTTCTATCATCAAAATCTTGTTACCTTTTTTCTCCAGGTTTGGGACATGGACACATTACAATGTACGATGACACTCCATGAACATACTGATGTAGTTACATCCCTTGTTTGTTGGGATGAATTTTTATTGTCAAGCTCATCTGATGGCACGATTAAGATTTGGGCATGCATGGAAGTTGGAACTTTGAGTGTGGTATATACACATAACGAGCAAATAGTAAGATACCTAATCATTTTATTGTATTTTCTTTGAAGAAAGCAGATTGATAATGGGCATGAAGAAGTTGGTCAATTCGCTAAATTCATATATTATTATACAGGGTATTGTCTCGCTTTTTGGGATGCTTGATGCAGAAGGCAAACCAGTATTGTTTTCCTCTTGTAAAGACAATTCCGTTCGCATGTACGAACTCTCATCGTAAGTAAACTTGAATTCTATTACCTTCTATAATATTACATATTAATTTGTTGAGTATTATTGCATCTCCTAATCATATCATTTTTCTTATATAGATTTTCAAAGAGGGGTTGTCTATTTGCTAAGAAAGACATTATATCATTTGAGTTAGGCCCTAGTGGACTTTTCTTCACTGGAGATGGGACTGGTTTGCTGAGAGTGTGGAAATGGAATGAGTTACCCAAGGTGGCATTCCCTTGAGATGTTTCCTCTCTTCTTTAAACATGAATTTATTTTTTTTCTTAGTATCGAACAATATACATTGTATGTAAAATTGTATACCAAATGGGAATGTACAATTGCATTTCTCTCTTTGAAAATTTTAAAAAGTTTTACCAAAGGAAGCAAAATAGATTTTTTTTTTAATATTAAAAAATATACATTGTAAATAAAATTATATATCAAATGGTAATTTACAATTCCATTTCTCTCTTTATCCTTTTCAAATTTCACTAAATAACGTAATTGATATTTGAATTCATCTCGTCATTATCAAAGTTTTATCCAAGAGAAAAAAAATTTCATGATGAATTTAGTAAGCAAAATCGTGCAGTGCAATATCAAGAGCATGTAAATTGGTGTTATTAATTTTTTTTGGTCTATATACAAACTTGAAAAAGAAAATTCTTGAAACATGTTATTCAAGAAATAAGGTTTTTCCAAAAAGAAAGAAACATAATATATTCAAATGTAAAGGAGAAAGAGAGAGAGAGAGATTGCAAAATGAGATTTTTAGACTGGTTTGAATCAACCAATTTTACTTCTAATATCAATCAATTAACTTTAAAGTGACATCACCATCTTATTAAAATTCCTATTTACAATCACATTACAAAGAGAGGCATACAATTTTTTAAACAACTCTCAAGAGAATTGCTAAAAAATGGATACACCTAGCAAACAATACACCAACAAATTATATTACAAAAGTCATAATGAAAAGGAATGATATCACCTAATTGGGATTAATCCTAAAGATTTGATTTGAAAAGTAAGAAAATTTTTCATTAAAACAACCTTGATTTAGAGCTTTTATCAAAAATCATGATTTCAAAGAGCTTATATCTTCTTAGAGTCTTTCTTATTATGTGTATTTAAATTATTGGTGTTAATTGATATTTCAAAATATGGATGAAAGTAAAATAAATTACATCTCAAATATATTAAATGTAATTTAGCATGAATGAAAAGCATCTTACGATTAGCTTTTTTTAATTTATTTTCTAATTTCAGCATTACCATTAGTTTATTTGTACTCCTTTGGAACCTTTATATTAAAGGTTTATTCAAGACTTTAATCCTGACTTTGATTAACAAAAACAAAAGGAAAGAACTAAAGGAGATACAGTTGCATACATATTTTTGCATTATTTGAATAAGTTGAAATAAAGTAACCAAAAATTTCGTGTCACTAAAGTCAGAGATGAACTGATTATCCTATGTAAGCCCAATCCATAAAGGCAATATCTTTTCTCTCTCACTCTCTCTCTCTCTCTATATATATATATCTCTTTATATATTTTTCTCTCAATATCAGTTTGTGGTTGATAGATTAGATGAAATATTTTACGTTCGACATGATAGGATAAAAATATAATATTATGTTTTATATTTAGTTGTTTATGAAAAAAAAAATACCAAATACAAGATCAATTGAACTTGGATCTAACAATCACTTTGTTTGAGTCCAATCAATGTAAAGAATGTGATAACGAATAATTTTGTTTTAATAATAAAAAATAAATTAAATAAGATGGAACATTTTAGGGATGTTCCAACCCTTTACATATCTATTTCAATTGACTACAATACAATCACCAACTGCATTCATGTGCAATCCCTATCTTGAACCCACCCAATAAATTACATCTAACCCGGCCAACCATATCAGGGGTCCCTAACAAAGTACCATACCATCAAAGTCATTAACACAAGAATTTCTCTGAAAACCTGTTTGTGAGTGTTAGGAATACAAGCAACATTGAGTATGTTTGATCACGTCCACAAACAATAACATTTTATAGGCTACTCCTTCTCCAATGTATAATCCAGTTCCAAATGCGAGGGATGTCCCCTTTCGAAACCGAACACATCTCTGTCTCTATTCTAACCCACCTATCACATGCATCCCACACTCTTTTTTGTGCCACCTTACAAGTTATAAATAAACGTTGTACTGTTTCCTCACCGTCTAGACACAACGGACACATCAAGTTACCCACATCCATGCCTCTTCTGGATAAATTAAACTTTGTAGGTAACCAGTCCTGCATTTCCCTTCAAATGCATACTAATGCATATGGTGATGCCTTAATATTCTAAATCAGTTTTAAGCTACCTACACTTTCATCAAGATCTTCTTGGTTTAATATTTTATCTCGATCTTACTGTATATTCATTGTGATCATCTGCAATCCACAACCAACTATCCTAGGTACCCCTTTTCCACTATATGTTTGAAATGTGGTTGATAAGTTGTAATTCAAACTCTGTTTGCCACTCGAACATCTCTCTATGCCAATTTAGGTTCCTCCTAACTCTCTCTAAGTTATTTTTGTATTCCCATGTTCCAACCTCTGCCACTTCTGCTTCCTTACACAATGATAAAGAGAATAGCCTTTGAAACTTATCTTTCAATGGTTCGTCATCAACCCACTTATCCAGTTATTATATGATTCGTCACTACAAACTTTACAAAGATCCTACCACCAAATAGAATGTTTTTTTTTCATAGAATTCCCATCCATATTCCTCCACTGACCATACCTTCACTCTAGCATATCCCTTCATAATCCCTCCCTCCTCTGTTCCTAACCTTCATTTCCACTTAGCAAGTAATGTGAATTGAATCTACCTATGTCTTTAATACCTATTCCACCTCTTACCATAGGTCTGAATATTTTTTCCCAACTAACCCAAACAATTTTTCAGCCTTCATGACCCCACCCCCATGAAAATCTAGCTTGTAACTTCCTAATCATTTATGCACACTTTAACTTTGCTCCACTACTTTAATTCTCTTTTTAACCCTTTCAGTTTTTCCTTTAGAGCTTCCAACTTATTCCCACTGCCAATATTTTCTCCTCAATACTTATAGAGTACTTCCTTAAATTCATCATCCTGCTGTCATGCATAAAAGAATTTGAAGGGTTTTCAACCCTAATCTATGTCCTTATTTTTGACAACCAACACACAATGATCTGATACCTCCTTACCCTGATTGTATTGTTTAGTACATGACCAATGCTTCAACCAATCCTCATGACCAATGCTCTGTCTAAATGGCTCATAGCTTTCCCATTTGGCTTAAACCTTGTATACTTCCTCCCAACCATTGAAATATCATGCATCTCACAATTCTCCCAACCATTGATAAATGAAAACGCTCTAGACGTCGTCTTTGTATCCTCCTTCGTATGCATCATCAACTCCACCACTTCCATAACATTTTTTTCCACATCGCATAATCCTTCACTATCGTTGGCCTCTTCTATGAGTTCTCCCTTTTTCTCTTGTTACCCTCACTGTTAGAGACCTCACTTAGGCTTTCACTAATAAATAATTGCTATATATTTATTTTGAAACTGCACATTGATTTATTTCAGTTTCTAAATACGTCTTTAATTAGAATAATTGTTCCTAATTGTTTCCTAAACGTTAGATTTCAATTTTTATAACTGCTCCTAAACTTTAAAGGGAGTAATTTCAGTCAGATATCTTTCCTTTTCTACAAGCATTATAAATGTAAGTTGTTCATGGCTCAGATAAATAAGAAGAAATAACAATATATTTTTTTCTTCATACATATTCGTTCATTTTTGTTCATTTTTATTATTTTATATCCTTCTATTATGTAAAACCAACCATTGGTATCTGAGCAAAAAAATAAACCTTTGTGTGTGAGACTACGAGAAAAAAAATAACAGAGGGAAACTAGTGAGGAACCTTTTGATAAAAACAAAAACTTCACCCATAGCCAGAAACTTCATGGCAGCACCTCCGGTTTTTTTCGGAGAAAACTATCAAATGTGGTCTGTCAAAATGAAGTCTTATCTAAAAGCGAGTGGTTTTAGGATGTTGTGATGTCTAAAATTGAGTCGTTACAAGAAGATCCAAATGTAGCTCAAATCAGAAATTCCAATGATGAAGCAATAAGAAGATCAAAGGCCAAGACCTATACTCACTCTGCTGTTTCTGATGTTGTATTCACTAGAATTATGTGAAACAGCTAAAGAAGCATGAAACACTTTCCAAGAGGCGTTTCAAGGATATGAAAGAACTCAGCAGATGCAAGTTCTCAATCTCATAAGAGAATTTGAGATGTTGAGAATGAAAGAGGCTGAGACCATCAAAGAATATTTTGATAGGCTCTTGGCAGCAGTCAATAAGATCCGACTATTACTTGAAGATTTACCTGATAGAAGGATCGTAGAAAAAGTGTTGGTGAGTCTCCCAGAGAGGTTTGAATCAAAGATCTCATCACTTGAAGACTAAAAAATTTTCGCAATGATTTCACTAACCAAGTTGATAAAATCTCTGCAAACCCAAGAGCAGAGAAGAATGTTGAGAGAAGAGCCAAGTATTGAAGGAATGTGATGAGGATGACAATGACGAGAAGGGGAAGTACTCAGCATGTGAACACTGCAAAAAACTTCTCATCCACATTGGAGATGTTGGTGGAGACCCAATGTGGTGTGTAGGTCCCTCAACCAAAGGGTCATGTGGAGAAGGTACGCAAAAGAAAGCAACAAAAGGTTGCTCAAGAGACCAATGACAAGAAGGAGTCTTTTTGTGGCGACTTGCTTTGCTAGTGATATCACTAGTGAAACATGGTTGATTGATAGTGGATACACTCATCACATGACACATGATAAAGACATGTTTGTAAAGTTGGACAAAACCCACTCTTTGAAAGTCAGAATTGGGAATGGAGACTATATTGAGGTCAAAGGCATAGGTGATATTGCCATTGATGCTGGCTCAGGTACAAAAATAATCTCTGATGTTCTATATGTCCCTGAAATTGATCAAAATCGGCTAAGTGTTGGGCAGCTTTTAGAGAAAGGCTATGTCGTTGTGTTCAAAGATAAAGATGAAGTCTTTGATACAACTAGCATTAAATTGATGTCAATAAAGATGAAGGGCAAAAGTTTCTCGATAAACTTGCAAACAGACCTCGCTTACTCTTCTGTAGTTAATTCGGGATAGATTTGGCATAAAAGGAAGCAATCTAGGAAGCCTACAGTAGAAAATCATGGGAAACCAGTAGTGGAAAATCATGGGTTGGATTCTCGTGACGGTGTTGAAGTTTCTAAAGAATTGATTGAGAAGGAGATTAAAGGCCTTGTTGTTCCAGAAATAACTGAGCAGGAAGGTTCTGATGAAAATGTGGATGATCATCCTATAAGAGGTACTAGATCCTTATCTGACAGATAACAAAGATGTAATGTTACAATATGTGAACCTGTTGATCATGAGGAAGCTCTCCATGACCTAAAGTGGTAAAAAGAAATGGAGAAGGAGTTGTATATGATTGAGAAGAACAACACTTGGGAGCTTGTTGACATCCTCAAGATAGAAAGGTAATTGTTGTATATGATAGTTCAATTAACAAACATAAAGCAAAGTTTGTTGGGTATTCTGATATTGATTGGGGTGGTTTCTTGGAAGATATGAAGAGTACTTTATTTTAGTCTTGGTTTAGGAATTTTTTCATGGTGCTCTAAGAAACAAGAAATTGTTGCAAAGTCTACAACAAAAGTTAAATTTATTGTTGCTACAGTTCTTGTTAACCAAGTCTTATGGTTGAAAAAAATTTTGATTGATCTTAACATGGAGCAGAAGGAAAGTACGAAAATCTTTGTTGACAATCAAACTACAATAGCTACTTCCCATAATCATGTTTTTCAGGAAAAACAAAGCATTTTAACATTAAGTTGTTTTTCTTAAAGGAGGTACAGAAAGATGGAATTGTTGATCTTGTTTATTGTAAAACTGGAAACCAGTCTTAACAGTAATTGGTTTCTCTGTTATATTTTTTGTTTCGCTGAGTTGTATATTTTTCATTTGTTACACTCTATTAACATTGTATATATATGTCATTTGTTGTAATAATAAAACAAGCCTCTGTTGATCATTTTTATGAGTTTTCAATACTTTTTCTCCCGATTGCATATCCTTGTTATGGTATCAGAGCTCTTCTTCTGAAGAGCTTTGCTGCACCTTTCTCTCTCTGTCATCATGAATAATGAAGATCAAACACCTGGCGTTCATAGTCACCTGTATCTACATCGAGTGAGAATCTTGCTATTCCTCTTGTGTCTCCTTTACTTGATGAGAATAATTACCATTCTTGGAGTCGCTCAATGTTAACTGTTCTCAGTGCTAAGAACAAAGTAGAATTTGTTGATGGAACTGCACCAGAACTTTCTCCTTCTGATCCTTTGTTCAATTCTTGGCGGCGCTGCAACAATATGGTGGTTTCTTGGCTCGTTCATTCAGTTTCTATTCCTATTCGTCATAGTATTTTATGGATGGATTGTGTTGATGAAATTTGGAATGATTTAAAGTCACGATACTCGCAAGGCGATCTTCTTCGTGTTTCTGATCTTCAGTTTGAAGTTTCTTCAATGCAACAAGGTGAACTCTGTTACTGAATTTTTCACCAAACTAAGGGTTGTTTAGGATGAACTTGAGAATTTCCATCCAGATCCAAATTGCACCTGCTTTATCAAGTGCTCATGTAAGGTTTCTTCTATTTTTGCTCAACGAAAATTGGAAGACCGATCTATGCAATTTTTACGTGGTTTAAATGATCAATTTAGCAACGTTCAGTCACATGTTATGCTTATGGATCCTTTGCCTCCTATTTCTAAAATTTTTTCATATGTAGTTCAGCAAGAACGTCAATTACTTGGAAATGTTAATTCTGATACAAAAGAGACATTGATTAATGCTGTAAACACTAGTTCTTGTACTCATTGTGGATGTCCAGGTCACACTAAAGCTAGTTGTTATAGAATACATGGATTTCCTTCCAGTATTGATAATAAAGTTTCAAAATCAAATCACTAATCGGGGTGGAAAAGTTTGTACACATTGTGGTAGGATTGGCCATATTGTTGAAGTTTGCTATAGAAAGCATAGATTTCCACCTGGACACAAATTCTCCAATAACAAAAACAATGTTGTTAATAGCACAGTGACAGATAATGGTAGAGTCACAGAAAATGATTAACAACAGGCACCTGAAAATCAAGATCTTCGTTTCTCTACCCAGCAATTTCAAGCCTTGTTGGCCTTAATACAACAACCAAACAATAGCACTTCAGCACCTTCTACTTCTTGTGTTAATCAAATTGGTTCAATGTCCTCTTCTTCTACTACAGGTATATGTGGTAATTCTTTGATTTGTTATGTCAAAAACTCTCAAGTTCCTTGGATATTAGATTCGGGAGCTACAGATCATGTTTCGTCTTTATTACATAATTTTTCTTCTTATATTTCAATAAGTCCTATGGTTGTCAAACTTCCAAATGGTCAACACGTTACAGCCACTCATTCTGGTATTGTAAGATTCTGAGTCTCTTTTCCTTGTTGATGTTCTTGACATTCCTAATTTCAATTTCAATCTTATTTTTGTTTCCAAATTAGTTTCCTCTCTTAAATGTGAATTAATTTTCTCACATTCTTCATGTATTATTCAGGACTCGAAAACCAAGAGGAAGATTGGTACAGTTGATGTTCATGCTGGTCTTTACACACTTGTCCTTCAACCCATTGTTAGCCATTTTATAGAGTCTGTTATAGCCCATCCTCCATGTAATAAGTTGCCAATTGATTTACGGCATTTCCGTTTAGGTCATCCTTCTCATCAACGTATGCTTATCATGAAGCAATGTTATTCATATTTGTCCAGTGATAGTATTTTTATATGTAACACATGTCATTTAGCTAAACAACTAAAACCTCCATTTTCATTAAGTCATTCTCATGCTTCTAAACCTTTTGAACTTTTACATATGGATATTTGGGGACCATGTTCTACAACTTCTATGAATGGACATAAATATTTTTTAACCATTGTAGATGACAACACACGATATACTTGGGTTTTTCTCATGGTTTCTAAGGCTGAAACTCATTCTAATATAACTAATTTCATTGCTGAAATTGAAAATCAGTTTTCTACATCTGTTAAAACAATACGAACTGATAATGAAGTTGAATTCTTAATGTCTCAATATTTTTATCAAACCACTTGCATTGAAACTCCTCAACAAAATGGTATCGTTGAAAGAAAGCATCAACATCTTCTCAATGTTACTCGTGCATTGCTGTTTCAATCATCTTTGCCTTTAAGCTTTTAGTCTTTTGCTCTTTTACATGCTACTCTTCTTATAAATTGCATCCCCAAATCTTTTCTGCATAATAAATCTCTATATGAAATGCTGTATTCTCATCCTTATGATATTAATCTTCTTCGTGTGTTTGGCTGTTTGTGTTATATTAGTACTATCACTATACATCGCTCTAAACTTGCTTCACGGGCTCATCCATCTGTTTTTCTTGGTTTTAAAAATCATACTAAAGGTTACTTAGTTTTTATTGCACAACCATGAACTAACAGTATCTCGTAATGTTGTCTTTTATGAAGACCAATTTCCTTACTTACCTAATCCTCACCCAACAGTGCCTCAGATCCATCATTGCCTATTTTTACTTCTTTTTCACCCACGAACCCTGCTTCTTTTGATCCTGTTGTTACCAACTCTCCTCCTCTCATTGTTCCAGTTGTTCCCTCTCTTACTTCTACACCTATTTCCAACCTATCCATTCCTAGTCGTCCTATTCGCACACGTCATCCTCCTACATATCTCAAAGATTTTCATACTGCATTTATGTCAACTCGTACCACTTCCTCTAACAGTATTCGGTATCCTCTTCATCATTTTTTGTCTTATAATCACCTTTCTTCTTCTTTTTAAAATTTCATATTTCCTATTTCATCTTCTTCTAAACCTAAGTCTTATGTTAAAGCGTCTAAGTGTGATTGTTGGATTAAGGCTATGTAAGATGAGATTACTGCACTTGAAATGAATAATACATGGTTTCTTACGGATCTTCCTTCTGATAAAATTGCAATCGGTTGCCACTGGGTTTACAAAATTAAATATAATGTTGATGGTTCTATTGAGCGTTATAATTGCGAAGGGGTATACGGGTGTTGATTTTCTTGATACATTTTCTCCCGTTGCCAAGTTAACTACTGTTCGGTTGATTCTTGCTCTTGCTGCAATTAATAAATGACACCTTAAGCAATTGGATGTCAACAACGCATTCTTGCATGGTAAACTTCTTGAAGAAGTTTATATGCAGCCACCACCTGGTTTGCATGTTTCCAAACCCGGCCAAGTTTGTCGTTTACAGCGTTATCTTTATGGCCTTAAGAAAACTAGCCGTCAATGGTATGATAAGCTTTCTTCTTTCCTTATATCTCATGGGTATACACAATCAGCTTTTCAACACTCTCTTTTTCTCAAGTTTTCAACAAATACAATCATTGCTCTTCTTCTATACGTTGATGATGTTGTTCTTGCCGGTAATGATATTCATGAGATCTCTCGTATAACAGCTCTTCTAGATGATACTTTTAAGATCAAGAATTTGGGTGATCTGAAATTTTTTCTTGGGCTTGAGGTGACTCGCTCTACATCTGGCATTCATTTATGCCAACATAAATATGTTCTTGATCTTCTTTCTGACAATGGCATGCTTGCCTCACGTCCAGCTTCTACCCCGATGGATTATCATACTCATCTTCATTCAACCTCTAGGACTCCTCTTACTGATCCTTCGGTTTATCGAAGATTAATTGGCCGCCTTATCTACTTGACCACCACACGTTCTGATATTGCCTTTCTAGTTCAACATTTGAGTCAATTTGTTTCAGTCCCTACCACAGCTCATCATCAAGCTGCTTTTCGTGTTCTTCGATATTTGAAAGGCACCTTAGGTTTGGGTATTTTCCTGTCAGCTAATAGTTCTTTACAACTCAAGGCTTTTAGTGACTCAGATTGGGCTGGGTGCATTGATTCTCGTCGATCTGTTATTGGTTTTTCAGTCTATCTTGGCTCATCATTAATTTCTTGGCGTTCCAAGAAACAAGCTACAGTTTCTAAGAGTTCTTCCGAAGTCGAATATAGAGATCTAGCATCTACGACTTGTGAACTTCAATGGATTACTTATCTTTTGGAAGATTTGTGCGTTCCTTTCATACATCCTGCCCTTTTATACTGTGATAATCAGTCTGCTTTGCAAATTGCATCCAACCAAGTTTTTCACGAACGTACTAAACACATTGAAATAGATTGTCACATTGTTCGTGACAAGGTGAAAGATGGTTTTCTTAAGCTATTACCTATTGATTCTTCTCTCCAGCTTGCAAATATTTACACAAAGGTCATGACTCCTGTTATTTTTCATGGATTTTGTTCCAAGCTGAGACTGCTTAATATTCATTCCCAGCTTGAGGGGGGCTCTTAACAGTAATTGGTTTCTCTGTTATATTTTCTGTTTTGTTGAGCTGTATATTTTTCATTCTGTTACACTATTAATATTGTATATATATACGTCATTTGTTGTAATAATAAAACAAGCCTTTGTTGATCATTTTTATGAGTTTTCAATACGTTTTCTCCCGATTGCATATCCTTGTTAACCATATTGCAAATTTGTTTACCAATCCACTACCAACCAACAAGTTTGAAGACTTAAGACAGAAGATTGGAGTTTGCAGTTCCAAAATCAAGGAGGAGTGAAACTGCACATTGATTTGTTTCAATTTCTGAATACGTTTTTAATTAGAATAATTGTTGTTCCTAATTGCAATAGACGTTAGGATTTCAATTTTTTATAACTACTCCTAAACTTTAAGGAGAAGGAATAATTTCAATCAGATATTTTTTTTTTCTGCAAACATTATAAATGTAAGTTATTCATAACTCAGAAAAATAAGAAAAAATAACAATATATTTTTTCTTCATACATCTTTGTTCTTTTTTGTTCATTTTTATTATTTTATATCCTTCTATTATGAAAACCAACAACAATTCTCCCAAATCTCGTCTAAATTTATTCGGTGTGCTATCATAAAATAAGTTATTTAGATAAGATATTGTGCATAGAGTAGTAATAGCAATGAGATGTAATAAACTCCAAGACATGTAGCACTCTAACATGAACTCTATCTAAACAAGAATACACTAAGGGAGAAAACAAAATGTGACTTACTCTAAGTATTACACGAAATATTTGAGATATAATTATTAAATTAATGACTTAAATAATAAAAATATTAACTTTTGGAATTGTGAAACTAACTATCGAACTACTATAGTATAAGAAATTAGGTGCTTTCTATTAATCCGAAAAATATTTTTCGCAGTCATGAATAGGCCTCTAAAATTTTTTAAATTGAAAACTGTATTAATTACAAATTATTTCGTAAATAAATTTTAGTACTTCAACTTAGTTATTGAATAATTTTAATAATTTCATTACAGTCTTTAGTCAATTTTTAATAATTGCAATTAGGTCAATCAATTAATTAAGTTAATCTTTGTAAAATCCTAAAACTGCAGTGTAAATTAATTATTGTATTTATAAGTTTTAAATGTGTAATTATATTTGATTAACTGTATAAATTTAATTAACAAATCAACGTTAACTGACAAATTATCACTATTTTAATATTTTGTCACTAATTTTGTTGTTAAATTCATATCTAATAGGATTATAGAAATTTTTATTCTAAAATTTTAAAAAATTAAGAATCAAGACAACACACCAATAATCCATATAAATAGTTGTTATAATAAATGTAAAATGATTTTTAAAAATTTATTGGATTGAAATACATGATTTTAAACTTAATATGGGTGAAATTAGTAAAATGTGTATCATAATCCAATGAACTCAAAGTCCACTATTTGATTCCAATCGTAAAAAATGAAAACAACGGGTCAAGCATTTACACCACCAACTTCTTTCACCCTCACCAAGTTATTATTATTCATTGATTAGACTGGTTTAATGTATTGGACAAACTCAATTGGATATTTTTTCTTCTCTCCCTTGTTACAACTATTCGAGTATAATTAAAGGTTAACTGGTTACTTTTTTACAAATGAAACTGTGTCCTTTTGTGCCACCCAAACTCTAAAAATAGCCAAATTTCCTCCTTAATCTTTGCTCTTTGTTTACTGTGCAGAGGAGGAGAACAGAAGGTAAGTCCCCTTCTCGTTCTTCTTTTTCCATTCTTTGGTTAGGTTTTCCATTTCTAGAGTTAAGATTTTATAGGTCAAATTTTTCTTTGTTTGTTATGGTTTCCTATTCCTACTACTTCTCTTTAGTAACCCAAATTCACTATCTTTTTAAGAAAACTACTTTCAGCTTTCTAATACTTTCGTGCGTTGCCAAAATCCTCATTGAAGTAAGAAAGTCATCTCTCATCATCTAAACCCTAACTAGGTTAGTTTTCTAAAATTCGTATTGTTAAACTGTTTCACTTTTGTATTTATCCATGCATCTCCATCAAACCTTTATTATTAGATATTTCAGCACTAAGAGTTCGTCATGCAGGATAGTACAAAAATAAAAGCTGGTATGAAATCAAATTTTAAAAAAATGAAACAAAATATAATTCAATGATAAAGCCCATTCCAAGTAACGATGAAACATTAAAAGGAGAGTGACCGAGCAACTAAAATAAATAAGATGAAATAGGAGACCGTGACCCAAAAAAGATTATAATTATATTAACATATTTTTAGAGAAATGTAAATAAGTCAAATAAATTATACTGTCTGTATTTTGGCTATTTTATTCAGATAAAAAATTATTATTATTATTATTATTATATAAATTGTTGTGTATATGAGTTGAAACATTCTATATATGTATTTTATTATTTAATTTCATTCATTATTATTGATAAATAAATAATAAATTATATCGTAAACTATTTTAGACAATATTTATTGAGTTGAAATAATCGTTTTGAAATGGAGTTCTTGCTAGTTAGCTTCTCATGAGTATTAGCTAAAGAATTAAAAATAACTAAGTTTGTTTTAAAATATTAAGAGAATATTAAAATTGAAATAAAAAATAAAGATGAGAATAATAACTTGAGAAATTTAAAATAGCAATGTTCCTTTAAATTTTTAATAACTTTTTTTATGTATGTACAACTTTAAGATTTTAAATTATTATTTAATTAGAAGTTACTGCTAGTATGATTTATGAATTATTTATTATGCATAAAACTGTGTGAATAGATAAAAATAAAATAAAGAAAATTTACTTCCTTAATTTACATTTCAAAATTAGCCCAGAATCGGACCTGTAATTTTCCATCCATAATTAAAAAAAAAAAATTCAGTAAATCTGTCATATCTCTTCCAAAACAAAAATCACCTGTTCATCTTTAAATAGAAAGCAATGGCAAAGTTTTAGACACCATAGCAGAAATGAGAACTAGTACTCCTTCTCTCCTCTCGCTTCTTTCTCTTGCTACCCTTTTGGGTATCAGTGGCGCTGCAACTGTAGCTCCAAGTGCAGTGCCTAACCATGATGTTTCATCCTTCAACAGAACCCTTTTTCCTCCAACTTTTGTCTTTGGAATAGGTTCTTCAGCCTACCAGGTTCTGATAGCCTCTTAACAATCACTTTCTGATTCCACTACTCTTTTCTTGTCTGGTTACTGCATAACCAAGCTTTCACTTCTTGGTTAAATTTCTGCAAACTATTTTTCTCTGTGGTCTTTGAAGTTGTTTATTATGTATAATAATGTTGATTAGTTTTTTTGTTAATTAATCAGGCAGAAGGTGCAGCAAATGTGGATGGCAGAGGACCAAGTATATGGGACACCTACACCAGACAATATAAAGGTTATTCTCTAAATACACCAACTTGGTTATTGTAATCTAATGTTTTTTAGCATTGCACCAAAATAAACAAATTTTAAAAGTTGTTAAAATAGATAAATCTTACTTTAAAGTATGTATGGATTCTTTGTTATGAAGTTGGAACATAATTTTACTTTTATCCAAGAAGAAATCATACTTTTGTAGTATAATTAGTATTTCAGAGTATGATTTTTATTTTATCTTTTAATATTTAAGTAGAAGTTGTGTTTAGAAATATAACTTGAGTATTTTTTTTTTTTTAAATTACAGTTTAAATTTCTAAATAGATATCGTGTTTACAATCACAACTTGACTATTTTTTTCTCATTATAATTCAAATAGGTCTATGTTAAATACAATTTTAGCGTTTCAGTTTTTTATTTAATTTTTCATAATTTAAATTATGTACATATTTTTTTAAAATTAGAGCAAGTGCAACAAAAGTTAATTTATCTCATATAAATAAAAATAATTTAAACATGTGCTTAGATTAACTTAAAAGTAAATGTGCATTAAATATTATAATGTATTTTTTTATCAGCAAAAGTAGGTGTACAATAAAAGGAAGTTAAAAAAAGTTATGGTACAAATTAAAATTAATGAAAATAAATACATAGATAATCCATTACCGTTAAACATTTGTTCAAACATGGCATAATTGTTTTCTATACGTTTGGATTGCTAAAGTCCTTTCATAAGTTTTTTCTTTGTGTTGTGTGAACAGAAAAAATTTCTGATCATAGCACTGGTGACATGGGAGCTGATTTTTATCATCGCTACAAGGTACATTCCCCCCCTAAATTCACTCGTTTTATTCATCACAGTGATAAAGTAATTTTTCAAAGCTGACTTCGAATAATAAGTCAGAATCTAAAATGATAAGTTAGCTTCTAAATAAAAGTATTAGCCTAAAGTCAATATTATTACAATGAACTCTAAAACAATAAAGATAATTTAAATTTATTTTCGCTAAGTTAAAACATAAAATTATTATAAAAATTATATTTTAATTATGTAAAAATTTTGCATCGGCTTAATTAAAATTATGTTTTAAAAATATTAGAATTCGTTCAATCAATTCTAACTTAAGTATGTTGAAATTAGTTTGAATTTAACCAATTTTAATTTTATTTTTTATATTTATTTAAATTTGTATTGATTTAGTCAATATTAACACATTTTTTTAATATTTATTTAGGTTAGTTGATATAATGAAACTATTTTTAATATTTATTTAAGTCAACTGATATTAATTGAATATATTTTTAAATAATTATTTAAATTAGTTGGTTAAGTCGATATTAATGGAATTTATTTTTTGGATTTATTTAAATTAGTCAATGTTAGTAAAATATTTTTAATATTTATTTAATTTAATTTCTATTTTTAATATTTATTTTAACTTGTATCTTATATTAACCTTATAATTTGTATGTCATGTAAATTAAAATATGGACCATAAAAGTAAAAAAAAAAACATTAATTTTAACCTTAATGTTTCTAATTTGAGTTTCTTTCCTTCAGGTATATATATTATAATCATCAAAAAAATGATAAAAGTAAATGTCAATTAGAAATTCATCAATGTGTTTTAATTGTTCTTGTCTAAATTTTTGGTTTTCATATGAGATTTCTACCTTCAGTTTCTGGAGTTGATTTTATATTTTCATCAACGAGTTAGGAATGTTTTAGATTCCAAGTTGTGTTGACTCTTTTGTTCTTTTGTCTTCTAGTTTCCAGTGACAGTAGTAGTGGTGGAGAAACTATCATCATTATTTCATGCTTTGGACATAAGACACTTTCTTAGATTTCAATTTTATTTTTTATAGACAAACCAATATATATATTGTTATATGATATATCTTATTTTGCTTTGAAAATTTTGATGACACAATTAGGTAATGTCAACTTTTTGGCTTTTATTCCATTCTGGTATATTTTTTTACATTAATATTTAAAGTGGGAAAAGAAAATTATTTACTAAATTAGGCAAATTCTGTGGCTATATAGGATTTCAAATTAATGAACGAGACATGATTTCAGGTTGGTCAAATATAAATGACATGTTGGCGAACCATTAACAAAACATTAATAATAATAATTAACAAAACAAAAAATTAACACATACAAATTTATTTTAAATTAAAACAAAATAATATAATGATAATAATAAGAATAAGAATAATTTTAATTAAATTCATATGAATTTAATTTAAATAATAATAATAATTTTAATTAAATTCATACTAATTTAATTTAAAAGATAATAATAATTATTGAAACAATAATTATAATTAAATTCATACAAATTAAATTAAAATAATAATAGTAATATTTAGGGATAATAATGATAATAATAATAATATAATAATTATTTTCTAAGAAATAATAATAGTAATAGTAATATTTTAAAATAATAACAATAATAACAATTATTATAACAATAATAATATAATAAATTTTATAAATAAAGAAAATAATATTTAATAATATAATATTAACTATTAAGTGATAATAAGTGGATCAAGTTACACAGCAGTTGCTTCCTACAGGAAACAAAATGTTTCCCGCACTTAATTAATTCTTAATATGTCAATAATGTCCTTATTACTTTTATTTTTAAATTTATTTATCAAATAATTTTTTTTCTCTCTCATAATGAGTTACGTAACAAATAAGTATAATTAAGTAAAAAGATGTTAGCTTCTTTTGATAAATATTAACAAACTTTCTTCATAAATAATAAAAAAAATTCTAATAAATATTAAGAAATATCTATATTTGTTTTCAAGCAATACAAAACTAAATATTTAAAAGTAATGTGTTAAACTGAATTTTTAAATTAATCATATTAAATTATAAATATTCAACATCATTTTTATTTTTATTAAAAGAAAATATGAGAGAGATATTTTTGCAATTGTGAGAAAAGAAAAATTATTTAATACATAAATTTTAAAATAAAAATAATAAGGACATCATTGACATTTTGAGACTTTGTTAAGTGCAGGAAGCATTTAGTATAATGCAGGAAGCATTTTGTATGGTGCTGAAAGCAATTACGAGTTACAAAGGTCACTACCATTAAGGTTTTCAGCTATTAGGAAGACAAAATGAGCATACACTTTAACCATTACAATATTATTAAAATATTACTATTTTCATTATTATTATTATTATTATTATTATTATTTCTTAGAAAATAATTATTTTATTATTATTATCATTATTATCCGTACATATTATTATTATTATTTTAATTTAATTTGTATAAATTTAATTATAATTATTGTTTCAATAATTATATTATCATTCAAATTAAATTTGTATGAATTTAATTAAAATTATTATTATTATTTAAATTAAATTCATATGAATTTAACTAAAATTATTCTTATTATTATTATTATTATCATTATATTATTTTATTTTAATTTAAAATAAATTTGTATGTTTTAATTTTTTTGTTACAGTTTTGTTAATTATTATTATTATTATATAATTATTATTATTAATTTTTTGTTAATTGTTAACAAACATAGTGTCAAATAATTGAAAAATTATTACAGATAGAGAAAACATTTTTAATTAATATCTTTAATTGAATTAGCTAACATGTTAGTTATAATTGACGAAATCATGTTTAGGTAGAGGAGTTCATTAATTTGAAATCTTATCTAGCGGCCAAAATTTATCCATTTTAATAAATAATTTTTTTTGTCCATTTTAAGTATTAATATAAAAAGTACACCAAAGGAGAAAAAAGCCCAATTTAATCCATATATGGAGTCGACCTTCAAAATTTAATGTTAAAAAATTAATATCCATGTCTTTAGAATCAACCGTGTGTGCTATGTAAATCTAATATTATTTTCTAATTATGTTTATTAATGTCACTAAAAAGCCTTAAGCTAAATATGATTTTATTATGATAAATTTTAAATTAGATAGCTACCAAAATATAATATATAATTTATAAGAAACAAATCTATAAAATTCATCATTTTAAATTTTACGACTAAAAGGGATATTGTTTTCTTTTACATAGTTCGGTCATGATTTAAGTGACCATTTGTCATCTGTCTCCTTTTAAAAAATTTCATCATTTATTGATGGATGGTAATATTTTTATACCCACGTAATTATCTAACTGTGAAATGTTGCAGGAAGACCTAAAAATGGTGAAAGAAATTGGGTTGGATTCCTTCAGATTCTCCATCTCTTGGACAAGAATATTCCCCAGTATAACACAGTCCTAACTCCATTCTATTCTTCAAATCTTTTTCATATTAAATTCTACATAACTGTATTAGAAAAATTTAAGAAAAACAGTAGTACACAATTTTTTTTAATAATATATATATATATATATAATAAAAAATAATAAAATTAGTTTATCTAAAAATTCAAATTAACTTGTATAATTTTTTGGAAAAATAATACATGAAAACTTGTATAAATTAGTTTAGTTATTTAAAAAGACTTATTGAAATTGAAAAGTGATGAAAAATATTGAATTACTTCCTGCAGAGGGCAAGGGTACTGTTAATCCCTTGGGGGTTAATTTCTACAACAGGGTCATCAATGAGACTTTAGCAAATGGTAAACCTCTCTTAATACTTATTTTTTTCACTCTTCAACAATGAACTCATTTTGGCTAATTTGGAACAGGCTTAACTCCTTTTGTCACTCTTTTTCATTGGGACTTTCCACAAGCTCTTGAAGATGAGTATGAGGGATTTCGAAGTCCTAAAGTAGTGTATGTTACAAGCTTGAACACAGTTAACAATGTAGTTTTTTTTATTTTAACAGAAAAATTACTTAGAAGTACATAAAGTAGATATAAGTGACATGTAAGGATAATCCAAACCTGAAGAGGTTATAAAAAGAAATGAATTATTCGAACAAAGATGACCTAATTTTCTCTTCCAATACTCAATTATCTAACCATAATTAACTGTGAATTTCCAATTAACTTTATCTTCTTGTTGTGAATAATCAGGGTGGATTTTCGTAATTATGCTGACTTTTGCTTCAAGGCCTTCGGAGACAGAGTGAAATATTGGGTGACTGTGAATGAACCCATATCATATAGTCTCAATGGCTACCATGATGGAGCCTTTGCACCAGGTAGATGTTCTAAGTACGCTGGCAATTGCAATGCTGGTGACTCAGCCACTGAACCATACATCGCTGCACACAACCTTTTACTTGCTCATGAGACTGCTGCCACATTGTACAAGACAAAATACCAGGTTAAACTTTAAAACATTTTCCACAAAATCAAAATGAGAAATTATAGTATCATATACTTTGGAGAAAAATAATCATTTCTATTTTTGTTTTGCATACCATATATCTTATCCGTTGTTACTTTAAATTCAATACATTTTTCAATTGTAGTAAAAATAATTTTGTTGAACAACTTTTAAATCATTTGTAAAACCTGTAGAATATGAACTCTACTTATTTTAGTGCTACACTGAACTGCACAAGATGCAGGTTTTGTAGACTCTTTTTTTATTCATCAGAAATAATCAGTCACAAATCATCTAGATGTATCAGACCTTTAATTATAACTTATGTTATTTCTTTGAGTTAATTATTAGTGAAATTTTTTTTAAATTTAATTGTCTCCTTTATTTTATCACAAAATAAAACATTTCAAATTTAAAAAGTTAACTGTTAGAGATCAAGAATCAAAGGTTGCACAACTGATAATCATGTGTTGGTTCTTAGGCTCGTCAAAAGGGACAAATTGGGATCAGCTTAGTGACTAACTACTTTTTGCCGAAATCTAACAGTGCTGCTGACGAGGGGGCTGCAAATAGAGCTCTTGACTTTTACTTCGGTTGGTATGTATTTATCATAAAAATATAAGTGACAAAATCTATGCAAATTGAACTTTGAACGTTTATATAAATATTATTCAGAAACATATTGTAAATGTGAAAATTAAATTTCTCAGGTATGCTCATCCAGTAATCTATGGTGACTATCCGGAGAGTATGAAATCTTTAGTGGGTGCAAGACTTCCCAAATTCACAAAAGCTGAATCAGAAGGCCTAAGAAAATCGATTGATTTTCTTGGTGTGAATTACTACACCACAAATTATGCAGAAAATGCTTCACCTGTCACCACCAACAGGACCTTCTACACAGATATGCTAGTCACTGTAACTAGTACGTACATATTGCAAAACTATGTATATTGATATTTTTATTATATTTCTTAACGTGAAACTGACAAACACAAGCAACAATTTTCTCTTGATCATAGCGGAGAAGAATGGTGTAGCCATTGGAACCCCGGTACGTAGATTAAATTTGCTGTGGAACTAATTAAACTAACTAATGGTGTTTAATTTCGGTTATATAGTAGTTGATAATGCACCATGCAATTATAGTAATTCCTTTCTGAAAGTGATTCTAACATGTGTGAATCCTAACATATACTAAGCGAAAAACCATCATGCAGTAGCAGTGAACATATTTGTACTACTGATGAAACCAAATTTTATTTTTGTGCAGACGGATTTGGATTGGATCTTCATATATCCGAAGGGAATTTACTATCTTATGGTATACATAAGGGATAAATACAAGAATCCAAACATTTACATCACTGAAAATGGTAAATACTACCCAATTAATTTCCTTTTTGGTTATTAGATAGACGCAGTAAGTTTACAATGATCCCATCATAAAATTTCTAATCACCCTAGTAGTTCCTTATTTAAGAACCTAATTCTTTTCTGTACTGATTACATACTTAGGCTTTAGGAGCAAAACAAACTAGTTTCCTCTTCGCCTATGATAATTAATGCAATAAGTCTGTGAAACTTGTGTTATGAAACTTAACAGAAAGTAATTAATTGATAGGTAAATTAGAAATTAATATTATTTGGTTCTTAATTCTTTTAGGCGTTGCTATAGCAAGGAATGATTCAATACCAGTCGATGAAGCCCTCAAGGATGGTATCAGGATTAGATACCTTATTGGCCATTTTCATTTCCTTCTTCAATCGATCAAGTGAGAATTTAAGTAGCAGTTAAGCATATTTGTTCATATTGAATTGTTAGAACTAATTTTAGTTTTGGTGCAGGGAAGGTGTTAATGTGAAGGGCTACTATGAATGGTCCCTTTCGGACAGTTTTGAATGGGCGGATGGCTACACAGTTCGATTTGGAGAGATATATGTGGATTATAAGAACAATTTGAAAAGATACTTCAAGTTCTCTTCTTTTTGGCTTAAAAAGTTCCTTCTTAACTGACATAAATTTGTGATTCCTTTGGCATGCCTCGTGTTTTTCCTGTTTATTCCCTACTTATCACCATACATCGCGTTCATCAGATGTAATGAATAAATCGTTCTTATCAAATATAAATAATGCTTAATGCCATGCCAAAGTAAGATACCACGTGTTCACTTTTTTTATAAGCAATAAAAATAAAATAAATTAAAGTATTGAAGGACTACTTCAACCTTAATACATTAATAAGAAATAAGATTGCAGTGCTCGAAATATACACCAAATATATAATGATGCTGTACCCTATAATGTTACAATCTTTCTGGCACTAACTGCAATATTATATACAACTATATAACTTTATTCAAAAAAATCATCCTACTCCATTTGAAAACCTTCCACCTTACAATTGGATATATTACACAGTATAAACTCCAATCTTGCTTCCTTTACCATCTTCCTACTTAACTAAAGTATCAGTACACAAGCAGGCAACAATATTTGGTGTTGAAAAGGATATTATATAGTGTCGTTGGTAATTTCTTTATGAAATGCGTTTAAACATTAATGTAGGTGAAAAGTTCAAATGTGTTATAAAGGATGAAAAGCCTTACCAAGTTTTTTTTTATCATCAAAGAACAAATTTAATAAATTAGAACATCTAAGAAATATTCCAATCCTTATAAAAAAATTCAACCTTTGATGTTTACGTAGCTTTGCTACTACATGCACAACAGAAACTTTGAATCCATTAGATAACTTCAAACAAAACCATGTGCCTTACAAATCTATTGGCCTTATGTAATACCCTAGAAAATAACTATAGAATAAAAAACTAATCTAGAATTTAGTTTTAGAGATAAATAAGATAATACCTATTTTTTTAACAGAACAATTGTTTAAGTAAATAAAAGTTAGTTATATACATTTTATTTTTATAACAACCACCAACTCTCACTAAAAAGATATTCTATCTCTAAAAAGATATTCTATTTTATTTTTATAAAAACTATCAACTCTCTCTAAGAAGATAGTTTGTTTTATTCTAATAAAAACCACCAATTATCTCTAAGAAGATATTTTGTTTATAAAAACTACCAAATCTCACTCTTTCTTTAAGAAGATATAGTTTCATTTTTATGAAAACTACCCTCTCTCAAACAATTTCTCTTTAAAGTTTTCTACCTTCTCTCTAGATTTGTGATCTCATAGGTTATCAGATTGACAATTAGAGGAGATCCCTAAATTCCTAGCGTTGAGTAGATTAAGAGTGTTCGATTAGATTCTTGGACAGAGTTAGATTGCCCGTGATTTTAGGTTTTTTGAGTATCTCTACTCTATAGAGGTAAGGGAAGCAAGTTTGATTGTTTTTGATATATATTGTAATTATTTATTTTATTAAATATGAATTAGATGAATATGAATTGAATGGAATAAATTTTTATGAATGGTACAATGTAGTATCAATGTTTGTGAATGATGTGGTGTGTGATCGAGACATAGTATCTTCAGGAAAGGAGATACCCGTGTTGAGATTATTAGGATGTGCATTGTTTGGGGATTCGATCTATCTAAGGAGGTATCCTGACTCTACTGGTACATTGGATTCATATAGATGAAGTTTACCAGTTGGTGAAGAGTCGAAGGAGGTTCATATGGCCATGTCCGAGGTTTGAAATATGAGCTGATCAGAATAGGAACCTTGTGCATATGGGAATTGTACCCGAGGTTTGAAATAGGAACTGATCGGGACAGACTGTATCCGAGGTTTAAAATATGAGATGATCGGAACAGATGGATGTTATATGACAGGTGCACACCTCTGAGTCTAACTCAATGCACAAGTGTCTTCCAGAAATAGAGAGTCTAGTGTCTTTGTTTGAGTCAGTGTATGTATGATGTGAGATGAATTATGAAAGATTGAATTGTTGTTGTTTTGTTGAGATAGAAATCCAATTTATGAAAATATATATTTTTGAAAACTCTCTAGCTTACCCTTCTTTATGTGTGTTGTTTGTTTTGTTTTTAAAACTACGATGATTGTGTATATTACACAGGAGCAGAGAATTTGACAGGTGGTGTGAGTCCTAATGAATTATGATGGAGAAGCTCCATTTTATTTTATTTGTAATTTTACAAAGATATTTTATTAAATCTTATTTAGAGAATTATAATTTGAAATACATGATGAATGTACGGATTTTTATATTCAAATTTATTATATAAATTTTTATGCAATAAAGTTTCTATTATATGAAAAATATGGGATGTTACACCTTACACCATGAATTTGTTATGTATGTGAAAATTTAGACCACATCAACAATCATATATGAAGAAATTAAGAGTGGATTTGCTAAAGGAGAAAAGAAACATTCTCTCTTAATTTTATTAATGCAGCAACAACATTATATATAATTACATAGGACCATAGAGAATCGTCCATCTATAGTGAGGTGGCAAACTATATGCATAAAAGAAAAGCTAACAAACTTTTATTGTTGTTAAAAGAGAAAAGGACAAAATGAAACAGCCTTGTAACAGAAACGTGTAGAAAGGGTAGTGCATGTGCAGTGCCACAATTAAGTGTATTACCCCCCACAAGCTGGAGAGTGATGTATATCAATCACCCCAAGCTTGGACAGGAATATAGAAAGAGAGTCTCTCGAGAGAGCTTTAGTGAACATATTCGCAAGCTGAAGAGTAGAAGCAATGGGAAAAAGCTTCATAGTGCCGTTGAGAAATTTCTCACGAACAATGTGACATTCGATATCCAAGTGCTTAGTGCGCTCATGATGAACCAAATTGGCAGCTAAACATAAAGCACTTCTATTATCACAATATCATGTAGGGGTTCGGTCAGTGGTAACATAAAGATCGCAGAGAAGATAGCGAAGCCATTGTAGTTCACGAGTGGTAGCAGCGAGGGTACAGTACTCAACTTCAGAGGAAGAGTGAGAGACCGTAGTTTGCTTCTTGGTATGCCAACAAATGAGGGAAGATCCCCAAAAGAAACAATAGCCAGTTATAGAGCTATGTGTATCTAGACAAGTAGCCCAATCAGCATCGTTGAAGCCACTAAGATGCATATCAGAAATGTGGGGATAAAGGAGGCCACGACCGGGACACCCCTTTAAATAACGAAGTAAGCGGATTGTTGTTTGATGGTGAAAGACGATGAAGGTAGCCATAAATTGACTAAGTTGTTATGTGGCAAAACAAATGTCTGGACGAGTCATGGTGAGATACAGCAAGCGACCAACAAGGCGATGATAACCTGGTGGATCCTCATAAGGATCAGAGGAATCAAGGTGAAGATGAGTCTTGGAAGCAAAAGGAGTGGAAGCAGGTTTGCATCCTAAGAGTCTAGCATCATCCAGAAGGTGAATGCAATAACTTTGTTGGGAAAGAAAAATGCCATCATGAGAGTGGGCAATTTCAATACCAAGAAAATATTTAAGAGTGCCCAAATTTTAAATTTTGAATTAAAGATGAAGTTGGGTCTTGATAAACTCAAATTCTTCTATGTGATTACCAGCGAGAAATATGTCATCAACGTATATGAGTAAGGCAGTGAAATGAGAACCCACAAATTTGATGAATAACGAATGATCACTTGGAGTATGAGAATAACCACAAGAAACCAATAAGGAGGAAAGTTTCCCATACCATTGTCGTGACGCCTGTTTAAGACCATATAAATATTTGAGAAGACGGGAGACTTGGCTCGGTTTGGAAGGAACGAAACCCATGGGCACTTCCATATACACAGTTTCATCTAAATCACCATGCAAAAAGGCGTTGTTAACGTCAAGTTGGTGTAAGAACCAGTTGTTCATGAAAGCTAAAACGAGAGGAGACGCAAAGTGGTCATTTTGGCTATTGGCGAAAATATATCAAAATAATCTAAGCCTTCTGTTTGGGTGAAACCTTTCGCCACAAGTTGAGCTTTGTAAAGCTCAACCGACCCATCAGCGTGGCGTTTAATCTTGAAAACCCATTTATTGCCGATTGGTTTGACATTAGGTGGTAAATCCACCAGAGTCCATGTTTTGGTTTCCTCAAGAGTAGCAAGTTCATTACTCATAGCATTGTGCCAACACTCAAACCGAGAGGCTTGGGCATAGGTGGAGGGTTGTGTTTTTGTTGACAAAGCTAGAGCAAGAGTGCGATGGGGAGCAGAGAGAGAGGAGTAAGAAATTTACCATGACAGAGGATACGGGGTGGAAGAGAGGAAAGGTGAGTTCGACGAAATAGTGGCATTATAACAAAGGAAGTCACGAAGGTGAGAAGGAGCGGTTTTCAAACGAGAAGAGCGACGAGGTAGGGGAAAGCGGTTAGTGGTGTCAGAGGAGGAGGAGGGAGCAGGGAACAAATTTGGGTCACATGGTTCTGTGAAAGGAAAAGAAGAATTGGGATTAAAGGAGAGTGAATTGGGTCGTCAGGTGAAAGGTCGAGGAGAAGGTTCTAGTGAAACAGAAGGGAAAGAAGGGAAAAGTAGTGGATCTTCATGGATTGGGCCTAATGGACTAACAGATGGGTTAATTTGGGGCTGGGATGGGTAAGGGAATGTCAGTTCAGAAAAAATGGCATTACGCGTGACATTTATTTCCCTAGTTGTAAGGTCATAAAAAATATATCCTTTCATACCAATTTTAAAACCCAAAAACACACTAACATGAGCTCTTGCATCAAATTTATGTCGTTGATGAGTAAAAGTAGAGACATAACGAAGGCAACCAAAAGGTTTTAAAAAGTGATAATATGTAGCCTTGTTATGCAATTTTTCAAATGGGGACAGTCCACAAAGGAGGAGAGTGGGAATTCTATTAATGAGAAAAATAACATGAGTAATGGCATAGGACCAAAAAAATTTTGGAAGATTGGATTAAAAAGGCAAAGCATGGGCAACATTTCAAATGTGTTAGTGTTTTCGTTCAACGTGGCCATTTTGTTGGGGGAGTTTCTGATAGCAGTTAGTTATAAGGAATATTTTTAGGATTTTGTTAATGATTCTGTTTTAATTTAATATTTTATTTAATATAATTTGTTTTAATTTAAGATTTTTTCAGTTATTTCGCATTTGATTAGTTTTGTTTTGCAAAGAGCGGATTTTGTGGAGAATTAGTTCAAAACTGACTAAAGAAAGAGAATGACGCAGAATTGAAGGAAAAGAGGCTAAGTGACTTTTCGCTTGAGCTAGGAAGATAGCTTGGGCTAAAATCCACTTAAATTCTGTTACAAGGAAGCCTAATTCTGAGTGCAACTGTTGGGGAGCGAATCATAAAATAACAGCCCAAAGTAACTGATTGCTACGGAAAAGGTTATTAAAAGGACCACCAGGCTAAGGAAGGAGGGTCATCACTTACGATCCATCTTTTGGAAACACTTTTGCGATCAAGATCTTTTCTTTTCATTTTGTTTTGTGATTTCATGGCTACCATGCGTAGCTAAGTTCTATCTTCTTGGGATTGAATGAAATTCTCTACTTTAATTGTACTCTTGATTAATATTTGATATTGCTTTGTTCAATTTATTTTTGTTTAACGTTTTATATTAAATTGTCATACTTTAGATTTCTCATTGTGACTGAAAAACATCTTTTGGAATTAGAACCAAACGTTAATGCATTATGTTTATAAGTTCATAAATGAATTATAGAGTAATGACTGCATATAGTAACTTATCTTAAAGCTGATTAAATTATCTTAATAACTAGACATAGAAGTTAGGAACTTTGGTTTATGAAATTCAATGCTAGAGAAATCAGGTTGAATAGGCTTTTATTTGCGCAGATTGATAATTGGAAAAGACAATATTAAATTAAATTAAGGG